>OIWT01001195.1_pt1 | contig 32369 bp, 48 predicted proteins | sample 1587701 | NCBI WGS metagenome assembly OIWT01 (sample SAMEA3888904, study PRJEB22519) | human gut metagenome | biome: human gut; feature: human-associated habitat; material: faeces | place: Denmark | collected 2009 | reverse complement strand
CCAGGTTCATTCCGATGCGAAGGAAGATGGGCTGGTTCAAGAACTGGTTGATCTTATGAATGAACAGGCTCTCTGACACGGCAATGGGATGCTGTCGACAGTACTGCTCGTACGCCCGCATGCACGCGCCCTTCGCAACGATAGTGGTGGTGTTCTCCTGTGTTGAAATCTGTGCCTCGGGAAAGCGTTCCTCCAGCATTGTCCGCACCAGCGGGATTTGCGAGGAGCCACCCACAAGCCCAATGGTGTCCATATCCGTGAGTTCGATGTCGAGTTCGTCCAAGTAGTCCTCCACCAAATCACACGTGTGCTCGATCAGATCACGAATGCTGCTTTCAAACTCCTCCTTCTGTATGTACACCTCCTCAATTCCCCCAAAAGACTCGTTCAGGCTTACAGTCGCATGGATCACACCCTTCACCGACAGAGCAATCTTCGCTGCCTCGGCTTGCGACTGCAGATACGCCAGCTGACTGTTAGTGAGGGCGTTCACGTCCACACCGTTACGCTCGAGCTTCTTCTTGATCAATGCAAGCATGCGCTGGTCGAAGTCTCTGCCTCCCAAAAACGGGTCACCTCCACACTTAATCACCTTGTAGCCATCGATTGTCACTTCCAGAATGCACACGTCAAACGTGCCACCTCCCAAATCGTAGATAACTAGCTTTGAATTCGGTATGCTAATTCCATAGGCTAATGCTGCTGCGGTCGGCTCTGGAATCACATCCAACTGCCTCAATCCCGCAATCTGTGCCGCCTTCTTGAGAATATCAATTTGCTGATCACTAAAATATGCAGGCACAGTAATCACTCCATACTCCACTTCCTGTCCCAATTGTTCCCTCGCCTTGTCGATGATGTAAGAGTACAGTTTGGACACGACAGCAGAAGCAAACACTCGATGAATCTTCACCTTCGGATCGGGATGAGAGTAATACAGCTGTCCCTTTCCGTTTTCATGTAGGGAGAAGAGATAATGAAAATGATCAAACATTTCTCTGAATTCATATTCATGTTTGCCAATATAGCGCTTCATGTCGTAGATCACGCTTTCCGGGTATTTATCCATCAGATTCTTTGCAGCCTCTCCATAGCACTCGCTTCCATGATGGAAACTATAGCAACTCGGGGTAAACAGCTGATTGCTGAACTTCACACATTGCCACGCTCCCTTTGTAAAAGTGAAGCATGTTGAATTGCATGTGCCAAAGTCAATACCAACAATTGGATATATCCTGTCCATAAGGAAAAGATGATTGTCAGTTTACAAGCAGGATCCTGTGCGGAATCCTCTTTCCAGAGAGGATGATCCTAGGATCGCATACTAAGTCTCTCGCTTGGAAGAAACACACTCCCATTCCTCTCGCCAACTCATTCTGTGTTTCCCCAGAATGGGTAATATTCTGAGTGATGACGGTGTGACGGATCATGATATGAACGTTGTGAAGGAAATCACTCTGGAGACTCCATACCCCTACGACGATCCTATATGGATGGAGGTATTCGAGATGAAGGGCTACCTGCAAGCCATTAGCAGGGCCTACCTCAATGCCGCAACCACTGCCTGGAGTCATGATATGCGTGGTGTTTTGATTTGTTGGTGATGTGTAGGTTTGAATACACCGTATACGCACAACTTTGAAGTCTTCATTCTTCACATGAGCGAGGTTGTCACGGGCGTTCCCCGCAGATTAATGAAGACTGTTTCCGTAGTGGATTTTCAGTAGTTTTGAACGTAGAACGATGACTACCTGGAATCGGTCCAAAAGGCTACCAATGCTCTGTTCCTCACCCGCTGCTTTCTCAATACCTTCATGAAGGAGTGCAGTGACGAGGAGCTCCTCGTGGTTTTCGGCGTTCCTTCCGTGAAAAGCACGCTCATCACCCCAAAGAACTACAATCGAAGTCTTGCTTTCACCCTGTGGTAATGCGCAGATACCCTTATCCAAACCTACGGCGAAACGGCCTTCGTTCTTGTGGAAACGGTCGTCGATGTGATCGTCTCCCACTCGCCTCAGCAGCAAACCAACAAGTTGTACATGGAAGCGTTAGGCATTCTCCTGACTCTCTTCTCGAGGATGATGCGAAATGTGCGATTCCCTCCCATTCTCAACTGTAGAGCGATGTGGAACACGCCATTGCTCCCGTCTCTCCCTTCTTCTCCCCCTACTTCCTCCTCGACCTTCTCTTCCTCTGTTCTGGAATGCCCCTTCCATTACACTCCATTTCACGTGATGAAACTACCACTTCACATAATGAAACTCCCTCCACCCCACACGATGAAACTCCCTCCTGGGCCACCTCCCTCCTTCTCTCCCTCCTCCGCCGCATGAACGAGCCGGAGGTGGGCCGTCTCGACGAGTCTCTCTACCCCACCCAGACGCCTTCACTCCTCTACCCCTTCCAGCTGTTCGGCTTCTTCGCCTCGAGAGAGCCGCTGCCCGTCCGATCGGCCTCCGCCACGCGCTGTCAGCTGTTGCTCACACTGCTTCTGAGTGTGAATTGCACCACACAGAATCCCTTTTCAGAGGCGTTTTCGCGCATCACGTGACCCCACTCAACCAGCCTCACGCACAGCAACACGCGGTGTTCCGACGTGCAGGTGGTGGAGAATGAGGCGTGCTCCTTCTCCTTCGACCTGCTCTATCGTCTGATTTGTCGCGACCTGACGGAGCCGGCGGTGTATTCCTTCTCTCCTCCCCTCACGCCAAGCGCCATTCTGCTCTATCTCGTCGTCCACAAGCTCCCCTCCTTCCTCGAGTTCGTCGCCTCCAAGGCTGACTACGACTTCCTTCCCGACCTCCTGCGTTGCTCCTCCTCCTGCCCTTCACACTAGACCTGTTGTATGACCACACTACCCTGGCAGACGAACAGCTGTACCTTCTCATCACCGTTCTTCTCTCCTTCTCTCAAGTCTCTTCTCTTCCTCCGCCTCACCCTCAGAACGCCTCCTTCACACACTGTCTCTTCACACTTCCAGCCACGCCGCAAGACTTCCCCTTCTTCACCGAGCGAAGCGACGCCGACTCGTGGTCGGTCGGCTGCCTCCTCCTCGTCCTCCTCATCCGCGTCCTCACCGCCCACCTCCACCACGCCAACGTGCCGCCCATTGTATTGTCTCACTCTCAGGACTTCTACCTTCTCTCCGCCGTCATGGCGCTGATCTGCAATCTCTTCCGACAGGCGCGCGACCTCGACCGGTGTGTCTTCCTCTTTGCCCTCACCCCAGGTACACCTCACGCCGTCTGGTCGAGCTTCTCCTGCTGCTGACCCGCCGTCTGCAGGTGCTGAAGGCGCAGGAGGACCGTGTGCTCGACGACGCGCTGCTCAACAAGTCTTGCTTCTCTACTGTCTTCATTGTAGCACCTCGGAGCTGCTCGCGTTCCTGCTGGACTCGCTGGCGGGCTTCCTGACCTCGGAGCAGCCCGCGCTGAACGTGCACTTCGTAGGGGACGGGAGAGGCGTGAATGGAAGGTGTACGAGCTGGTTCGGCAACACGGCGCGCTGAAGGCCGTGACGGCGCACCCCGAGTTCAATCACATCACGACGGTCGTGATGATGGTGTTGGACTCCATGGATGCGGCGCTGAAGAAGGAGACGGAGGAGCACGTGGGTGTGGAAGAGGGGCGTGAGGAGCAGAAGGACTACGAGAAGGCGCTGGACAAGCTGGCGAAGGAGGTCCAGTCGTGGAGCTTCCTCTACAAGAAGGGAGAGGCCAAGTACGAGTTTGAGGACTGCAACTCTGCCGCCTTTTTCCTGAGCTACGCGTGGGAGCTGCTCCACCAGTACTGCGCGGATTTGGACTTCTGATGTGTGTTGCATTCTTGTTTCCCATGTGAATTCTCATGTACCCTCCACTGTTTCGTGGCACAAACAGACCAAACCCATACCGACTTAAAACACCTTCCCCAGCTTCTTACGCTCCACATAAACGAAGATTGCGGCAATCGCCACGGCCAGCAGGAAGAAGGAGCCGCCGTTCGCCACCTCCATCTCCCCCGTCGTCTTCACCTCGCACTTCAGCGCCACCTCGTTCACGCGATCCTTCTCCGCCACCACCGTCTTCTTCTCGCAGCTCATCTTCGTCCCGCTCGGCGCCTTCACCTCCAGCGCGTACGCCTCGCCCGCCACCGCCGGCACCTCGAACACGCCGCTCTCGCTCACCTCCACCGTCTTCTTCCCGTTCACCACCACCTTCACGCCCTCCATCAGCGGCTCGTTCGACTCCACCACGCCCACCACCGTCTACGCCTCACGCGCCACGCCTACCCCCACCTGCGCCGCAGAGTCACTCAGCACCACGAAGTTCTGATTCAACACGTCCTCCTTCTTCATCACCACCTCATGCACCGTAGGAATCACGTGGCCGCCGCTCACAAACTCCACCTTGTACGACTCGCCCTCGTGCAGCCCGCGCAGACGGAACGCGCCCTGCGCGTCGCTCACTGCACTCTCCTTGTGGCCCGACACACCCACCGCCACCACGCGTTGCTTCGCCAGCGGCTGGCCCGTGATGGTGCTCACGCACCCGAACACGCTCCACGCCACGCGCTCGCACGCCACCTCCAGCGTCACCGCGGAGCCCTCCGTCACCGGCACGATCTGCGTGGCGGGCTTGAAGGCGAACTCCTTCAGCTGCGCGTGCAGGTAGTACTCGCCGGGGAACAGCTGCCCGAACACGAAGCTGCCGTCGGCGCGCGACACCTCGTTGCTGTTGTAGCCCGTGCTGCTCAGCGACAGCAGCGCGCCGGCTACCGGCTTGTGCTCCTACGCGTAAGGCGGCGCGGACGGCGGTACGGAATCAACCACACGCACCGTGAGCGACGAGAGCTTCTGGTGAGAGAAGTTGAGGCCGTCGGCGGACTTGTGGAACACGTGGCCCTCGCGCACCGCCTCCAGCGACTGTGGTTAAGCGACTCTCCACACAGCACTCAGGATATGAACTCCGCGGCGGGCTCGATGGCCGAGAACGCGTAGAAGCCCTTCTCGTCGGATAGCGCCTCCAGCAGGCTCGTCACGCCCTCCTCCACCACCTCCATCATCACACGCACGTCCTGCAGCGCCGGGATGATCTGGCCCGTCACCACGCGGCCCTTGTGACCCTGCACCGTCGCCACGCGCGGCTGGCACTGGTTCGCCACCACGTGCACCGTCTGCGAGCGGGGGTGGAACAGCAGCGACGAGGCGGGCGCCAGATAGGACAGAACGATCTCACCTTGGGGCACGAACTACGCCTCACGCCTGCGGGCTGCCCTCACCATGGAGTAGAAAAAGTGGGGGCCCCTCTTCACCGCGGGAACCTCCTGGATGACCACGCCGTTGAGTTTCGCCACCACCACGATCTGCGCCTCACTTTCATAACAAGTGCCTACGCTCTCGCTCTGCTCGTTGACGACAATCTCGCCCTCCAGCCGGTACAGACTCGGCACCAGCTCCACGGCGGGATGTTCCGCCGTGATGGCCAGCTCGTCGAACATGCACTTGTAGCAGCCGTGAGGAATCAGACGGTAGTGCTTCTTCGCCACGCAGAAGCGGTTCGCGCCCGCCGCCAGCGCCAGCTTCGCCACGCCCGTCGCCGCCACCAGCTCCGCCTCGGTTGGGATCACAGCGTGCACCGTCATCACGTACCCGCGTTGGGTCAGCACCACGCCCGCCACGTCCGTCTCGCCCACCGTCACCTTCGCCTCAGCCATCTCGCCCACCGCCACCTTCTCCTCCGCCGCTGCGCCCGTGAACGGCGTCGCGTCCGCGAAGTCGCCCCAGCAGCCCTTCTACGCCTCACGACCGCTCGCCGCGCGCACCGCGTCGCTCACGCGCACGGAGTAGGCGCCGCTCAGCACGCCCTCGAACACGAAGCGGTGCGCCGCGTCCGTCTGCACGCTCGCCACCTTCGCCTCGCCGTAGAACAGCTCCACCGTCATCGCCGCGTCCGCCAGCACCTTCGCCTCACTCACCACACCCACAGGCACTTTCACCTCGCCGCTGATCTTCTTGGCGATCGGCCGCATCACGATCTCCTCCACCGCGCGGTGGTTGCCGCACGTCACGCCGCGCACCTCCGTGAAGGCTAGCGCGGGCGAGTGCGCCGTCGCCGCCACGGCCGCCACCGCGAAGTCGTACACGCCCGGCTTCAGCTACGCCTCACGCGCCCGCGCCGCGCCCACCATCACGCAGAACTGCTCGGGCGTCTGGTACTCCTTCACGCGCTCCGCGCCCTGATGCACCTCCACCGTGTACTTCGACGGCAGCGTCGGCTTCGCCTCACACGCCTCCCCCAACCCCACCATATTTCGAATCAGCGCGCTCTCCACCTTGCCGCACACCACGTACCAGTCAATGGTCAGGTCGGGCACGCGCAGGCCCGGCTCGGCCGCCACCTTCACGAACGTGAACTGGAAGCCCTCCTTGTGCGCCTACGCCTAACCCAGGTCACACGACGCCACGTCGATCATGTACAGCTTCTCCTGCATCTCGGGCAGCGTGTACGCGCCCGCCGCGTCCGTGCACGCCTCCGTCACGTGCGAGTTCACGCCGATGCACACGCCGGGCATGGGCTCGCCTACGCCTCAACCCACGCCACGACACACACCCGTCTCGTCCACCACGCGGCCCGTCAGCGCGAAGCCCGTCACGGCGAACGGCGCGCCCAGGCTCACGGAGTCGTCCTTCACCGTCACGCGGATGTGCGACGGCTGCAGCGTCCACGCGGGCGCCGCGGCGGTCAGCGACGGCGTCTACGGTGAAGGAGGCGGGGAACAACAACCAGCGTGTACACGCCGCTCTGCAGGTTGCGGAACTCGAAGCTGCCGTCGGCCGCCACGGCCACGGTGCAGGCGGTGGAGGCGCAGTCCAGCGCCGCTGAGCGTGAGGAGGAGGAGAGACATGCACCATTGTCGGAGCTGATCTGCATCTGGACGCCGGTGATGGCGTGGGAGCCGCTCTGGTTCTCCACCACGCCCGCGATCTTGAAGCCCGTCACCACGAAATCGGTATTCACCTTCACGCTGCCAAATCCAACCTGCAGGTGAGAAGATGTGAGTACAGAGAACAGTGATCATCTGGGTGGAAGGCTCAGCAAGCACCCACGAAGAATGCTCCGCCTTCAGCACGTACTCGCCGCTGGGCACGTTCTCGAAGTTGTAGTCGCCGTTCTCGTCCGTCTCCACGGACTTCAGCACGTGGTTGTCCGCCGACAGCAGACTCACGCGAATGCCCTTCGTGGCCATCGCCGAAGCAGCGTGGTGGGTGTGTCCGGAGAGGTGGAAGCCAGTGATCTCGAACACCGTCTTGTCCTCGCAGCCCACAACACTTCCCTCTTCAGAAAGAGAAACCTAGTCATTAGGGTTGTACTGAAGTGCTGATACAGCGAATGAGCGAGGCGATACATACCAGCCATCCTTCGCGGCGATTGTCAGCGAATACTCGCCCTACACACTAACACGTAGAGTGATTGAGATACGATATCGTAGATGGGGATGAAGAAGTATCCCTGGGGACTGCACTCGGTTTGTTCCTGAACATAGCCGTAGGAATTCACCAGAGACACGGTGATTCCAGCGAAATTGGGAGCCGCGCCGAGTGTTCTACGATGATACAAAGAAAGAGCGGCTTACTTCATGATTTCGGGAGATACCTTAATGCTACCTCCGCATCCCGAAACTCCATCTGCGCGCACGCAGAGAGCGACACAGAGGAGAATAGCCAAGAACGAATGAAAATGGTTCATTATTCGTTGAGTTTTTGAACGAAAACGAAAAGGAGGAAATCCCCGTTATCGTCCGTATTGCAACAAACAGAAGGGTAATGAACGCAGTCAAATCTCCGGTGTGTCGTGGTCGTACCATGCTCTCAGACGCTGATACACCTTGTCGATGCGCGGTCGATCCTTCTACACATTAGTCCGATACGGCACGTGGACCTCGTCCTTCAAACAGTCATTCACAATTCCATAGATTTCTAGTGTTCACACGCCTCTTTGTCCATACCCATGTCCTTCTTCAACGCCTCGTTCGGACGGAGTCTGTAGCCGTTCTCGATGTTCCCTCCCCACTACTCTTCATGATATGTATAAAGGATGTACAGTGGCACTATTCAGCACCTTCTCCTTGTCTCCCTTGTACATTTTACACTCGGAGCATCCTGTGAGAATTTCGGAGATCAAAACACCGAATGCGAACACATCCGCGTGAATGAGGATACGACGCATCTCTTCCGGGTCTATCCGGTCCTTTGTCTCCACATCGTACAGTTCAGGAGCGCGGCTACACATAACTCATGGTAGGGGGAATTACTGAAGAATGTTCCCAATATCTCCGATGCGACTCACCGTGAGATCGGCTTCTACTGGTGAGGATGAGGAAACGTGCAAACTATTCTCCATGATCTTGGATAGTCCGAAATCGGCAATCTTGCAATTCCCATTCACCATCAAGATGTTATCGATCTTCAAGTCGGCATGGTACACGCCCATCTTGTACATGTACATGAGTCCGATGGCAATCTGCAAGATGTATGTCTTTCTGTACTTCAGCGGAACCTTGTTGCGATCTTCTCGTGGGACTCCGTCCATTTGCAAGGAACCGATCTTGTGTTCCAAGTCGCTGTCGGCCTTCTCCATGATGAAGGCGATGATCTCTTTGGAGGGGTCTTCGGGATCTTTGTGGATGTTGTAGCCGTAGTTGCGGATAATCGCGTCGTGCTTCAGTCGAGACATCACATCCAACTCCATGAGGATCCGCTTGCGAGAGACTCGCTGATTTGGCGTGCATTCCTTAATCGCGACAATGCTGTTGTTGTACACGCTATGCTGAATGAGTGTAAATGCTTAAACCCCAGATACACCGTTCCGCAGGCTCCCTGGCCGATCTGTTTTTCCCGTTTGTAATTCTCTTGGGGAATGTAGTGTGTGCATTCTATGTGTGAATACTATAATGCGGATGAGACTCTCCTTTCTACACAATGAAGGGGAGATGGAAGAACGTACGTATGAAGAAGCGGAGGACACTCCGAGAATACAGAGATGAGGTCGTCGATCAGCAGCTTCAGACCGCGGTCCTAGGAATGAGAGGATGGATGAAAAGGGACAATTCGCTGAGTCCATGTCTGCATCAACGGAGTCACAATCCGGTTGTTCTGAACGTACTTGAAATCAGGATTGATGAACACAGCTATGCTTTAAGAGAAGGAAACGAGATGGACTCTCATCGTAGAACAGAAACACGTCCGGAAGCATAGTCATCCTCGGCTCCATGGTATGGATTCGAATCTTCAATGGAATCGCGTAGGTTTCGTTCTCCTTCTTGCAAATCACAGAGAGAACGAGAATCAGGACTTTGTTCTGTTGCATGCCCATTTTAGCTATTTGTAAATTGGATGAATGTAGGATTACTGTAGAAGGCGTCATACAAACAGATCTTGTGATTGCAAACGAGTTCATAGAGATTGCAAAGGATTTCGTTTCCCTACATGTGATAGAGATAGGGTAGAATGGTACGGAGGCGAAATCCTTTTGCTCGTTGAGAATCACACCGGCAACCTTTTCAAATACGGCTTGTTGCTCTCCTTGCGTTGTGTTAACATGTCGCTGTAAACAATCACTTAGGGAGAGCATGGGAACTGGAGACTGAATGGGGTTCAGTTATGGTATGTAGTACGTGCATTTGATTAGGGGAATGAGATGGGTATCGTTTTAGATTCATTGGAGAGTGCATTACAGATGAGGAGTTTGTGTGTGAAAGAAAGAAAAGAGTTCAAATAGGGCATAAGAGCGCCGATATCTAGAGGTGAGGGAAGGGAGGGAGGGGGACTTCCTTTAATGGAGAGAGTCGTCTTGTTCATGAAGGCATTCTTCCCATCCAATAACACGTTGGTGAGAGCAGGGATGTCTAGTAGTGAGTAATCGGATACAGAAGTACTATCAAGAGTGACTTGACGCACATCACGGAATGTGGTACTCGGAGTAATAGTCGTGAGTGAAGTGAGGTTGGGCAAGTCTATTCCTCACTTTGTTTCATTATATCCACTTCTCATGATCAATGTGGACACATTCTTCTTCTGGAAAGAAAAGGCTCTTGAACCCAGTTGAATGGAAGTCAGTTCAGGCAAGTCTATCCATCACTTCGTCATGAAATCACCCACTTTCAAAGGCGACAACAACACAGGAACCGAATGAATCATTTCCCAACAGAAGAGACTTCAGATTATGCATGTCTATTCATCATTTCATTCCATCAATCTCACTCCTCAATTCCAAGGAGGCAGCGACAAAGTTGCGACTCGATTCACCCAATTCTCCCATCTCAATCACTTCCAAAGAAGGCATCTCCTCAATCTCGCACACGCTGTAGTTTCTGAAGGATTCGCGACCGATTACCAATTCTCTCATGTTGCCACATCGCTTCAAACAGAAACGATGAACTGGCATGACAACAGTCCAATTCTTAACAGTGAAGCTATTCTGTCCAACCACCACTCTCTCCAGTTGATTCAATCCAATCAGCTTCACTTCCTTCACATTCTCAAAACAATCATCACCAATCTCAATGCTCTTCAACCGCTTCAGTGCACTCACATCAAACACACTCCATTCTTCCTCATTGCAACAGTTCGATGGAATCACAAGCTCTGTCACATTACTGCTCACACTCTCTCCCTCAGTCAAATTATGAATCTCCATTCTCAGATACTCCACTCTCTCTTTCCAATCAAACAACTCACTCCCCTCCCGCTTCACATACCAGCCATCAAATAGTTCTTTACACTCCTTCAATTCACCCCTCTTCCATACCCCTTCTCTCACTGCCACTCCTCCTTCAATCTCGCAACCATACCCATTTCTCAAGAAATACTTCTTCTCTTCATCAAACACATACCCTCCTCTATAAACGGGATGACGATTCAACGCACTCATATTCTCTTTTCCCTCTTCAACCGCATACTCAGTCATCACTTCAACACTCTCAAACTCCTGAGTGATTTGGAACAGCTCGTCATTCTTCCACACTCCACATCGCAACAATCGTCCACTCTTCTCATCAAACTCCATTCCTCTTCCTTCTCTCTTCATCGACTCCACATCATCAAAGCCGCCTCTGTACACCACTCCATTTCCCTTCACTACCAACTCCAATCCGTTCTTGCAATTCTCTATCCAGCGATAAACATCCATACTCCACATACAGGTCCAATTCCATCGCTTCGCTGCTTTTCCATTGTCATACAAGGTAAATCCACCCACCTTCTTTCCATTTTCCTCCTGCCAACTCATCTTCAACAGTCCCTTGTGGAACAGTGTACATCGCCCGCTCTCGAGATCCTTCACCATGTACTCATCGGAATGATCTCCTTGATAGGTCGTAATCTCAACCTCACCACAGACTGCTCTTCTTCTCACAGTCTGCTCAGGAACGTACTCATCCATCATTACGTTCCTATTCCACTGCTCTCTGGATAGGCCTATCATTCACACATTCCAATTCGCCATACCCTCCATATTCATTGACTTTTTAAGAATCCTTCGTAAACCGTACATCTTGGGATCCCCCTGATTCCATTTCTCGATCACATATGACCCACTTTACTATGATTTCATCGAATTGGGTGCACACTCGTCCTATTGTATGACGCTATGCTCTTTGTGATGCGTCATGCACACTCTCTTCTGTTTCCCTCCTGTATTCTTCCTATCATCACTATACAGCATGCTCTATCCATTCGTGGTATTCTTCTTCTTATCATTGTCATGTCCTCCAATTCACTCCATTTCAAGCAACAATAATACATCCATAGAGTCTTCACTCTAGCAAACTCACTTTCCAATCCTTCTCTGACTCCATTGACAAGGTCACTCTTTTGTCCATGCAGCTCTCCTATTTTCTTCTCAGTCTCTTTCTATATGCGGTCCGCTGCTTCTTCTCTCAAATCCTCCCCTTCCTTCATCCCTGGCTTCCAGGACTGAAAATGGATAGTACAGTATGCCACTTTACTTCATTCTATAGCGATTGCATCCCCAGCTCCTTCATCCCTCATCCTATTCCTCTCAACTGCCATTGACTGTTATTCCCTCTCCATCGTTCATTCTCACTACAGACAAGCGAATGATGTACTGGATGAGTGTATCCTATTGTATTGTGTAAACCCCGTGATTCACCTCGTTTCCTCTTCTCTATCTTCTTCGTATTATGCACTACAGCTTCTGTTCCTTCTATTTCTTCTAGACAAGGCGAAGAAGCAGTATTCCCTCCAATTCCTTATTCTTCTCCTGTTATGCTTCCAAAACCCACTCTACCTCTTCCTCTTTGTCTTTCGCTACGCTAATTTCGCCTATTGGTTCATCGCTCCATTCCTGCTGCTCCTTCCCCTTCCTGTAATGACCAGCAATCCCTATCACGCTGTAGAATCCAACCACACACTATGGAGTGTTTTCGTACATCTATTCTGACGCCTATGCTCCCTTTGTCCCCTTCATATCCTACATCATTCGAGGGATCACCGTGACTCCGCTCCTGTTGCTTCCTCTGACAACGAAGAAGAACTGGGGAAGAATGCTGCTCTTTACACTTCAGTACATGCCGCTAATTGAATATGAAAAGGGTGTTCATGTGCTCCTGCTCTCCATCTTTATTCTTGACGTGAAGGGCAGATGGCTTCATTCCACCACACTTAGTCAATTGCCGTTGATTCTGTATTGTCTGGCTGCACTCCTCATCACCCTCTATAACGACCTGCGACTGAACGGATCGGACGTCTTTGCTGTGTTCTTTTACGCGAATTGCCTGGTGTTTGTCGTTCATTCCCTGACTGTGGCGAAAACGATTGACTCCCTTCTTTGTTCAACAAACACGCCTCCGTTATGCGCTATCTTTCACGACAACCTCCACTTCGGCAGCCGTCTTTGTCTTCTCCGCCTCCATCTCCTTCTTGAGCTCCTCCACAGGCCCGTAAATTGCGGACTTGTAATCCATCTTGTTGTAGGGCTGCTGGAACAGCCAGCTCATGATGCAGCTCAGCTGGTACTCCATGCTGAAGCGGAAGTGCCCCTTCTCCCACAGCACGCAGATGAACGCCCACAGCACGGTGCACAGCAGCATGTACAGCAGCACCACGTGCCACGACCACAGGCAGATCTCCTGCTGGCGGTCGGCGCCCTCGCCGAACAGCAGCTTGTAGAACATCAGCACCGTGCGGTTGTAGCGCGGCTCGAAGATGTACGCCGTCAGCGACAGCACGTTGATGCGGCGCAGGAAGGTGGTGCGGCGCACCGTGCGGTAACGCTTCTCGACGGGACGTTTGGGGTTGTCGGCGAGGTGCATGCAGATCAGCATGGCGATGGACTGGATGGCACCCATGAAGAACAGGTACGACTTGGGCTTGATCCACCCGAAGACGGCGGTCACGAAGGTCTTGTAGTCGTTCAGCAGGTTGGGGATGCCGAAGGCGAAGCAGATCACCGACAGAATCGCGCAGTAGGTCCAGTACTGCTTGAAGTCGTTGGTGTGGCTGAAGAGCAGGCCGAACGCGGCGCCGAACATGCCGAACGGAATGTACTGCAGGATGGCGAACGCGCCGTTGTCCAGCTTCGTGGTGAGGTAGTAGAAGAAGTAGAATTCGTGGCTCTCGAACCACTCTCCGAGCTTGATGCAGTACTCGATGGTCACATCGTTGAACTGGAGCAGGACGATGCCCAGCACAGTGAAAATGACCATGCAGTGGCGATAATCCAGGCGGGGAATCTTGGAGAAGAGGTACACGAGGAGAGGGACGAACCAGCTGAAGAAGCCGACGTCATCCAGGGTATGCGACCAGTACAGCAGAGTGGTAGTGGGAATGTAGAACCGGTGCTCCTTGAAAAAGTTCACGTCATTCAGGAACTGGCCCCAGAAGTCCTCCAGGAACTTAAGCACGAAGGCAAACACCATCTTCATAACGATGTACCTCCAAATCAAATTCCCTCCCTTGGCGGTGATTTTGATCGATGAGATCGTCACGCACACTGCAGTAATGAACGAGAAGAGAGAGCCCATCAGGGTCAACGCAACTACCGGGATGAAAACTAGAATGAGAAGGACGATCGGAGTCTTCTTCGCGAGGTCAAACAGAATATTGGAGTTCCAGCCAGTCACCTGGCCCATGAAGGAGTGGGCAAATATGACACCCAGAATAGCCAAACCACGGCCAAAATCGAGTCCGTATAATCTCTTGCCCATCAAACGATCGCAACTAGTCAAGAACTATGGAAATGGAATCAGGGAATGCTCAGAATCTATGAAATTCCCGCGGGGATTACACAATCAGGATTGTGTATGGTTGCACTCACTTTTCACGCAATTGAAAGGGAGTACCCGTTGGGCTGACGCGAGAAAAACGATTGGGAGTGGATTTGAAAAGCACGTGCCCGAATTGCAACAACTCACTCGAACTCAAACAAACACAACAAGCAGAGGATCTCCTTTTTCTCTCCGCCAGCTTCCTCCGCCGCTCCGCCATGCGCTGCTCCTCCAGCCGCCTCTGGTCGTGGTCCTTCTTTCTCTCCTCCAGCCGCGTCTGCACGTTTTCCGCTTCGATGCGCTCGTCATCGGCCTTCTTGATGGAATCCTGCATGGAGTACCAGACGTGCGCATTCCGCGCCACCCCGTAACCGGACTATTCATGAGCGTCGAATGGAACACTCACGATGAAGAGACTGTCCCACTTTCCGCGCTGCGCCTTCTTCAGATTGATGTTGATACGGCTGACGGCAGCGCGCGACCAGGAGGAGGCTTCGGGAACAACCTCTCCCCATAGCTTGAAATCAAGGCGGAACACCTTGCTGGTGGAGGGACTGCACATCATCGATTCGCACAACTCATACCATTTCGCGACAAGCAGCACATTTGTCGCCGTGATATTCACTTGGATGTCGTCGCAGCCCAGCGTTGCGGGAGCGTCCCATTTGTGGGCGAGCTTGACGTTGAAGGCGAGCTACGGTCAACCCCTGCGTTTTCACGTACTTCGTCAATGCCCTCCGCCCATTGATATGCAGGAGAGATAACTGCAAAGTCGTTGCGCTTTGAGTTCAGGTAGCTCTGCAGTTTGCGGATTTGAATGCTACTCGTTGAAAACAGCACACACTGCTCACTTCTTCTCGCGAACACTTGTCTCGAACACGTCTGTAATGGCGACATTCTTCTGCTGGAAATACTCGATTGATTTCGCAGCTAGAGACCACCAAGAGCGGTCAATGCACTACTCTTCATTCCAAACACTGTATATACAATGGTGATCAAACTGGTACCCACTTCCTTTTTGGCTTCCAGCTGTGTGTCGAATAGGACCAGAGCCTCTTCTTCCGTGCCACACGACGCGTATTCGGAACAGCCTCTCACTACAGACAGCAACGAGAAGATCAAAACAATAGAAAGCAGTTTCATGGATGCGATTCTGAGGTTGCAAGAAACAGACCATAAAAGAACTACAGACCCATCTCCGCCTTCTTGTCAATCTCGTTGAGAGACTGGTTGACCTCCTTCACATCCTCGGAACGGTTGATTGGAGGCACCTTCATGTGCGAGAGGCACTTTGAGAGCACGATGTATTGGTCTTCAACGATTCGGACGGAGTTGCGAATCCTAGTCATGATGAGGTCATTCAACACCCACAGTTTGAACGTCGAAAAGCTGGTCACGTTCACCTTCTTCTGGATATATTTCTTCTGCGTAACGTAGCCCGTCATTCGGTCATGCTTCTTGGTGATCTTCGTGAACCCGCAGTAGTTCACGTGCGCGTACATCTCCAGGAGAAGCAGCTTGCCATGAATCACACGGCAGCGCTCCAGCAGACTCTCGATTGTCTCCTCCACCTTTTCTCTAGGACACTACGGGTTACACAAAGTCTTAGGAGATACGGAATCGATCTTCTTCACTTCCTCGATGAGATCCTTCACTTCAAGTATATACTGCATTTGGATCTTCTTAAAGAAGTTGTCCACCATTAAAACGCTCTTTGTAAGCTCCCGAAAGAAGAGTTTCTCGTTTTCGAGAGAAGCTGCGGATCATTACCGATAGGAACGCAATACTTATATCAATGCTTTCTTTATTCTCTGACTCGTCCTTTGCGGGTCCCGCTTCCTTCTCCTCCTTCTCCTTCTTCTCCTTTTCAATGTCGGCTATGATGGATTTGAAGTTCTTGTAGTCCATCCAGTAGTCCTGCCAGTCATTTCTATTCTCCTCACTCTCCATGGCAATCCCCTACGGACAAACGAGAACCGCTTTCCGAATCACTTTCCCGAATTTCATCCGTCCTTGATAGGGTTAACCACTCCTCGCAAGTCAATAGCAATTGGAGGTTGGGGCTGCTTCAAGAATCTTGCGAAAAAGTCCCGATTTGTGGAGAGGGCGTAGGTGTGGAAACAAAAGAAGGACGCAAGATACAGTTAGTCGGTCGCTTCCTGACTCAGCACAGGGAATGTGCTGAACGATTCGCTTGGATGGAATGTGCTATTCGTGACAGGGATCGAGAACCACCTCCTTTTCGACGAGCAGGCAATGAACAACATCTTCTTCGATTCCTTGTTGTAGAAGAAGTAATTGAAAGACCACCTGTGTGTGAACCCCCCGCTTCTCTTCCACATGTTCCCCTCGCTTAGCGGATCTTCACTCAGGTCGCTGATGTATGTATACACGAGTGTGTCGCGAAGAGTGATCGCCTTGTCGATTTCCTTCCAGAGGCTGGCCAACACGTCTATCCCTGAGTCGGAATCACATACCACACTGTTCTGAGAAACCTCGGGAATCTCGCAGAGATGCCGGTTTATATCACTCATCGCGCTGTCCACACTCTGTATACTCCGAAACTGGTCCGGTCGCAAGGAGCTGGAGATGAGACAGTGGAACAAGCATTACCTGAAATCATAGTCCGAATAGGATGCATTGAGCGTGGATATGAGATAGCCATAGACTTTACACACTTCCGGGTCGTCCATCTTTTCTCCTTCTCATGAAGGACAACCCACGGCGACAGTGGATGGGCAGGATATGTGAACTGTCGGTCATCGTTACGAAGGCGTCATCTGAATCCTTCAAGTAGTCTTCTCGCAGTTTTCGTGACAGTTTCTTCTGAACCGCGGACATTTTGCCTAGATGTGAGCGATATCCAGTTTGGAGTCACAGGAGTAGACCTCGATTCGACAGTTCAACCGAATTCCCGATTCTGTGTTCTGGTTGATCTTGGCACATAGACTGGAGAGTGGAGGGACTTCCAAGTACTTCATTTGAAATGCAGATCGAAATATGAAAAAGAGTGATGGGAACAAACACAGAGGCTTCTTATGCGGATGCGTGGATCGAATCATTCTCAGGCGTACTCGGCTTCTCTTCGGCTTCCTTTTTCGGCACATCGGTTAGGGTAACCTCCACCACCGTGTGCAACTGCTTCTTCTTTGCAGCGGTAGCCTACTCGTCAAGAAAAACACATAAAGGCACATCCCGTCTCCACGTTACGAAGAAATAGATGGGGATGTTCCAAATCACGATTGTGACGACGTCTGCAGCAATAATGCTCGCCAGCACAGGCCACTGCGTGTACAGGTGAAGCGCACCGCAGATGAGCGCGAACCACCCTCCTCTACAATTCACACACCGTCGCAACCCAAACGCGCATCCGCCAATAATCATGGGGCCCACTGCTCCTGTGGACACCGACGCGCCTTGTTCTAAACTGACCGAGACGATCGATGTGCTGAAGATAGCGGGGAAGCCGGAGAAGGCGCCAGCGAACAAGCCAAGGCCGCTGGAGCTCAGCCAGTTGCTGACGAAGATACAGAACATGGCAGCAAAGCCACGAAGAAGGTGGATGTACCACTTCACTCTCTTCGTCCCTTTCGGGGTCGGGGGAAGGCTCCAGCACAGCATGAACCCGACGACCATGCAGATGAGCATAATGACAAGTGAAAACAGCCAAATATGGACGCCAATGCCGCTCACAACGGTTTCAAGCCAAGTGACGAAGAAGGCGGCGAGAAACCAGATCACGAGGGAAATAAGCAGGGTAATAAACGTCACGGCGGTGTTACTGAAACGCTTTTCCAGCTTTGAGGGAAGAATCTTCCACACCGGCAAGAAAAACAAGTTCGTTGCGAGGATACCTATTGCTCACCCGTTCCGCTAGGATCATACCGATGGGAGCGGCAAAGAGGCTCTCCGATTGTTCGAGAGGCGTCTGCCCCGCCTCCGTTAAAAAGACATATGAGGTCGGCAAGATTGTCGTCGGCACCGAGCTGATCACGCCGCCGATGGCTCCTCCACATCGCTCAATACAGATGGCCATAACGATGGCGATGATGAAGCCGATGCTTCCCGAGATGACAAACCGCGCCCAGTTCATAGACTCGACTCCTAGCTCTTTCCTTTTGTGTTCCCAATTCTCCTTTTCTCCCAACAAACAGGGAAACCGAGACGAATCATACCCGCCGCCACCAGCGTATCAAACTTGTCCTTTATCGCAGGGTCCGAGAGCAGCTCGTTGGCCTTCTGGGGATTCTGCGAGATCTGCTGCAGCACCTGGTTCAGCGAGGGGTCGGCGAGCAGCGCCTTGATCTCCGGATCCTCCTTCGAGCGGCGCTGCTGCTCCGGATCAGGAGGCATGCGCGACGTCTACATCTCACGCGCATCGCCCACGCTCACCTCAAAGATCTTCCGCACCGTCTTCTCCAGACCCTCCTGGCAGCCCGCGTCCTTCTCGTCGATCTCCAGACCACGCGCGAAGCTGCGCTTGGCGCGGTGGTATTGCTTCAGCGCGAACTCGATGTTGCCGCGGCGCATGTACGCCTTCACGTACTGCGGGTCCAGCTCCAGCGCCTTCTGGATGTCGTCCAGCGCGCGGCCGTAGTCCATCAGCTTGCTGAACGCCGTGCCGCGGTTGTTGTAGAAGGAGGCGTTGGTCGGGTCGCGGCGAATGGCCTCGTCGTACTGCTTGATGGCCGCAGGATAGTTGCCCTCCATGAAGAACTGATTGCCGCGCTCCTTCGCCTTGAGCCCCTACGAGTCAGGCACCCATCGTACACGCACCTCCTCCGGGTTGATGTAGGCCAGGCGGTCCGCCTCCTCCTTCAGCTTCTTCACCTCCTTGATCTTGTCCTCGATGCCCTTCAGCGGCGTCTCCGTGCGCGACGACGTGAAGAACTCCAGCGCCGCGTCGAAGTGCTTCGCCTTCATCTCCGCGTTGCCCATGCGCATGTACGTCTTCGCCACGTCCTCGTACGACGCGTGGTTCTCGCGCTCGATCTCGATGGTCGCCTTGCCGTACTCCACGCACTCCGCGAACTTGCCCTGCTCCAGGTACACCGCGCACACGTTGTTGCGCACGCGGAAGTTGGTCGGCTGCAGTGCCAGCACCGCGTTGTACTTCTCCAGCGCCGCGTCGAACTGCTTCTGCTTGTACAGCGCGTTGCCCTCGTTCTTCAGCTCCAGCGCCTTCTTCTCCTCCTCCGACAACTCAGGTTCGGGTTGAGGCTCGGATTTCGGTTCAGGCTCGGATTTCGGTTCAGCCTTCGGCTCCGGCTTGACATCAGGCTTGACATCAGGCTGAGCGCTCTGCGCTCCAGGGTTCATTCCCGCCTGCATGTTCTGGATGCAGACTTGGAAGACCTCCATCACGCGGGGGTCCTGGATGTGCTTGAAGAGCTCGGACGGGTTCATCCTAATTTGGGCAACCAGCTGCATGAACTGGGGATCGGAGAGGAGATGCTGGAGAGAAGGAGTAGAGTACAAGGTGGCAAAGAATCCCTCAGCGAGCGCCGCGCCCTGGGCGTCCTCCGACATCTTCTGATTCGCCTCGTCCAGTCCGCGCTGAATCATGTCATTAGGACCGCACTTCTTCAGGCCTACACGTGAGCAGGGAATGAAACAGACAACCCTCTTCAAAGGCGCTGACGGCGTCCTTGTAGCGTCTCAGGAACTGAAGGGCCGCTCCCTTACGGCAGTAACCCTTCGGCCAGGTTCCGTTCAGCTCCACACACTTGTCGGCGTCCTTCAACGCCTCCTCTCCCTTGCCGGCCGAGAGGTAGGCAGCCGAGCGGTTGCTATATAAAACGTGGTTCGACGGATCCATTTCGATTCCCTTCGAGTACCAATTCACGGCGCCCTCGAAGTCCTTGCTCGCCATGCAGGCATTACCCTTCGCCTTCACAGAATCAACAGTTTCCATTATCTACGGAGTGAGGCAGCACGAGAAGAGCAACCTTCGCACAATACAAAAAAGAATAAGCGGCGCAAGGAAGCTTCTAGAACTTCAGTTTTCAACAAACAAAGCACACTCAGGGCGTGAACACCAGCGCGAACTGGCTGTTCGCTACGAACTCGCGTTTCATGTACGTGCACTTCAGCGCCTGATCCTGGTCCTCGCCAATGGACGGGCGGATGCCGGACAGGATGCCGTTGAACTTGCCCTTCACCTCGCCCGGGCAGTAGGCGGGCGCTCCCTCCTTGGGGTTGGAGCCCAGCTCCACCGGCTCGGTAATGTCGGAGGAGAAGAGGTACTCGTTGCCCGCCTCCATCACCTGGTCGATCCAGCGGCACTTCTGCGTCTTCTTCACGAAGCCGCCCTTCGGCTTGAACTTCAGCTACACATCACGCGATGCGCCCGCATCTACCGTGCGCTTCAGCTCGGCGTCGTTGGACAGCAGCGGAGGACTCAGGTAGCAGGTCATGCCCTCCACGATGCTGGGGACGTTCGCGCTGCAGCGCACCTACGCGTAACCTCGCCGCGCAGCGCCCACCGTCAGGCTGGAGGTCGTGGTGGTCTCGCTGCGCGCCGACGCGCACTCCACCAGACAGGGCGTGTTGCCCTCGGGCACGGGGCCCGTGTAGGTGAGCACGTGCACCATGTCCGCCGCGCCCGTCGTCGGCAGCATCACCTCGAACACCTTCACGTCGCCGGAGTCGTCCACCGTCTTGCACACGCCCTCCTCCGGCGTGAACACGTACGCGCCCGCGCCGCTGATCATCAGCTTCGCCGCCGTCCGACCCTCGCCGATGCCCTCGGGCAGCACCGGCTTCATGTGGATCTCGCCCTTCAGGATCTGCTTCCGCACCAGGTCCTTCGGGCCCTGGCTACGCCTCACGCCTCACCCGCACACTCACTCCACCTTGATCGACTCCACCACCTTGCCGTCGAACTGCACCACGCGCAGCTCCTCCACCTCGCCCTCCTCGTCGCTCGCCTCCGCCGTCGCCGTTGCCGTCGCAGCAGTAGTAGCAGCAGCAGCAGGTGTGGCGGCGGCGGGCGTGGCGGCGGCGGGCGTGGCGGTGCGGCCGGGCACGGCCACCTGGATGGTGTTGGTGACGGCGATCTCCTCCTCTGCCTCCTCGTCCTCCTCCATCTTCTCCGCCACGGCCTCCTCCTCCTTCTTCGCGTCGGGGTCCTCGGGCGGCTGGCAGATCGCCTCCGACGCGGGCTTCACGTCGCTCAGCGGGTACACGGTGAACTCCGTCGGCTCGCGCTCCACCTTCTTCAGCGATGCGTCGATCTCTAGATGTGATTATGATGTCGCGGACGCACCTCGCAGCGGAGCGGTCAGCTCGGTCGCGTCGTACTCGCTGTCCACGATCAGCTCCGCCATGGGCGTCGTCGCTGTCTCGGGAATCTTGTGATGCGGCAATTCGGAGCTACACGTCACGCAGAGCATGTACGCGCACGTCACATCGAAGAACTGGTCGTACGGCTCCTCGTGAAGTGCCGCCTTGATGACCTTCTTCGTGTCGTTGGGAATGCGGCCCTCCAGCTACCACTGAGTGCGTTCCGTTGTGACTACGTGCAGCACGGCCTCCCAGGCATCGCGCGTGAACTCGCGCGTCTCCTTGGGCACCTCGCCGGCATGGATCACGTCATTGATCTCGTAGAGGGCGTTGCCGCTGACGTAGTTGTCGAGCGGGTCGCTGGCGAGAAGGATCTGGCGGATGCGCACGCCGACGACCGACTCTCCCTCCATGCCGTTGATGCAGCGGCGGAAGGCGTAGTAGAAGTAGATCTTCTTCTCCTCCACCTTGGAGAAGGCCACGCCGTCGCTCATGCTCTTGCACACCACCTCCTTCACCTTCGACAGAACGTCCAGCGCCAGGAACGGGCTGTGGTTGTCCAGGTCTACGGTGATGATGTACATGTCGTTGATGAGCAGGTAGGTCAGGCGGTACGCGCCAATGACGAGGGGAATGGGCTCCGCGATGGGATAGACGTCCTCAATGCGCTTTCCACTAGACCGTGATGCGTCCATTCCACAACGTACCCCAGGGCGCTGCGATTTGACGATTTGCAGGAGATGCGGATATCTTCCATAATGGTTTTGAAGGAGTTGATCAGCGACGCGACGCGCTGGTACCTAGCAGCATAAGCGACGCACCGCCGCAAAACCCTACGAGACGATGGAGTTCTTAACGACGCAGCCAATCTCTCCCTTGATGGAAACGAGGCATATGGCAATAATACCCATGTTGAATACAGTGAATCACACGACCAAATCGAAAGGATTCGGAGAAATCTGGAGCGTTTTCATGTGTTCGGGTTTTCACTCTTCCCCGTTCCTGCCCCTTTCCCTTCCATTCACGTCTTTCCATCAAACAGCGCATGTCAATATGCAGGAGGGTACGTGTACTGGGTGTGGAGGTCTTGCTGGCTCGGAGGCGTGGAGACCGCGTTGTTTGCCGGAGTGGGCAGAGGGTAGTTGTATGGAGAGGCGTACACGGGCTGTGGGGGAGGATACTCCGCGGGAGGGTAGGCATTGTAGGGCGGCGCGTACTGTGTGTAGTTCTGCGTGGCGCCGTAGCCGTAGTTGTCGAAGTTGGGGCGTTTGTCGGGACGGTAGCCATATTCGCGACTCGGATCATACTCCGGCGGGGGAAGATAGCTACGGTGGTCGTCCCTGCTGTCGTACCGGCGCTCGTCCCTCCGGTCATACCGTCGCTCCTCTCTCCTTCCGTACTTGCGATCATCACGACGATCATCACGGCGGTCGTCACTATGTGTAACCCTTCTTCCTCTCTCTCACTATCGCGACCGCTTGTGCCGATCGTCCGACACCGTTAGGGACACCTTCGCGCAGACCACCTCGAAGCCGTCGCCCTGCTTGCGCGGAGTCTCCAAGCACTTGTCGAAGTCCTTCTTGTTCACGAACGTCACGAAGCCGAAGCCGCGCGATTTCCGCGTCCCCTTTTCGTAGCAGATGAACGCCTCCTCCAACGGTCCCTAGTACTTAGCCGCAACACACACGCCAACGTATTGAGAGAAGAACTGCTCCACATCCTCATTCGTCCATGTCAGTGGGAAGCCGCTCACGTGGATCTTGCGCGCGTCCTTGGGGACCTTCTCCTCCTGCGCCTTTGGTGCCTCGTCCTTGCGGAAGCGCGGCGCGTTGTCCTGTGCCGCGGCGTACTTCATCTGCACTGGTCGGCCCTAGACGTGACTCCACTCCTGCACTCCCCGCATCAATCACAATCGCGTGTTGGAACGCCTTGAGAACGCTCAAGGGGTTGTCGTACACGATAAACCCGCAGCCCTTGGGTTTGTTGCTGCCCTCGTGCATCAGCACCTTAAGGTCCACAATGTTTCCGAAAGGGGAGAAAGCGTCTTTCAACATCGCCTCTGTCACGTTGAAACTCATATCAAATGCGAAAAGCTTTGTGAACGTCTTATCTGCACTAGCGGCGTTTATAAATTCGTCAAATGTCGCGTCTCCCGGATGAAAACTAGGAGGTGGGCACAGAAAGGAAAGCAAAACGATTTCAGCAACATTTGGATCAGTTTGTCTTTGTCCAGAAGACTTAGCATGTAGGCGTATGTTTCGGGCAAAATCGCCTCCTGCTCACTGAATCATGACCAAACACAAACAGGACTCACGAAGCAGGCTCGTCCTTAACAGGATCGTCACTCATTGGATTCTTTATGGTGCACAAGAAAAAGAATGCCACTTCTTCCTTGCTCCGATGAATTCACTCTTTCGTATTGCCCTCCTATTATTCCTCTCGCTCCTCTGCGTGGTCCGAACCCAGGATTATGAGGCGGACGAGAATGACATGGAAGAGGATCCACTGAGCATTGGAGGCGGGACGCAGCAGACGTGCGACGCGTGCAGAACGGTGATGGAGCAGTTGCTGCAGGAGTGGCACACCATTGACAACGACTCCTTCCTGGAGGCCATCGAGGAAGCGTCGCACAAGAAGGAGTACGTGCCTGTCGTTCCCGAGGAGGAGGTTTGCGTTTGGGTGCACTGTCACAGAGTAGTCCAAGCGCAAGGAGTTTGAAAGCATGGTGATCTCCAGGTTTGGGCAGTAGGCTGCTATTAGGGCTAGGTTCATGAAACGCTGCAATACCATCGACATTTGGATCCAGTTTCTTGTTGTTGGGGGTGGGTTATGCGCAGGTACAAGCCGCACATCCGGAAGGCGTGTGAGGATATCGTGAAGAAGAGTGGCTCTGACATTGCCCACATCCTCGTCGAGAAGAACAAGGAGGTCGACACGGATATCATGAACTGTACGGTGCTCGTTGATTTTGCGATCTAGATTTGACGCGCGTGGTGTGCATGGGGCTCAATCGTCTCTGCAACATCAAGTACCTGAACTTGGACGCCCGCTCCGTCAACTCCAAGTGCGAGGACTGTGTGAATGTGGCGCGACTCCTGGAGCTGCAGACGCGCCGAGCAAGCAAGAAGTTCATCGCTCGGGGCTACTTCTTCAACGACCTGCTGGAGTCCGTGTGCGAGAAGATCCCCTTCTACTACTCTCGTGCTTCTGTGTGTGTGTTGTGAGGGGTAGATCCCAGCGCGATTGGAACGCTGTGCGAGGAGCTCGTCTCGGATTATGATGACGACATCGTCAAGGTGCTACGGGACCTCTCCGAGGGAAGGAAGAAGAGTGTGGAGGAGAGTGTGTGCGTTGAGTTGTCCCACGTGTGCTCGAAGAAGGAATTCAGGAGAGTCGATGTGGCATTGTTAGCTCAAGCGTAGATCCAGAACTACGACTACCGCAAGGCGCTGCACGACTTCCAAGACCAGCAGAACATTCGCTCCATGTCGATGGAGGATATGGAGAACGAGGACCTGTAGTTTTTCCTACCTATCTTCACTGTTTGTTCCTACCTTTCTTCACTGTTTGTTCCTAGGACCCAAGGTGGTGTGTTGGATGGGATACTCGGTGCATCTATTTAAGACGACCTGCATGATTGTACACACTCCTACATCACATGTTGTCTCTTTGGAAACGCCAACTCGATCGATGGTGTTGGGGGTTGTGGTTGCACCCTACCAACACATCAACTTCCCGTTCAACACGCTGGTAATTCGATGGCATTGTCTATTTGTACTCCTCTTCAGGAAAGTGAAAAGGCGGCACAAACCCAACCCAATCCAATACCCTCTTCACCCTCTTCACAGCATCTCCTGCACATACCTACTATGGGGATAAAACACGATTATCCTGGCTGGACTCTCCGATCGCGAGCCGCGCCCCTGTGAAGCTCCATTTTCCTGGAATCGCATTCTTTCTCGAAATGAGTCATTATGCAGGATCGGAATCGCGAGAGGTGCCCCTCCACCAGGTTCGATACGAATCGGTCGAATGGTGATGGAATGGTGGGCAATGCCGCACGTCTATCGGTCTTTGAGTTCGGTTTAATCAAAAAGACAGGTATCCCGCCTTGAGTCAAAGAAAAAGTCTTTTCCATGTCCGTCTCTCCCCGAGGCAGCTGCGCGTGCCACAACATATTCTAAGAGAGCTTTTTCGGAGCATTCCATTTCCGAAGTCCCCGTGGTCTCAGAGCAACAAAGGAGACAAAACAAAGACAGTAGTTGCCAGCCAATCAAATGCGTCGGATGGCATTTGATCATGATGATCATGGCGTCATCGCACCACTCGACGGAATGACTCCCAGTCGTTCGCCATTATTTCTTTATTTCTTTTCATCATGCTGAGCCGTGTGAGCCTCCTTTCCAAGTCCGTAAGGGCCTCGCTGGTTCTGCGAGCCTAGTGCAAACACCTGATGCCCCGCCGTATGGCCTCCTCCTCCGCCAACGTCCTCATCGACGATGTGTTCGGCAAGTACTCGTTCAACGACGACATGCTGCAGAAGAGTGTGCCCAAATTTGCGTGCGATCCGGGGCAGCCTCTTCACCCCTAGCTACAACAAGGTCGTGGAAGCCAGAAAGAACGCGAACATCCAGCTGGACAAGGAAACGGCTGACATTGTCGCTGATGCGATGATGAAGTGGGCTGAGAGCCTGGGCGTGACGCACTTCTGCCACTGGTTCCAGCCCCTGTCCGGCGTGACGGCGCAGAAGCAGGATGCCTGTGCGGCCCATCCGCCTCGCTGACACCTAGTCATCTCCCGCGTGAACGGAAAGACGGTGAGCAACTTCACCGGCAAGAAGCTGATCAAGGGAGAGCCCGACGCCTCCTCCTTCCCCAACGGCGGCCTGCGCGAGACGCACATGGCCAGAGGCTTCACCGTGTGGGACCCCAACAGCAACCCGATCATCGTGAAGCACGACAACGGCGGCACGCTCTACATCCCCTCCGTGTTCCTCTCGTGGAAGGGCGACGTGCTGGACCAGAAGATCCCCTTCCTCCGCTCGCAGGAGGTGCTGATCCAGGAGGCGAACCGCCTCTTCAAGATCATCGGCCATCCGCAGACCGACATCGACGTCAACTGCGGCATCGAGCAGGAGTTCTTCCTCATCCAGCGCGAGTACTACGACAAGCGTCCCGATCTGAAGCTCACCGGCCGCACGCTCTTCGGCTGCGCGCCGCCCAAGGGCCAGGAGTTGCACGACCAGTACTTCTCGGAGATGACGACGAAGGCGCTGAACTACATTCACGACGTGGAGATCGAGATGTGGAAGCTGGGCATTCCCACCACCACGCGCCACCGCGAAGTGGCGCCCGGGCAGTACGAGCTCGCCCCGCTGTACGGCGAGAGCATCCTGGCCACTGACCAGAACCTGCAGAGCATGGAGCTGCTGCGCAAGCAGGGCCGCCGCCACAACCTCAAGGCGCTGTTCCACGAGAAGCCCTTCGAGGGCGTGAACGGCTCGGGCAAGCACAACAACTGGTCGCTGTGCAGCAAGGAGACGCCCACCTTCCTGGAGCTGGGCAGCCACCCCGAGAAGAACATCCCCTTCATCGTCTCCGTCGCGGCCTCCATCCGCGCCGTGGACAAGTACGGCGACCTGCTGCGCGCCTGCGTCACCAGCGCCTCGAACGACCACCGCCTGGGCGGCAACGAGGCGCCGCCGGCGATCATCTCCATGTACCTGGGCGAGGACGTGACGAACGCGCTGGAGCTGTTCATGAAGAAGACGACGTCGCGCAGCTCGACAGGCTCGGCGGACCTGAACCTGGGCGTGTGCTCGATCCCCAACATCAACCGCGAGGGTACGGACCGCAACCGCACCTCGCCGTTCGCCTTCACGGTGAACAAGTTTGAGTTCCGCGCGGTGGGCTCGAACCAGAGCGCGGCGCGCAGCAACATGGTGATCAACACGATCATGGCGGACTCGTTCCGCTTCATCGCGGACGAGATCATCCGCCACAAGCAGTCGAGCTTCATGACGGACGAGGAGGCCATCCAGAAGACGGTCACGGACATCATCACCAAGCACAACCGCATCATCTTCAACGGCAACGGGTATTCTCCCGAGTGGAAGAGCCGTGCGCAGGAGCTGGGGCTGCCGAACAACGTGGCGTCGCCCGAGGCCATCAAGGCGTGGACGGACGCCAAGAACGTGGAGCTGTTCACCTCGCTGGGCGTGATGAAGAAGAGCGAGATCGAGAGCCGCCAGTCCATCCTGTGGGACCAGTACAACAAGGACATCATGGTGGAGGCCCGCACCATGTGCGCGCTCTGCACCGAGCGCATCATCCCCACCGTCTTCAGCGCCCAGGCGCAGTTCAGCGCGTCGCTGTCGGCCGTGGCGGCGCTCACGTCGGGCGGCAACAGCGAGCAGGTGGGCTACGTGTCGTTCATGGCGGAGGAGCTGAACGCCACGATCAAGGCGCTGAACCAGCTGAAGAAGACGATCGCCGCCGTGAAGGACCTGCGGGGCGAGGAGGCCATTTCCTTCTTCTCTCGCGACGACCTCATTCCCGCGATGAACGAGCTGCGGAAGCACGTCGATCGGCTGGAGAGCACTGTGGATTACCGCCAGTGGCCTCTTCCGAACTACGCTTCCATGTTCTTCAACCAGAGTTAATTTACTTGTCATAACGCAACAGTGGTTTCGCTGTTTCTTGAACAAACACGCCAAAGGAATTAATCGGTCTTCGCCTTCTTCTCGCCTCCCTCCTCCGCCTCGTTCTCTCTCTTCTGCGACGTCTTCTTCGCAGCCTCCTCCGACAGCATCAGCGACTTGATCTTGGTCCACATGCCATTCGCCTTCTTTCCGCGGAGAATCATCAGCTTCAGCGGCTTGTCTGACAGCGTCTTGTCCTTCAGCTCGTTCAGCGCCTTCGCCGCCTCCTGGCTCGTCGCGAAGCGCACCACCGCCTGATTGTCGCCCTCCGTGCGGAAAATGTAGCTGTACTGGTCCATGTACGGCTTCAGGAATTCCTGGAGCGCCTCCGCGGTCGTGTCCTTGCCGATGTTGCGGATCTGCAGCAGGCTGTCCGGAGTGTACTTGTAGCGCTTCTATTTGATCAGAGGAACGGAAAGGCGGCTACGTTCTTCTCGTCGAAGCTCTTCTCGCGATCCGCCAGCAGTTCCTTCTCGGTGATCTCCACGCCGGCGAACATGATCTTCTTCTTCATGAACTCCTCTGCCTCCTCCTTCGTGTTGAACTCCACGTTCACGGAGCCCTTGAACTCCTTGTTGCTGATGAAGCGGCGCATCTCGATGAAACGAACTATACCTCACGCAACTTCCCATTGACAACTGTTTCCGTAGGGCTTGAGTCCCTCCAGCAGATCGTCCAGCGTCGCGCTCGTGGGGAAGCCTCTCATGTGCACAGTGCGAAGAGCCACGTTGTTCTCCGGCTTTCTGAAGTCGATGTTGCTCTTCACCTTCGTGAAGTCGTCATTGAACTAGGCGATGAGTGCGTTCGCAGCAAACCTACCGCCAGCTTGTCGGACTCCTTGATGGCGTCCACGACCACCTTCATGTCCGTAGTGAGCTGCTTCAGACGATTGAACGTCAGCAGCGTCTCGATGGGCATGACTACGTGTGATTGCTCGCTGCGCTCCACATACAGCCATCGGGATCGGCGGACATCTTCTCCCTCATGAACTTGTCGCGGTTCAGGTTGAGGCCGCTGAAGTAGAACTCCACCTGGCGTCTAATCTTCGTAGCAAGGTCTTCAGACATAGTGACTGGGTGTTTAACTCGTTTTTCCCTCTCGAAACGCTCCGCCGAAATGGGGGCTGTTTCTGGAGCCGGGCGAGTGAAACAAACACGCACTATCGCTTGATTCCATCTAGGATAAAAGACTGCAAATCGTCGGGGATAAACACGTTGGGCGAGCCGTACTCCCTCTACACATCATTGTGAAGTGATACGCCTACGGAGGCCACCTCCTTGATGGCGGCCATCGCCTCTCTGTAGTGCGCGTCGTCAAGGAAGTCATAACGGTTTGAAATGTGATTCAGCACAAGCCGCTTCACTTCCATCTCTTTCGCGAAAGCGCCCGCGTCCAGAGCCGTGCTGTGTCCCTTGATGTGGGCACTCTTCTCCACCGCCTTCAATTCAGACAACTGGTTCACTTCCGCGTCCTCCAGGGCTAGTCATCACTTTTAGATTCATAGACAACAGAGCCGCGTCATTCCCTCCTTCGGGATGACATCTTGCAGAATGGGTCCGATCGTCGCCTCGTGCACCAGCACATCACTCTTCCTCACAAGGTCTCCCATTCGTCTGCAAATTAGCTATCTTCTCCACTCCCACCGTGCATTGCGCGTGTCTCCCAGAATCGTCACGTGTCTCCCCTTCTTCTCTTCCGACAGCAGCGCGCGGTTCGACGGATCCAGCGCACTGCCGTCCGGGAGCAAGAAGCCCTCGCCCTTCTACCCTGAACGCTCCTCTTTGCTTCCACTTTGAACCGTTTCAGTATGTCGTATATGTTGATGCCACGCTCTCCCAGCGCCGCCTCGTTCTTCTTCAGCAGGGGAAGCACGGCCTCCGCGTGCACCGTGCCGGACTGGTTGGCCTCGAAGTAGGAGTACCCGAAGGTAGTGATGGTGTGCGAGAGGGACCCGGCGAAGACGCGACCGAAGGATTCATTCACACACTCCCAGTAGCCGTTCTCGTCGGGATACAGCGAGTGGGGGTGGATGAAGGAGTAGTTCAGGTCGGAGGGGGAAAGCACTACGGATGAGACAATAACAGCATCATCACTCCCGCAATGCTGATCCTTCCTGCAGAGCTCGTAGATGTTGAGCGGGTAGTACAGCTTGCACGAGCAGGTGCGGAAGCAGGTGCTGAGGTACTCCGTTAGACCCACAGGGCCGTAAATGGACAGGGAAGCGTTCCGGAGCTCCTGGTGGTTGCGCTCGAATCCGATGCCCAGAATCACGGAAGAGAGCCCGAAGAGGTGATCGCCGTGCATGTGCGTGATGAAAATGCGATTTCGTCTTAAATCGTCTCTGCCCTGCAAACGCTCGCGCACATACTGTGCAATGCAATTGTCGATCTTGCCGCGGTACTTTTTGCCCACGCCCATTTTGCCGTCCTTCACTTCAATGCACGGCTTTAGCTTCAATAAATTCGCGCCGAGCGCCGCCAAGGTAGAGCATCTGCCGCCCTTTTGCAGATAAAAAAGCGTATCGATGACGAAGCTCGCCTCTACTTTTTTCGCCGTTTCGCGCATGAGCGCGGCAATCTCTTTGGGGTCCCCGCCCTTTTCCGCACGCTCTGCGGCATCCAAAACGAGCAGCGCGATGCCCGTGGAAAGATTGCGGGAATCGACCACATACACGTTTTCGAACTCCGCCGCAGCGGTGCAGGCGTTCTGGTAGCAGCTGGAAAAATCACTGCTGATATTGAAATGGATCACCGCGTCGTAATTTTCCCTGCATTTTTTGAAAAATGCCGTGTAATCGCCCACGTTCACGGCAGCAGTGCGGCACACGCCCTTGCCGGAGCGCACGTAGTCGAAAATCTCCTGCGGCGTGATGTCTATGCCGTCGCGACAATTCTGCCCGCCCTTTTCAATGTACAGCGGCGTAATGCCGATATTATACGTTTCGATAAGCTCCGGCGACAGATCGCATGTGCTGTCCGCCGAAATTTTAATCCTCATTGCAGAATTCTCCTCTCCGCTTTCGATTCGTTTTACGGTGTTTATGTTGTTTCAGTATACAACAGCCCGCGCTTTTTTTCAAGATTTCGCACCGTTTCCGGCATGATTTTTCCGTCTCTTTCATAAATTTTAAGACATTCTTACATTGCGCAAAAACGCTTGCATCCAAAGAAATTTTTCGCTACAATAAAATCACAAAACAAAGATGAGAGGAGACCGTATATGCAAGGTCAAAATTACAATCCCTACACCGGCGCACCGCTTTCCGGCATAGATCCGCCCGCCGGTTATCCGCAAAAAAGCCGTATCGCAGCCGGACTGTTCGGCATGCTGATGGGCACATTCGGCGTACACAATTTTTACCTTGGCAATACACAGCGCGGACTGATCCAGATTTTGGTCGCTACGCTCGGCGCGCCTCTCACCTGCGGTCTTTCCACAGTTGCCGTGTGGGTCTGGAGCCTTGTTGAGGGCGTGCAGATCCTAGAAGGCAAGATCAAAATGGATGCAAACGGCATCAAGCTGAAGGACTGAGAAAGGAGATCTTTATGACAGACGAAAAAAGCACCCGGAACACCACCCCGGAGACCGCAAAGCCGGAGCCGACCTTGACGAATCCCGTAGAGCAGAGCTTTGCCGAAGCCGAGCGCCTTGCGGAGCAGGCAGAAGCCGCCGCAAAAGACGAACCGTGCTGCGATATGCCGAAAGCCGAAGAAGCTGCCCCGGAAGCACCGAAAACGGAGGTGCCAACGCCGCCGCAGTATCAGCCGCCGCAGTACACCTATGCGGCCTACACCGCACAGCCGCAGCAGCCCACCCCGCAGGAGGGCGCGGGCGACTACCGCCCCCCGCGCTACACGGAGCAGTACCAGGCGAACGCCAATAATGCAAATTATAACAACCCGCAGCAAACCTACTACGCCCCAAACGGCCAGCCGCAGTATGGGCAGAACTACGCACAGCCGTATGACCCGCCGCAGGGCACCAAAAGCCGCATTGCAGCCGGTGTGCTCGCCATTTTATTCGGTGTGTTCGGCGTGCACAACTTCTACTTGGGCAACACCGGCAAGGCCGTGGCACAGCTGCTGCTGACCGTCATCGGCTGGATTCTCATCATCGGCCC
>OIWT01001194.1_pt1 | contig 32417 bp, 33 predicted proteins | sample 1587701 | NCBI WGS metagenome assembly OIWT01 (sample SAMEA3888904, study PRJEB22519) | human gut metagenome | biome: human gut; feature: human-associated habitat; material: faeces | place: Denmark | collected 2009 | reverse complement strand
AGATCTACTTCAAGCCTGGTCAGAACCTCGCTCTTGATGACGTCATCATGGACTTTGATACCACTGCTTAAACTGCGCATCTCACATTGAGTTTGTTTGTTAGAATCAGTTTCACGATGAAGAGAGTGGAGATGGAATTGTGTCAGGAGTTGATGGGACATACGAACTCTGTCTTCCTGGTTCTTGCTATTCACGGTTAGGCGAGATGTTGCATCTTCTTGTCAAATAACAAAAATGGCTATTTCGTGGCTTCGGGAGGTCAGGTATGTGCTGGAATAGGGAATACATGGGAAGGACAATGCGATTCTTCTGTGGAAGCAGGAGAGCCCCAATCCGAGCGACTTGACTACCAAAGTCATCCACCATAGTTGCTGGATCACGTGTCTTCTTGGCTTGAAGAATGGTGCTGATGATGACCATTTTTCACTTGTAGGGTGTTTTGCATCTGGCGGATATGACGGGGTCATCCGTATTTATTCCTGCGATGGAGACGTTGTGGCTGAATTGGTGGGGCATTCTGCGGGAATCACTTCTCTTGCACATGGAATGAACGGAACGATCTTGTCTGGGTCATGGGACGGATCTGCGAGGGTATTTGCTGCAGTGAGAGGTCATGCGCAGATCTGGGATTTGGAGACTCTCAATGAGATCATGAGAGTCGACGGTATGGAGAACGCCGTTACAGCTGCTGCTCTGAGTGATTCAGTCATCGTTGCCACATCGACCGGCGTGAAAGACGCCACAGACAGTGTTTCCGGATATGCAGTGCGACTATTCAGTAACGGGAAGCTGGTGCGAACGCTCCACAGCCACTACGCCAGCGTGCGCTGCTGCTGTCCGTTCTTTCAAACGCCCGGTGCTTGCGCATTTGGCATGGAGGCGGCTGCGGACGGTTTTCTGACGGGCGCCAACGACGGGAAGGTGATTGCCTATAACCGCAGCGGGGACGTGCAGTTCACCTGCGAGACGGTGGCGAACGTCGTGGCTGGCGGGCGCGGTGAGGCGTAGAGCGAAGGGAAGTACCCGTTCATCATGAAGGTGAAGGCGCTGGGCGCGGAGGGCGACTCGCTATGGAGCGTGAGTGTGAGCGAGGACTCGAAGCTGCGCCTGTGGTCCAACGACCAGTGCGTGAGCGAGGTGCCGCACCCCAACTCGCTGTGGGACGTGGACTACCGCGTGCGGGAGGTCGACGGGCGGCGGGAGGTCGATCTGCTGACGGCGTGCAGCGACGGCGTAGGTGCGGAAGGGGGCGTGGAGCGTAGATCGTCCGGCTGTTCTCCTCGGAGGCGTCGCGCTGGCTGTCGCTGGAACTGCGCGTAGGGGCGGCTGGGGCGATCGAGGGTAGAACAAGTACAAGGATGTGTGCGCGATGAACGAGCAGCAGCTCGCCTCGTAGGCGTGCGCGGGCGTGGCGAGCCGTAGCAAAATCGGCGTGAACGTGGACAGCCTGCCGGCGTACGAGCTGCGAGAGCAGTACCCTGGCGCGCGCGACGGGGAGGTGAAGATGTTCCGCAAGGGCGAGAAGGGCTTTGTGTTCAAGTGGAGCGTCGCCAGCGGCACGTGGATCGAGATCGGCGAGGTGATCGGCGCGAGCAACGCGAAGCATGTGGGGGAGGGAAGAGGGCGTGAGGCCAAGAAGCTGCCGGTGGAGGTGGAGACGGCGAAGGGCGTGGAGACGCTCACGCTGGAGTACGGCGACGAGGACAACGCCTTCGAGGTGGCGCAGCAGTTCATCGACCAGCACCAGGTGGCGGCGTGGCGGGCGTGTGAGCGTAGCTGAGCCAGGACTACCTGGACGAGATCGCGCAGTACATCATCAAGAACCGCGGTTCTTCCAAGCCGACGATCGATAGCGCCCCTGCAGAGAGCGAGTACCATAGCGAGGGTGGGCGTGGCGGCGGCGGTCGAGCGTAGTGTTCCCCGAGCGGCACTGCGTGCAGTACAGCAAGCTGAACACGGCGGGCGTGCTGAAGAAGCTGCGCGAGTTCAACGCGGTGGTGGCGGAGGAGGTGCAGAAGACCGCGAGCACGGCCTACGTGCTGAGCGAGGACGACTTCCGCGTGCTGCGGAGCCTGATGGAGGTGGGTGTCGCGTGGCAGAGTCACGCGCAGTCCCTGACCAACCAGGAGGAGGCCGTGGCGCCGGTCAACCTGGTGTACGTGTCGCTGCTGCAGCGGCTGCTCACGTGGCCGAAGTCGTGCCTCTTCCCGGTGCTGGACGTGATGAAGAACGTGGTGCTGCGGCCGGGCGGCATGGCGGTGATGGGCGACACGGAGTTCTTCGCCTGGCGCGCCTTCCTGCTGTCGCTGAGCGTGGAGGAGCCGCTGACGCTGATGTACACCGTGTTCTTCCGACTGCTCGCCAACGCGTTGTGCAATGTGAACGACGTGACGGCGGTGGGCATCGTGGGGACGTGGTGGAGGCTTCAGAGTAGATCCCGTCGGTGCTGAGCCTGAGCAAGGTGGTGATCATCCTGGAGAACAAGCAGATGTACCAGGCGCTCGCCGCGTTCCTGCTCAACGCCACCGTCTTCGTGGACTCGCTGATGCAGCGCGGCGCGGCGACGCCCGCCATCCTGAAGGTGTTCGACAGCGTGGTGGCGGTGAGCTGCGACATGCTGCTGCGGTCCGCGGACGAGGTGGAGGCTGTTGGAGAGGGTGAAGGGTAGATGGTGTGGGAGCGGTGCCTGAGTGCCCTGTGCAACGCCATCATCTTCAGTCCCAGAGTGGGTGCGAAGAGCGGTGTATGATGCATAGAGCTACCAGGTGGTAGATGCAGATTCAAAGCGTGTTATTGCGCACAACAGTATAGCGACGGAAGAGGTGAGAAAGAGGGCAGAGGACGCTTCGAGACTCTTCGCACACATGGATTCTCATCGAATCTGTTTCCCTGTTTGTTTCATTCTTTCTTTCGTATCGGCAAATGTCTGCTATTTTGGCATCCTATTCACGCGCGTTGGTGGTAGGCCTTTTCGTTGCAGGCTAAAGGGTAGAAACATCCCATCATTACCAAGATGACGACTTCCTTCGTCCTGGGTGGAGCGGGTGATATTATCGCTCAGAAGATTGTTGACAGTTGGTTATTCGTGAGAATGGAATGATGTTCTAGAATCAGATCACTTCCAAGTAAACTGGGCGCGGTCATTCCGCATGGGAGTCTTTGGTGTGTGGCTGTGATAACGAATAGTTCGTCTGCGCCTGTTACGGAGGCATTAACCACTACTGGTATGGCTTCCTTCAGAAGGCGGTGAAGTTTGATGGCATGAAGAAGGTGTTGACGAAAATGTTCTTCGACCAGGTTTTTGTTCGATGTGTCTTTTGAAGAGTAGGCGTTCTTTATCCCCACCTTCGATGCTCTGATGTTTTTTGGCTTGTCTGTGCTGGAGGTTGCTGTTCCTTCACTCTTCTCATCCCTAGAATCCAAAGAACCAGCCCGAAGCGGGTGTGCAGAAGGTGAAGCTCTGTCTCTGGCCGGCGTTGCGTGTATGTGAATCTGTAGGGGATGAACCCTAGGCGAATTATTGTGTGTGGCCCCTTTTGCAGATTATCAACTTCCGGTTTGTCCCTCTTGAAGTTGTGGTGTGTTCTCGCAGTAATTCGTAGTACCAGGTTCTCTTTACGACATGCGGTGTGTTCTTGTGGAATATCTTCCTTTCTGACGTCGCGAATCGTCGCGGAAAAACGACAGCTACGCACAAGAGGAAGGAGGAGTGATCTGTACCTTTCTTCTGTTTGTTAAGCACGCTTCTTAGTGAACGCGTTCACTACAATCGGTTTCAAAAGAAATATGAAGGAGCAACAGTTCTACTTCGGCAGTCGCAGTTGCTCTCTTCCGCTCAAGGGAATAGTGCAGCAAACCGATGATGGCAACTTGTCCCTGTCCTGTGTGATTGGAGGCAAAAGCTATGTGAAAATGATTCAACTTCCTGATACGATTGAAGAAGTGAGCCGTTTGGTGGTGAGAGAGGAGCCCCTTTGCATCCTGGTGTGTTACGAGACGCATGTGGTAGAAATCGATGGAAGCAAGTTGGTATCCAACCTGTTGCAAATTCCGGAGCAAGATGGCGACAATGATCTGCCGTTGTGTCCTTTTCCCCTGATGACATGTAGAGTACACAACGTACAACTCCCTTCCTCGTTAGTTGGGTGTTGTTTTTCTCCTTGTCATAACGACGTGTATTTCGTTGTTGACTACCGGTTCTCCTTTTCCTGCTATTCGACACAGCGCCATACAGATGTGCCCCTCTTCCAATTCTCTCTGCGCGAGTACCTGGATAGTCAATTGAGTCTCTCTCTGCTTTCTGCTCATATCTGTGACGTCACCATTGTGCCAACAACTGTAGAGAACGAGGTGGCAGTGGCGTTCCTTCTATCCTCTGGATTCTGGATCGTCGTGGAGGGCTTGCCGTTGCAGTCTGTCTCCAGTAGTGTTCATTTCCCTCCGCTATGCCCCCGAGTGGATGATCATGCGCTCCGCGTGCATGTCAGCGGCAGTGCGTTGTCCGGCACCCGACTTCGTCATGCCTTCACCAGAAAGTGCATCCTTGTTTCCTCCGTAACAACTAGACTATGTAGCATCGGCGACCAAACGGTGTACGTCGTAGCGTCTGCACTGGCGGTGGTGGTGACGCTGTACAGTCCCTCTCGCCGGGGCTTCTCCACTCTCGCCGTGCACGACCTGTCGCTGCTGGGACTGGAGAATCCCTCCTTCCTCCTCAACCCATTCCGTGCGGAGATGGTGGTGGAGCAGGAAGCGTGCTCCAAGGTCATTGCTTTTGGCGAGGTTCTGAGGGCTGTGAGGGGAGAGTCCGTGTGGGGAGAGGACACGACCCTGTCAGTGCCCGAGGTGAAGGAGAGAAGGGCTGGGTCTGTGCCAGAGGTGCTTCTGCGCGCTACAGCGTCGCAGGAGAGGGCTGTGTACGTCCAGGAGGTGGCGAGAAAGGAAGTGCAGTGCATGGATCGCTTGTACGAGGAGATGGACGAGGAGCTGGGGATGGAGGTGATGAACAATCCTGAACGAGTCGACAGTGTGCTGGCTTCACTCGCTCCGTGGCGTGTTTGTTGAAAACACCGCGTAAAGAACGATTAAAACACACAAAATCTGCATTTACAAGCTCTGATTCAACTTCTTGACCTCATCGAAGACTTCGTCGTACTTCTTCTTTTCGGGGAAGTCATCCTTCAAGATGATATGGATGCAACTGGTGGGTCTCTTCGTGGTCGCCGCCTCACCAAGAGCCTCCTAAGGATGAATGGGAGGAGGGGTTCCAACCTTCGAGCTAACGAAGATGTAGGGGATTTTGTTCTCCTCGCACAGCACGGGGATGTGGGAAATGACGTCCATCGGGTAAATGTTGGCCGCCAGGACGAGAATGCTACAGTTGAAGCGATAGGTCGCTAAACCAACCCCTTTTCGTTCTTTCGGATGGATTTTACAACTTCCTTCACACCACGACGCGTGCACTTCGCTTTCGCAGCTATGAACACAGGGTGAGAAACAGATGAAGCACACACCACTTCCCTACCTTTCTTCACCAGTTTCAGCACCTTCTTCTCCAAAGATTTGTTGGCGAGCGGCTTTGCGATGGGACTGACATACAGAGGAGCGCTATCCTTCTTGCTTTCGGTATTTGTCTCAGTATCAGACATGGAGGTTTAAATCAGTGCTTCCAAGGAGAGATTTAGAGAAACCAACCAAGAGAATCACAATTGGGTCCCTTTGGACGCACTGCGTCCCAGTTCCGAAAAGAAGAGCTCTTTCAGTAATCATGTCTTCAAACACCGATTGTAGACTTCTTTCCGCTATTGTGGACTATCTGCAGTCCAAGAGAGAGGAATCTGCGAACCCTGCTCTTCTCGATGAGAGCATTCGTCTCCTCCAGTTGCTTTACCACGCTCTGCTCACCCATAGGCTTTCGTTTAACATGAATGCAATGAATGAGAGTTCCGCCAATACCAACTTGTATTCCATTTTCGATAACGTACTGTTCACGACGCTTCGATGAGCTGATAGTACCTTGAATCCCACGGACTGAAGAGTTCTCCGTCTTCTTCCTTCCAGAATCCTTCGCAGGTTGCTGGCCTGAATACATTCCTTGAGGCTCTGGAGAAGAAGGGATACTTCAATGGAGTGGCCGTTGGCTCTGAGGAGTATCAGGTGAGAGTGTGCGACGTGGGTCATGGCTAGGAGCGTTATAACAAGGCCGTGAAGAAGTTCATGGACAGACAGTCGAAGACTGCCGCCGAGCCTGCTCCCGTGAATTTGGAGAAGCAGGTGTCGGAGGAGAGTGAGGCGTTCAAGCAGAAGGGCAACGAGTTCTTCCGCTCCGGAAAGTTCGCCGAGGCGGTCAGCAGCTACACGCAGGCGCTGGAGGTGAGCCGGAGCAATCCCCAGAACTACATCTACTACTGCAACCGCGCCACCGCCTTCTTCTATCTCAAGAACTACGAGGCTGCGGAGGCCGGTGTGTGTTGCGTGGGCGCGTCACCCGTAGACTGCAAGGAGTGTCTGGCGCTGAACCCTCGCCACATGAAGGCCTACACGCGTCTGGCCGCGGTGTACTCCAAGATGGAGCGCTACGAGGAGGCCGTGAAGGCGTGCGAGGCGGGCCTGGCCATCGACGCCTCCAACGTTGAGCTGTCCTCCCTGCTTCCCTCCTTGAAGGCGCATCTGAGCGCTTCCCAGGGCCAGCCGCAGGGTCAGACACAGAATCAGCCGCAGGGCCAGCCTCAAGGCCAGCCTCAAGGCCAGCCGAACTTGGGGAACCTGTTCCAGTCTCTGGCGTCGAATCCGATGGTGCAGAACATGGCGCAGAGCCTCTCCAACGGGCAGGCGAATCTGAGCGACATCCTGAACAACCCCATGGTTTCGCAGATGTGAGGGAGAGAGGGAAGAGTGAGGAGTAGGGCGGAGAGACTTACATCCAACCCTGAGCTGATGGGAAATCTCATGTCCTCGTTCGGGAATATGATGAGCGGCCAGAACGGAGGTGCGGCACCCGATCTGTCTTCCCTGGCCAGCATGTTTGGCGGAGCTGCACAGGGCCAAAACCAGAACCAGGGTAACACGCAGGGCGAGCAGTCGGACAAGCAGAATTAGTGTTTTGTGTGTTTGTTTGAAATGTTGCAAGTCGTGTTGGTGGATGGAACAATCTGGGAAAAGATGGATTCATTAGGGACAATGGTGGCGAAAAGGGTCAGAATGGTCTGCACGGGGATTACGCCTGTGGGCGCTACTGGGTCGAGATCTCCCAAATCCCAAGAAAAACACTCAAAAGAGTGCAGTGCGGAGTACTATCCGATATGGCGTATGACAATTACTCTTGTATCGGTGGAGAGGGTTGGTACTGGGTTTGCTGTTGGTGACGAATGGCATTATGTTCAGGAGCGCTGCTCTGCCAACTTCTTGGTCAACGAAACGAGAAACATGTTTTCAGATACTCCCCCGGTAGCAGCTCCCTTCCGCGAGTCTGTTCCCATTTCTCTGGGAGATATTCAAGGATTTCAGCTATCCACAACAAAGCGAAAAGAATGTGGTGAAAAGAAGGAGGGGATGAGGAGTAGATTTTGAAAACATGAAGAACCTGTTCCAGCGGTCCTCGGCTGGCACGATTCGGAGTAGAAACGATTTTAAATTTGAGGCTGCATATTACCAGGTCCGTTGCTTGAAATGGGCGTGACGGTTAGGAGCTATCGTATCTCGTTCATCTGTCCAGCTCGTACGAAGAGCTGTTCGTGCGTCGCAACGCGGTGATTCTGTTTATGCAGAGGTAGGACGTACTCTCGACTAATGAGTCTAGGATCCTGCGCTCCGCACAGGCCAATGGAGCGTCGCTGAAGCCAGCCTACCCCGGGGCCTCCACGTTCTGCACCTGCGGGTAGTCACTCCAATCGCCGCTAAGGGGTAGAAAGATGCCTCACTGCGAGTTCTGCCCCCTGCACGATCTGACGGACGAGGAGAAGGAGTGTAAGAGTTATTGGATGACGTGAGCTGTAGTCCTGTTCCCGCCCCTGCGCGTGGGCGACCGCGTGACCCGCGGGCCGGACTGGCAGTGGGGCAACCAGGGCGGCAACGAGGAGGGCATCGTGCTGCTCATCAAGGACTGGAAGGGCGTGGCGAACAAGGGCGTGAAGGTGCACTGGGAGAACGGCGAGGAGAACATGTACCGCTACGGCGCGGAACAGTGCTACGACGTGGTGGAGTAGGCGTGGCGCGCGCGCTGGACCGTAGTGCCTACCCCGTGCGGCGCGAAGACTACCAGCCGCTCTACGGTCTGACGGACGCGGCAGAGAGTGGGCGCGCGGATGGGGCGTGAGGCGTAGCGTATTGGTCGCGGTACGTGACGCACTACCTGAAGGGCGGGCTGTACAAGGCGAAGGGCTTCTTCGCGCCGCACATCACGAAGGCAGAGCTCATCACGATGCTGCCGGACTACGAGGTGGAGGGCCATCGCGACGGTGCGCGCGGCGCGCGGGCGTGAGGCGTAGTGAACCTGGAGCAGCAGGCCATGCGCGTGATGAACCAGGTGATCGAGGTCGCCGAGAAGGAGGTGATCGTGGTCGCGTGGGCGAGGCGTCACGCGTAGGACTACCTGTCGGACCCAAAGCTGTCCACCGCCTGCTTCAAGCCTTCCTCGCGCGCGCGCACGGCGGTGAACGAGGTGCTGTTCCCCTACCAGATCTACCTCTTCTCGCAGGCGGCGGGCGACGTGCGTGGCGAGCGCTGCGAGACGGCGATCCTGCAGGCGTACTGCTCGTCGCTGCTGTCGAGCGCGATCCGCATCCTGACGAAGGCGCTGCCGTTCCTGTTCGAGACGAAGCGCGTGGCGGACGTGATCAGCGCGCTGCGCGACACGGCGATCGGGCAGCTGCTGCCGTACGCGGTGAATATGCTGTACCTGAACGACTACGCGATGGAGGTGGTGTCGTACATCAGCGGGGACCTGCACGAGGTGCTGGTGATGTGGTGCAAGATGATGAAGGTGTGCACCATCGAGGTGGGCGCGCGCGCCGGCGCTGAGGCGTAGAACGACATCCACCAGAAGAAGGACAACCTGCTGTTCCTGCCGGTGTATGACCCGTCGTTCACGCCGACGCCGCAGCCCGTGTCGTGGTACCTGACGCTGTTCTACCTGCTGACGGTGCTGTCCTCGAAGATCCACTACAACACGCGGTACTTCCAGATCGAGGACAAGAACGAGGAGCTGAAGCACATCGCGGAGAGCTACCTCTGCTCGGGCGGCCTGGTCCCGCCCGCCGAGCGCCGCGACTCCTTCATCTTGGAGGTGTTCGACAACACGGCGAACCGCTTCGACTCGCTGCACGCCTACCTCGACGCGTTGCAGCCGGAGCCCGCGTGGAAGCGCAAGCACCAGCCGGTGGTAGTGAACCTGGAGCTGAAGGTGCTGGCGGTGTACGTGTACCACCTGCGCCTGGAGGCCGAGCTGGAGGCCGTGTTCAAGGCAGTGGCGGCGGGCGGCGCGGCGCCGGCGAAGGAGGCGGTGAGCGCGGAGCTGCGGGGCGTGTGGCGCAGCGTGGTGCGGATGCGCGAGATGCTGCGCGGCAAGAAGCAGGAGTTCGCGAGCCTGCAGACGCTGTCGGTGACCCGCGCGAACACGAACACGATCCACTTCGTGCGGCGCGCCAGCACCACGCCGGACAGCGAGCTGCAGACGCGGATGAAGGAGTACTCGCTGCGCGTGCGCAACAGCATGGTGCTGACGGCGAACGCCGGCTCGACGGTGGTGGACAGCGGCATGCGGCGGCTGATGACCTTCGAGGGCGAGCAGGGCGACATGTCGCCGTCCAAGCTGGAGGACGTGCAGCAGCACGTGGAGCCGGAGTACGTCCAGCCCGCGGAGACCTACGAGGACTTTTTAGACGAGTTCATGCGCAAGCTGGAGCTGCTGCTGGAGCTGGACCACCCGCTGGACGTGGAGGGTACTGAGGGCCGCGACGCGCTCCAAGCCCTCCAGGGTGCCTCCAGTGAGGATGGTGAGTCGAGTGGAGCCAGTGAACCGTCGAGTGGAGCCACGAACGTGGAGAGCGGGGCACTAGGGGAGACGAAGAAGGCGGGCGAGGAGAAGGGCGCGATCCCCGCGTCGGTGGGCGAGCTGGTGACGGCGTCGATCACCAAGTACCTGACGCTGTACTTCCCCGCGTCGGTGAACGACGTGCGGCACACGCTGGAGGCGCGCACGGAGAACGCGACGACGCTGGCGCACACGGTGGACGACGCGGTGGTGATGCTGAAGACCATCGAGGACTTCCCGCAGGCGGCGCGGCTGTTCCTGCTGGGGCTGGCGCACGCGCTGGTGAACTGGAAGTCCTCGCGCGCGGAGGACAGCTACCGCCGCGACTACTTCCACCACACGGAGGGCTGCTCGCACGCGGCGTGCCGCGCGCTGAAGACGAGCTGGGCGCGGTTCGGCGAGTACCTGAAGTCGCTGTTCAGCAAGTGCGTGATCAACCTGAACTGGCGCCTGGGAGTGGCGTGCCTGTACATGCTGTCCTCGATGAGCTCGGCCAAGCAGCCGTACTACAGCACGGCGCTGCAGCTGCCGCACTTCTTCGCGAGCACGATCACCAACCTGTCCAAGTGGTACGGCGCGCTGACGGGCCACTTCGACGAGCTGCTGATCACGCCGGGGCCGCTCTGGGACAAGCTCGGCGAGAAGACTATCGCGCTCAACTCGCCCTTCTTCCGCTCCGTGCTGGAGGACTTCCAGAACCGCGGCAACTACGTGAGCAGCAAGAGCAGCGTGCAGGGCATCTTCCCGCTGTCGCTGCTGATGCTGACGAACACGGCGCGGCTGTCCTTCGTGCTGCTGCTGCTGGACCAGGTGGTCGACCACCGCGTCAAGTCGCTGCACTCCGCCGCGCAGAACGCCGACTCGCTCTACTTCTGGACGCTGGGCGACATGACCAACCTGTTCGTGCGCCAGTCGCCGCAGTACCGCGCCGTGACGCGCGCGCTGTACGGCGAGTTCTTCCGGTTCCTGCAGCACGAGCAGGAGGTGATGACGCAGCTGACGGAGCTGTGGCACCCCTTCGCGCACTCGCTGTACTCGCAGGTGAACGTGTCCATCAACCCCAACGCCTGCGTGCAGGTGAGCGAGGAGAAGATCAACAGGCAGGGCTCCATCGAGAACGACATGGCCGTCTCCGCGGGCGAGGCGCTGCTGGCCTCCTACCTGGGGCTCGTGGTCTTCGTCGCCAAGACGGGCTACGGCGGCTGCCTCCCGCTGGCGGACAGCGTGCCGATGCTCTGGCGCATGATGTACTTCTCGCCGCGCATGCAGCGCCTCACGCTCATGCTCTTCCAGGTGCTGCTCGCCTCCACGAGCCTCTTCCCCGTCCTCTCGCCCCACGCCTTCCTCCACCCGCTCGCCGCGCCCAACGCCCTCCTCGCCGAGCCGCCGCTGGAGGACCTCGCCGCGCGTCGCCGCTTCTTCCTGGTGCAGCTGCTGCACCTGGCCTCCCACAGCGACACCTGCGTGGCGGCGATCGTGAGCGAGCGCGCGTCCTGCGCGTTGTGCTGCCCATACGACGTGATCTGCTACAACTGGCTGTTCGACGAGACGCTGCCGCCGGCGCGGAAGGCGCAGCTGCTGGCGGAGTTCCACGAGGACTCGAACCACATCACGCGCTGCAAGATGCACATCCGCGCGGACGGCCACGGCGCCAGCTACAGCGCCATGATCACCGCGGAGGAGGCCGTGTACGCGCTGCGCGCGATGATGAAGAACGCGGGCTGGCGCGCGGAGATGTGCGCCGTGTTCGCGAAGGTCATCGGGCTGGCGGAGGCGGCGCTGGGCGAGGAGACGGAGAGCGGGCTGTGGGCGGAGGCGAGCGCGGCCGCGAAGGGCGCCGACTCGCAGGCGTACGAGGAGCGGCTGCACGGGCGCCTGCCGTGGCTGGTGCTGGCGACGAGCGTGCTGAAGGTGATGGGCGGGCTGACGCCGCGGCTGTACACGGGGTGCCGCATCCGCATGCAGGACGCGCTGCTGGAGAGCAGCACGGAGAGCAGCGGGCTGATCCGTGCGGCGTGGCGCAACAGTGGCAACGGGTACGTGATCAGCTGCGACCGCGGGATGAGCGAGGCGGAGGTGCTGCTGGACCGCATCGACACGCCCATGAAGATGTCCATTTACGCCTTCGACGTCATCGACCGCCTGCTGCCGCCCGCCTTCGGCCGCGACTTCTACGCGGCGGTCATCGGCCCGCTGCAGCGCATCCTGCTGCGCCTGCCGCTGGCGAAGGAGCTGATGGCGATGCCCGCGCGCAGCATGCCCTTCTTCAACACGGCAGCGCTGTCGCTGCAGCCGCACCTGCTGCAGAACGTGACGCTGCTGCTACAGACGGTGCGCGCGCTGCACTTCGCGATCCTCAACCTGCCGGACCTGGTGACCTCGCTGCAGCCGAGCCTGGTAGTGGCGCTGTTCCGCCTGGCGGTGAAGCCGGTGCCGGTGAATGTGACCTTCTCCTCCTCGACCATCCGGCAGTACGTGAACTGGTTCGTGGAGTACCTGATCAACACGTACCCCGGCTCGCCGCGCTTCCTGCCGATGGAGCTGCAGCTGGACAGCTTCGGCGAGGAGCTGGAGCGGCAGGCGGGCGCGGGGTTCTCGACGGGGCTGGGCAAGGACGAGGTGAAGGACAGCTGGAACGACGAGAAGCCGAAGGTGCTGCACGACGAGAAGCGGATGAAGGTGGCGAAGACGATCGCGGCGATCACGGGGTACGACGAGGACGTGTGCTACAAGATCTACCGCAGCTTCCAGGACAACATGGACGCGGCGGTGAACTACATGATGGAGAGCAAGAAGTCGTTCATCCACAGCCTCGCCGACGACAGCTCGCACATCACGCCCATGGGCTCGCAGATCGACGACAACTCGGTGCTGAACGACCTCGAGACGTCCATCCGCAAGCCGCTGCTGGCCAGCGCCGACACGCGCGGCAAGCTGTCGGACAGCGTGCTCTCCACGCTGGTGCCGCCCTTCTCGCGGCTGCAGTGCGTGACGGCGGTGAAGACGGACGGCGTGGCGCGGTCCTCCTCGCTGTACGGCGTGATCAGTTGCATCAGCCGGCAGGAGCTGATCTACGCGCCCGTGTCGCCCATCGGCGTGATCACCGCCATCTCGAACGGCAAGGTGCGGCTGAGCGTGCTGAACGTGGAGACGGGGCTGGTGGAGGACATGCTGGTGGACGAGACGCAGGTGTCGGTGCAGAAGTACCGCATCCTCTTCCACCTGAACGACGTGCACCACCTGCGCGGCATCGTGGGCCGGCTGACGGAGGTGCTGCTGCAGCTGTACGTGCGCGAGATGGTGATCGGCGCGCTGTACCTGATGCAGGAGCGCAGCGACGTGATCGACGCGTGGCAGCTGAACAGCTACGACGTGGTGCGGCTCACCAAGTTCACCTACCTCTCCTACATGCAGTCGTTGCAGACCGCGCCCTCCGCGCACGAGCCAGCCTCGCAGCCGTCGTGCCTCTTCAAGCTGCTGCAGCTGGCTATCAAGCAGATCATCTCCACGTCCTCGCGCGCCTTCGCGCTGATCCAGGCGTTCATGGACGGCACCTGGGACGACACGGACAACAACAAGGTCACACTCTACGTCCCGCCCGAGGAGGAGCGCGCGCCGCAGCAGGCGGAGTTGCGGCAGCTGGGCCTGTCCTCCATCTCGCTGGGCAACCAGCAGCAGGACAACTCGGTGTACATCTCGTCGCTGCACCCGTCCTTCCCGAAGACCAAGTACAGCGACCGCGTGACCATCCCCGGCGCGGCGGGCCTGCGCATCCTGTTCGACCCGCGCTGCTACCTGGACCCCGAGAAGGCGTCGCTGACCTTCTTCCAGGACGACCAGCTGACGCAGGTGATCGCGCGGTTCAGCGGGAGTGCGGAGCTGTTCTGCCCGTTCACCATCCGCGGGAACACGGTGCGGTTCATGTACGAGAGCGACATGAGCGAGTCGAAGCAGTGGGGCTACGGGTTCCTGATCCAGCCGTTCGAGAACGTGAACTGGAACAACGACGGCGACGTGCTGTCGACGCGGTGCTTCGACTGGAACTGCTTCGCGTACGACCTGCTGATCGACATCTCGAAGGAGTACGACTTCAAGGAGGACGACTTCTTCAACCGCACCTTCAACAACCTCATCCTCTACCTCCGCACCAGCGGCGTGCCCTTCAAGGCGCGCGTGGTCGAGCTGCTCATGCGCATCATCCACTCCCACAACATCCACCTCGCCACGCACCCCGACGTCAGCGGCATGCTGAACGCCGTGCTCTCCTACTGCGAGCACATCGACCAGAACACCATCGTGCCCAGCCAGCTGCCGCTGCTGCTCGACTTCCTCATGACCTACACGCTGCACGACCGCATCCTCCAGGTGATCCGGCCCGCCGCGCCCGAGGCCGCGCCGCCCGCCTTCGACGCCAAGACGCCGGCGCTGGAGGACAGCCTCTTCAACCACCTCATGATCGTGCACCTGCTCGTGCGCTGCATCTACTACCGCTCGCAGCTGCCGCAGGACCTCTGTCGCGGCGTGGTCGAGAAGCTGGGCGCGGCGTGGACGGCGGAGCAGTACGCGGCGTGCATGCGGAGCCAGGCGCTGTTCACGCCGGCGCTGGACGACGAGCTGATCCAGTGCTTCTCGCAGCACGCGATCAAGACCAACCAGTCGCTGATCACGGCGGACCTGGGCGCCTTCGCGCTGAACGAGGAGGACCAGGCGCGCTACTACAACCTGGCGGAGATCGACGCGCCGGCGCTGCGCTACCGGTTGGCGCTGTTCCAGTTCTTCAACGCGCACCTGCAGCGGTGCATCAACCTGGTGGAGCTGCTGAACACGGGCAACAACACGGTGAAGTCGGTGGGCACGCTGGTGACGCTACTCTCCAACTACATCTTCCCCGTGGTGAAGGAGGACGTGCTGGAGATCCTGATCAAGCAGACGGAGTACTGCGGGCCGGGTGCCTACCCCGTGATCGAGCTGGACAACCGCAAGGTGTTCACGGAGCTGGAGAAGGACGACGACTTCGACGGCGACGTGCACTCGGTGATGAACTCGCAGTGCATGTTCGCGCAGCTCTACCGCCAGATGAAGCACATCAGCTGCGACGTGCTGCGCGCGAAGCTGGACAGCAAGGACCGCGTGATCGCCATCAAGTACAAGGGCGAGCAGGGGCTCGACTGGGGCGGGCTGTATCGCGACACGATCGAGCGCTGGTGGGTGAGTCGCTAGAGGCTGAGGCGTAGCGTGGAGGACCTGTTCACGGGCCACATCGACCTGTTCGTGCCGAGCCCCAACGCGCAGAGCGAGGACAACAGCGAGGAGATGATGATCCCCAACCCCTGCTACAACGACAACGCCGAGGCGCTGCAGATGTACCGCTTCGTGGGCACGCTGCTGGGCCTGTCGCTGCGCACGAAGCACCTGCTGCCCTTCGAGTTCAGCCCGCAGATCTGGAAGACCATCGTGGGCTGCGAGGTGACGGAGGAGGACCTGGAGGCGGTGGACGCGGGCTTCATGTCCACCATCAAGCAGATCCGCGAGTACACGGAGGAGGACGGCGTGGAGGAGTTCCCCTACGTCTTCGAGCTCGTGTTCGCCATCCTGGACTCCACCGGCAACGAGGTGGAGCTCGTGCCCTCCGGCGCGCAGATCCCCGTGACCTTCGACAACCGCCTCAAGTTCTGCTCCATGGCCGTCGAGGCGCGCATCAACGAGGCGCGCGCCGCCGCCGAGGCCATCGCCGCGGGCGTGTACGCGATGATCCCGCAGCGCGCGCTGTCGCTGTTCACGTGGGAGCAGCTGGAGCGCGCCGTGAAGGGCGTGCCGGAGGTGCCTATGGAGTTGTGGAGTGAGGCGTAGATCTCCGTGGAGGAGCTGAAGAAGCACACGGTGTACATCGGCTGGACGGAGAGCCACCCCGTGGTGCAGCGCTTCTGGCGCGTGATGGCGCAGCTGACGGACAAGGACCGCAGCCAGTTTCTGCGCTTCTCCTGGGGCAGGTCGAAGCTGCCCAAGTCCGATCCCTGGCCGCGGCAATTCAAGCTGACGTACAAGAACGCGGGCGACGAGATGCTTCCAATTGCGCACACGTGCTTCTTCCAGCTGGAACTCCCGCAGTATTCTACAGATCAGATTATGAAGGAGCGGCTTCTTGTCGCTTTCAACTACGGATCTTCCGGAGAGTTTATTATCCGATGAACTGTTTGTTGGCGTCATCTTGCATCTCTCTCGTTCATAGTTCTGTGGCTTGGGATCCACGATTCGGCCAGTTCTGCATGTTGTGTACTCTCGGAATCCAGCGGAAAGGGGAGAAAAACCAATGCCATTTCCGGTTAGCTCTTGACCCGATGCCTGTACGCGTTGACGCGTATAGTTGTCGGAAACCAAATCGTTCAAACAAACAACTGAAAAAGAGATGGGCATTATCCTTGATACCCCTATCACCAAAAAGGAGGTGGACATCATCAACGGGAACGGTTTTCGTGGAGCCGTCGTGTCCATGCAAGGATGGAGAACGAGTATGGAGGTTGGAGCGGTGTCTTCTACCTCACTCGGTAGGATTCCCATCTCGCGGTGCCTTCCGTTTCATTTGACAAGAACACCGGTTTTTTCGCTGTTTTCGACGGTCACGGTGGAGACGACATTTCCAATTACTGGTAATCGTTATTCTGCGGAGCGAGTGTGCAGTAGCACAAACCTCATGACACACTTGGAGAAGCGGATAGAGGATATCGGTTCCGAATTCGTGCCCTCGTCTTGTACGGATGACGCATAGAAGCCAACCACAGACACTTACAGAGATGTGCTGACAAAGGGCTTTATCTCCTTCGATCGGGAGATGTTTGACGCGCACACCGTACTCCCCATATGTTCCCTGTGACGTAGATGAAAGGAGGCAGCACGGCCATCACCGGCTTCATCACGCCCACTCACTACGTCATCTCCAACCTGGGTGATTCCCGCTGCGTGCTGTCCACGAACCACCAGGCGGTGGCGCTGTCCAGCGACCACAAGCCCAACAACGTGGGTGGAGCGGCGCGCCGTCACGGCTAGGAGGAGGAGAAGCAGCGCATCATCAAAGCGGGCGGCATCGTCTTCAACGGCCGGGTGAACGGCGACCTGGCCGTGGCGCGCGCCTTCGGCGACTTCGCGTACAAGCAGCGCGCTGACCTGCCGGCGGAGGAGCAGGAGGTGTCGTGCCAGCCGGACGTGCTGGTGCGCGAGCGGAGCCAGGGCGACAACTACATCGTGTTTGCGTGCGACGGCATCTGGGACGTGTTCCCGCAGCCCGCGGAGCTGGTCGCCGAGATGGACCGTCTGCTCGTGGGGGCGGCGCGCGCCGCTGACGCGTAGAGGTCCTACGAGACCGTGGAGGAGGCGATCAAGGCGCTGCTGGACGAGTGCTTGGAGCGAGGCAGTCGGGACAACATGACGCTGATGCTGGTGCTGCTGAACGACCCGCCTCTGTGAGCGAACGACCGCGGGGTGAGGCGTAGTCCGGACCGGGCGATGATCGAGGAGCAGAAGCGGCTCGACGAGCAGAAGCGTCTCGAGAAGGAGCAGAAGGACAGCGAGCAGGAGCCCTGCACTGTTTGTTCCACAAACACGCCACTTCTCAATCACCACGAACCAGTTCTCCCGCTCGTACCAGCTCTGCACCACGCGGACCTCGGGGAAAGTGCCCAGCAACCACTCCAGCTCGCCCCTGTGGAACATGTGGTAGTACCGCTCGTAGCGCTCCTCCTCGCCCTTCTCGCTGAACTGCTTCTGCAGCTGCCACCCCACCAGCACATCGCTCTTGTCGTACCCGCGGTTCGACTTCGTCTTCTTGCCGCTGGTGTCCTTCTCCATCGCCCACACCGTGATCAGCGCGCTGCCGCCGGGGCGCAGCACGCGCACCAGCTGCTGCAGGAAGCGCCGCCGCAGGGCGTTGGTGGAGAGGTGGTGCACGACGGCGATGCTGATCACCGCGTCGAAGCAGGCGGAGCGGAAGGGGAGAAACAGTCCGTCCACCAGCGACACCTCCTGCCCGTGCTCGCGGCAGATGGCCAGCAGCTCCTCGCACCGGTCGCAGCCCAGCAGGCACAGGCGGCCCGTCGCTCGCGCGTGGCTCAGGTACTTGCCGTTTCCGCAGCCCATGTCCAGCACCAGCGCGTTCGCGGGCAGCGCGTCAAGGTAGTGCTGCACGCCGTCCCACTGCGAGTACCGCGTGGAGGAGAAGTGAGGAGCGATCTTGTCGTACACCTGCGCGTGAGACAGCCGCCATGAACCCACCTCGTAGACGAACTTGGCCTCCGTTTCCGTCGGGACACTCACCGTCGATTGCCGGATGAGGACGTCATGGCAGAAGTCGGGGTATTCGCACCGGCACGGGGCGTCTCGTGGAGACGCAAACACGAGGAGCAGCGAGGGCATTGCGCTGCTAACGAGAACCGAGTTGCAGAAGCGCGTTTTGCCCGTCACGCAGATGAACCTCCCCCTCTCGCTCACTGGGGTTGTGACTGTGCTGCCGGAGAGGCAGTAGGACCAGCTCCCCTCTGCGTTGAACACGGTCATCGCGTACGAATCGCCCCACAGATGGTGTTCCAGGAAAACGGGGGTAGATTTGTCTGGTTCGAGTGTGCATGCAAGACAACGCGCAAAGTGGGTTCCTAGCTCCGCATTGACACTTGTCACCAAAGAAACCGAATCGTCAGTTGGTATCGAAAGCAGAGCACTGGACGGGTGCGCCATTCTTTTTGATAGGGCTTCCTCTTCTCGAATGACAGCATCGCTCACTCGCGCGAGGCAAACATCTACACTGAACTCAGCACTCGTCTGCTACCAGGATTCGCTTCCTCGACGACAGGGACGCTCTCCTCTTCCTCATCGCGCGATTTGACCAGCTCGCAATAGGACGGATGGTACTGCACAGTGCCGTTGCATTTGATTCTGCCGTTTTCGCAGTCCTCAACGGCACGTCGGGCCAATTCGATCGAGGGAAAGGCAACCAACGCCTTTCCTTTCCTAACCCTCAATTCCCTTCACTGTCCGCACTTTATGTTTGAGCCGAGAACAGAGATGGCGTATGGTGCGAAATCGGTAGTGAGCGTGTCCTCGCTCTGCATAGACGTCTTTCCCTTGCGAGTCCACTTTAGGAGCACGACAGCGCTCGGGGACTTCACGGAGTTGTATAAGGGAAGACTCATTATGGAAAACCGCAGGTGTCCTTCGATTCAAATCGAAATGGGAAGAATCAAGGAAGAGTCCATGGAATTAATCCCTTCCCAATAGTGAACACAGAAATGGGAACGAGATATTAATGCTCACCCATTATTCCGATCCGGTCAATAATGGTGGATGATTATTTCTCACTCCTCTCTTCTAAGTCCATTAATTCTTATCCATTACTCTGAACCGAAACCACTGGATTGCTTCGTGTGAACATGCAATTTGCTGTAAGTAGCTGGTGCACGGTTGCTTAAACACTACGAACGGAACGAAGCGATCTGCCTGAGAGCGGAAGACAGAGGTGGACAATCGTTGGGAAACAAACAGGCCAATAAACACACTCTGCGACTACGAACTAAATGCACATTAGGGACGTCTGTGAGTGAGCATTCTCTCCCTCTCTCTGTTCTGGATCTCCATGATCGTCTGCTCTCTGTCGATCTACAGATGATCGGGACGGCGAGCAACGCACTTCCATGGCGAGAGGGAAAAGGAGGATGATCGCGTAGCAGCCACCAACCCAGCAGAGTCTGCCGACCGTCCGTCCCATCTACGCGATGAAGAGTGAACGAATGCGCTACAGACCAGGACGAGCTGACGAGGGAGTTGATCGCATCGCTAACCCGCTTGGAGAAGTTCGAATTCCCCAGCCGGACGAGCGCCCGCTTGATCTTTGCCTGCTGATAAGGGGAAATGCGAAGAGGAAACCAAGGCACTCAACTTCTTCTTTCCTGAGGTCTTGACAACAGCCGTTTCGCTTGCGGAAGGGTTTACAATCGCCGTCTCCATCCTGAAAGAAGTGTAGGGTGAATAATGGGAGTTCTTTGGAGAAAGGGCAAAAGGAGGGCGGTTTTTGGTTGGGTCGACGGAACAAACAGGCGTAGAAGAAATCATCATCGTCGTCGTTGCTCTGGTCCGCTGGAGCGGCTGGACTCAGGGGAGAGGAAATCGGATTCATGGGCTCTGCTTCCCGAATGGGGGAGGGCGCATAATGCGCACTCGCTTCTTGGCGATCGGAGGGCGTGCTGCTTTGGCCCCGTTCTGTCGCCAGACGATTCCGCTCTTCCTCCGCCTTTCTTTCCCGAATCTGTGTCTACGGATGAAGCAGAACGAAAGCAGAGGACGGAGTGAGTTCGTTTCGCAATCAGCTGCTGTTGATAGGAAACGCACTTTTGGATATTGCGCCATTGCGTGCTGAGCGTTTCCAGAGTGGATGGATCTAGTCCTCACCGCGATTCCGGACTTGCACCTATGGCAAGCGTCGTGACCTCGGACTCCATTCTTTGCGGTGCTGCCACTGCGAGGGAGGGAAAACCTTGATTGTTCGAGGGATTGTGTCGGAGAGTGGGGATCCCCCGTTTTCGAGGGCGTGGATGAATACAAAAGAAGACACGCGTGTTTTCCATGTTTCTTTCCTTTTCTTTGCGTTCATCGTGACCGCGTCGATGTTTCCGCTGGGGGACGATCGTAGGAGAGGGAGTGGGGTTGTTAGGACGTAGCATTTGTGGCTCGTCAGAGGAACGACAAGAAGACACCCAAGGCAACATACGGACTGCTGCGCAAGCTTCCTTGCATGCTTCTGGGATTCTTCCAGAAGCGAAGGCGGTGGTTTGGCGTGACGAGCCACCGGCTCTTTGTGATCAAATCGGAGTATCTCATCTGCTACGATAAGCGTGTTTCCCAAGAGCTGTACAATACCCATGTGAAGCGGATCTCCGAGTACGCCGCCCTGGCCGACCGAAAGGACATCAAGCGCGTGGTTTCGCTGCGCAACTCGACGATCACGAAGCGGCCTCTGCATTCCTTCGGGTTTGAAATGGAGGTGACGATAGCCCCTTCCGAGGGGAGGGAGATTCACATGCTGTTCCCTTCGACGGATGCGGGCGACATATGGTACGCGATGCTGCAGGGCTCCCGCATAAGCGTGCACTACGAGGACTTTGAGGTGATCGGGGAGCTGGGGCAGGGCGCCTTCGGGCGAGTGGAGCTGGTGCGCTACTGCAAGGACAACAAGCTGTACGCGCTGAAGACGGTGGAGGTGGAGGGCGAGGGCTCGAAGCTGCTGAGCCAGTTCGTGGAGGAGCGCACGGTGATGCAGAAGCTGCAGCGGTGCCCGTTCATCGTGCAGCTGCGCATGGCGTTCCGCGAGGAGAACTTTTTGCACTATGTGATGGAGTACTGCGACCGCGGCGACCTGTTCGCGTACATCCGGTCCAAGTCGCGCCTGGCGGAGGAGGAGGTGCGGCGGCTCGGCGCCTCGCTGGTCTGCGCCGTGGGGTTCATGCACCGGCAGCACGTGCTGCACCGCGACATCAAGCCGGAGAACGTGCTGCTGACGGAGGCGCTGGTGGCGAAGCTGGCGGACTTCGGGCTGAGCAAGACGCTGTCGTCGATGAAGTCGCGCGCCTTCTCCTTCTGCGGCACGGACCTGTACCGGCCTCCCGAGATGAGCCAGCAGGCCTCGGGCTACAACCGCTCGCTGGACTGGTGGCAGGTGGGCTGCGTGATCTACGAGATGGCGGTGGGCACGCCGCCGTTCGAGGGGACGAAGGAGGAGCGGCGACAGCGCGTGCTGAAGGAGGAGCCGCACTACCCCGAGTGGCTGTCGCCGGAGCTGGTCGGTCTGCTGAAGGGGCTGCTGAAGAAGAACCCCTGGGAGCGGCTGGGCGGCGGCGACGGCGACGTGGACGAGGTGAAGAACATGCCGTTCTTCTCGACGGTGGACTGGCGGGAGCTCGCCGCGAAGGCGGAGGCGTCCAGCAGCGACGTGCCGCAGGGCATCCCGTCCCCCGTCCGCCCGGCCGAGCAGAAGGCGAAGAAGCGGGGGCAGAAGGGCGTCGACGAGGACGAGCTGTTGGGCTTCGAGTATGACGAGCAGGTGGCGCGGGAACTTTGTACAATGCTGAAAGACTACACCGGGATGGACAGCTTCGAGATGGCCTGACTGGGTTGCTTTTATTCTTTTCTATGTGCTGTTTGTTGGGCCATCCTCGCGCGAGCATGGGCATTCTTTTCTTTGGTGGTTTTCTTGTTGTGCTGACCGTGCGCGGACATGGGAAACCAACAAACCCGGTTTGATTTGCGAGCGAAAGAGCTGAAGGAGCTCCAGGAAGTGACGAAATGTGCAGTTGTTGGGAGTTCGTCATTGCGTAGTTACAGAGAAGGAGATCTACACGTTGTACGACGCATTCAAGAGCATTAGCAGCTCGAGGGTTGATGATGGCGTAATTGACGAGCAGTGGGGCAATCCAGGCCATTGTTATGCGTAGAGAGTTTCGATCCTTAGTAGGAATGAAGGAGGGCTTTTTCTTCGAGCGTGTCTTCTCCCTCTTCGACAAGAACAATGATGGGCAGATTGTGTTCACAGAGTTTGTAAAGTGTTTGGCATTTTTGACTTCGCGCATTCCGGTGGAAGACAGGCTGCATTGTGCGTACGATTGGGGAGGGTGATGTCTAGGCATCTTCAAGTTTTACGACTTGAAACAGGACAACCAGATTTCTCGAGAGGAGTTGAAGCGGATAACCGAGGCCCTGTTCTTTCAATACGGAAATCCCTTCACCGACGAAATGCTGAACAGCATTATAGACGAGACGTTTCATTACCTTCACTTGTGTGCTTTCTTCCTTCCATGTCACCGTAGGGAGAATGATCAGTGTATCGATTTCGATACTTTTTGCCGCATTCCGAATATAGGAGATCCCATTATCCAGTTGCCTTCCATTCTTGAAGAGTGGCACTGTTTGTTTCAAACACGATAACCGCGGTTATTGTCATGATGGTGAGTAGCGAGTTAGCAGCAGTTCATTTTTGTCTCCATTTGCCATGAATCCTCCGCAGGTTTACGCTCAGCCTGGCTATCCCCAGCCCCAGCCGGCTTATCCCCAGCCCCAGCCGGTGTATCCTCAGCCCCAGCCGGTGTATCCTCAGCCGCAACCGGTGTATCCCCAGCCCCAGCCGGTGTATCCCCAGCCCCAGCCTGGCTACCCCCAGCAGCCCTACACTTCTCCCGTGGAGCAGCCTCTCGTGTAGCGTTTTCGTTCATTCACTGAGTCGTAGGATCACGGAGGACGTGAAGAAGATGTTCGGCTTTGCCCATTGCATTCGTATTCTCGCCATCATTGAGATTGTCTTCCAGGCGATCAGCATCTTTGGCCTGTTCTTCCTTGCTTTCCCGATTGCTGGAAAGAGAATCTCCTCTTCCTGGAATGACGCGGACATTAGCTGTGTACGTGTTGGCCAGCTCGTTGATTTGTAGTACGAAACGTGGAGAATCATTCTCTTCGTCCTCGCTTGTTGTGCGTGCGTGGGAAGCATAATCGGCGGACAGTGGGGGTCCGCCGGTTCTGCTGTTGTGACGGCTGCGATCTACTACTGGATCTACTGGCTTGTCCACCAGGTGAAGGTGCTGAGAAGCCAGATCAAAGCCTCTCCCGAGAGCCTAGCCCACGGTTACACTTCGACCGGTGCTCCGCTTCGCCTCTTCTACGCTTGTTTCTTTTACACGGGATTGTGTAGTCTCGCCGGAATGAGGCTTTTCCATTTGCTCATGGTGAGGGGAGGCCTTGATTGAAAACAACTCTTGAGAAAGCAAACCCCTTTCGGTCCTCCCCAATCCACTCGTCTTGTGGCGTGCAGACGTTACACATGCACCCAAATGGTTTGTAGAATAGTGTACTGTCTTTGAGAATGCTATTCCCTGCCCGTTTTCCATGTGTGTGCGAAGGGATTCGTTGCGTGATTCATCAAAGATAACCGCGGATTACTCTGACAGCGTTGTGGAATTGCCATTTCATTTTTCTCTTCAGTTTCAAATGAATCCCGTTCCCGATTACCCTCAGCCTGGCTATCCCCAGCCCCAGCCTGGCTATCCCCAGCCTCAGCCCGGCTATCCTCAGCCCGGTTACCCCCAGCCTGGTTACCCTCAGGCCCAGCCTGTTGTGTACGGCCCTTCGTGTAGTTGTGATTATTAGGATCACTGAGGACATGAAGAAGATGTTCGGCTTTGCTCACTGCGTCCACATCTGCTCCATCATCGAGATTGTCCTGGAGTCCATTAGCATTGTTGGCCTCGTCTTCCTCGCCTTCCCTATCGCGGGAAAGAGAATCATCCGCACCTGGAATGACTCCGACATTTCTTGCGTTCCTTCTCCTTCCGTGAGTGATCCGTAGTACAAAGTTTGGAGATTGATTATTCTGGTCCTCGACATTCTGGCGATTGTTGGCTCCATTATCAATGGACAGTGGAGTGGCATGGGCGCCAGCATCGTTGGCTGCGCCATTTCTGCCTGGCTCTACTGGCTTGTCTACCAGGTGCAGGTGCTGAAGGCCCAGACCACTGCGAGCTCCGAGAGCCTCGCCCAGGGCTACGTGGCTGCGAACGAGCCGTGCAGATGCTTCTATGGCTGTTTCTTTCACACATTGAGACAACAAACAGCACTACTGCGAAAGCTTCGAAGCACCAACCAGCACCTTCTGAGCGAGACTGGGGTTGTTCTTCAGAACGTTTCCAATCTCCTAGGACGTGAGGGCCACATGCCACGATTACATTCTCTCCAGAAGTGTAGGAAGCCGTAGGATCATCGGTGATCTTTCTGTTGCCCTTTCTGAAAGCGGGGTGGAAGGCGAAGATCAGGAGATTGTATCTACCCGTGAAAGAGAGCGAAGGCCCAAACATGCCAATGAGGAACAGAGCAATACCGCCAATGAATCCCCAAAGATCACCGGAGGAGAGGCAAATGGTACCGACGCTAGGAGTGACCACCCGAGGAAAACACGTACAACATCACGTACACAGCTCTACCGATGTAGGTGTAAAGGAATCCGTAATGGACGCGAAGCTTCTTTCCCAACTTCTTCATCTGGAGCTCGTACAGCAGGAGAATGCCGAGGAAGAGGATGGAGAAGCCACCAACCAGCAGACGGAAGACATTGAAGCTGGTGAGGAGAGACAGCAGACCGATGACCTTCAGAATGAGGCAGGCCAACGCAATGAAGAAGTTCACCCAACGGATTTGAGAAAGGGCTCTGTTAATATCCATATTCTTCACAGAACTCAGGGGATTCGAAGCACCCTTTCTATGCGTGAATAGCGCACGGCGTTGACAACGATGTCTTATTTGCGGAAGCACCCTACGAATCAAGCGCGGACACAGTAGCCTACCGAACCGTTTTCCTCAAAAGGATTCTCGCTCATGATTTGACGTGTTTTTGTGAAGATCTGAAGCGACAATGATTGGATCGTCCGCGTTATGTCCCGATTTCGGTCTGGACCCAAGTATCGTTTGGGGGCATAATTCATAAAGACGCACTCGCTCTTGTCCTTTCCCAGAACACCATTCCCCCTCCTGAAAGACCAGATAATGCATATGTGTGAAAGGAGAGGGTTGAATACATCCTGAACGACTAACTAAAACACATCCTAAAACAGCAAAACACATGTGCAAGAAACAGACACAGCTTAACAGAACAGGCTGGGGTAACGAGCGAACCAGTCCTGGCAGTAGGACAGCTAGAGATCATCCGACAACCCAGCCACGTACTTCCAGCAGGGGCTGACCGAGGAAGAGAGACACCCACACGATCATGTTTCCAATGCGACTGTTCTCAAAATGCTTGCAGATGAGCTGCAGCGGCACCTGAACCACCATTCCCAGGAAGAAATAGAGAGAAGGCTTTCTAAACACGACAGAACAGACCAACTCGTGAGCCACGCCGGAAACGAAGAAGGTGGCAAGGCTATGCGTGAGAAGGCGTGCCGGCACCCACGAAGCCAGAGGCTTGGAGGCCTTGGCGTACACCTGCGTCTCGACGTAGACGTGGCGCAGACACCAGTAGTGGATGGGTCCGTTCCACTTCTTCCAGAACTCGGCCAGCGTGGTGGCGTTCCACCAGTCCTCGTAGAGCAGTCTGTCGCCGAACATGGTGACCTCGGCGAGGATGTTGAGGAGGCAGTGGAAGACGCTGAAGAAGAGGAGGAGCCAGATGATGAAGGCGGAGAGCGAGCAGCGGAGGATGCGGTAGATGAGGTTGGAGGAGGTGTCGGAGAGGATCGGGTACACGAACTGCATCATGATGGCGTACATCAGCGAGAAGGCCACGCACATGTACAGGCCCGTGCGCGCCACGTAGGCGAAGCGGATCGTCTTGGTGCGCGGGTAGTCCAGCTCGTACAGCAGCGTGGGGCACACCCTACAGATCACCCTCGCTCGGGACGGGCACAGGAAGTAGCAGTAGTGACCGAAGCTGTTGGGGATGGACTCGGTGGACTGCTTCTCCATGCCGTAGTTGGTGAAGATGAAGGAGTGGCCCTTGAGCGCCATGACCACCATCAGCATCATGGGCAGCACGGCAGTGAGCGGCCTACGCGTCAGCGGGCGGCGCGGCGCCAACGGGATGATGGAGCGCCAGATGAGGACGGAGTACATCACGGCGAAGACCACCTGGAGCACGGCGTAGATGGAGAAGGTCACGGGGTAGGAGAGGTGCAGCTTCACGTGCAGCTTCCAGAGCGCGTAGTACTGGAGCGAGTGCAGCAGGATGGCGCCGCAGAGCAGCATGGCCACGAACACGCCCTCCCAGCTGCGCGCGCAGGTGAGCACGTCGAAGGTGATGAGCCAGCCGCGCTGCGCGAAGTTGTAGATCTAGGCGTGAGCGGGCGCGCGCGGCATGACGATGAGCATCACCACGGAGGCGATCATGTAGATCATCGTGAAGTTGTAGAAGCCCTTGAAGGAGTCCTCCTGGATCTTGTCCATCAGGCTGCCCTTCACGAAGTCGTCCACGTCGAACTGCGACGGACGCTCCTGGAACGAGTACGGGTAGAACGTCGGCTTCGTGCTCTCCACCAGCTCCTCCTCGCTCGTGCTGTCCACCGACGACCGCGACACTGCGCCTCACTCCGTCCCCTCATCCCTACCCAGTCTCGGCTCCTTCGGCTCCTTCGGCTCCTTGGCGTCCTTGGCGTCCTTAGGATCCTTGGCGTCCTTAGGATCCTTGGCATCGCTGGACTCCTGGTGCTTCTTCGAGCGCTTCTACGCAACAAAGGCGCGCTCCGCATCTACGCTCTTCTTCTTCTTCAACGTCACCGTGGGTTTCTCGTTCGCCGTCATCTCCAACACCTTCTCTACGCATCACTACATATAGAAAGGGGAACGCGACAGAGAGGATTCGATTCCTTCGCTGAGCTCCTTCAGCTGGCTGAGCATCTCCTTCACATGGTTGGTAGCCTCTTCCAGCTCCTCCGTAGACTCGGACTCGCTCGCCTCGCGGAGGTGCTTGAAGCTGCGCACCATCTCTTCCTGCATGTCCTTCATGTTGAAGCGCTCAAGGAGCTGGGGAACGGATTTCATGCCCGCATCCCAGGCCTTCACTAGGAGTCACCCGAAATGCACACAGCAACTGAGCGAAGCCGCCTTCTCCTGCAAAACACTCTTCAGGTCAGGCTTCTTGGACTCCTTCTTGGTCTCCACTTCCGGCTTCGCCTCCTCCTCCTGGACCACTTCAGACTTCAGCCACTCTACCCTTCATTTGCGTGGAAGAGTAGCACCCTCGTCTACAGGCTTCATATGAGACTCTACGCATTAACTACATGTTTCTAAAAAGCGTACTGCTGTTCCTTCTCTGAACAACTTCCCATTCACCGGCATTCTCAACTACACGTAATCATGCTGAGTGAGTCGGGGTACCATTGGAACTCATGGTTCTAGGATATGACCCAACTTTCTCTATCGAATAGTCCTCGTCAAGTGCTCTTTCGTACGGAGGAGGTGGTTTTTACTACCTCAGGGTTGCTTTTTCATTTCTCCTTAATCCCTTTCCAGTACACTCTGGATAGGTCTTTTGTGTGGAATGCAACGGGTCTTCCATGAAATCTCAGCCCCATTTCTTGATCGAACGAATTGCACTGAAACGCTGCCACGTCACCATATTCCTCGAGTTCCTTCAGTAGGCAGATTGGCACTAGGAAACGATTCTCCCTTAAGAATCGCAGCAGATTCGGGGCGTTGAAACCCCCCGTTTTCGTGAAGCTGATTGGCTGGGAGGATATGCGTTGATTTCGAGCCAGATTTGAAATGGGTGAAGTTTTATCTAAGCTATTTGTCGATGTGGAGAGTATTCCGCAAACTGGGTTTGGTATGGTAGGGGATCTGCGGGATTGGAACCTAGGTCCAACTCTTGTTCCTGTTCTGTGTGTACAGCTACATTCTCTTCAAGGGAGCCAGCCTGATTTCGGACGGAAGCGAGTTGCTGCTGCTCATTCCGCGATGGTCCGGGCTCATAGGGAGTATCGTGCTCCCATTCTTGGGAGCTGTCCCCGATTCCGCTATTGGTAGTGTTAACTTGTTTGGTTTCCTCGTAGTGCTCTTTGCCGGTCTTGGAGATGAAGCCAGCGTAAAGAAGCAGATTAGCATCGGTATCGGTGCTCTGGCCGGATCCACTATCCTCCTGATCACCATTCCATGGGCACTGAGCATCATTGCGGGACGAGTGTCTCTGAACGAAAAGGGGGAAGGGAACTACACTCGAAGGCCGGGCGTAAAGAAGGAGGTGGGCATGAGCACTCCTCTTCACCGAATAGGAGTTTAAGAAGCTCGCGGACAAGGACAAGAACTCGCTGACGCAGTCCGGCATCGTCGTGGAGCCCATCGTGAGAAAGAACATCTTCTTCCTCATTTTCTCCCTTCTGCCCTACTTCTTCATCCAGGTGAGCGCGCCGTTCCCTGATCACATACAGATTCCCGCCTTCTTCAGTGGCTGTGCAACAGGCGGCGGTGAAAAGTGCGATGCGCATATCATCATCTGGATTGCCGGGGGCTGCTTTGTCATATCCTGTCATTCGTCGCGGTCCTTCCCTTGACCCGCAGTATGCGATGATCGTCATGGTGTGGTACTTCATCACGCAGTACAAGCACTCCAAGGAGAACATCGTGGCGGCTGCAGCACGCTCTCACGCGTAGGTGTCCCAGGAGAAGATCGACGAGGAGATCAAGAAGTCCATCCGCAACGGACTCGTCACCATCTCCGCCGTGATTTCCTCCGAGATCGAAGTGCCCTCCGCACCACCGGTGTTCCGTAGACCTACTGCAAGCCTGCGGGCGACGGCATGACGGCGCCTCTCCTCTCGGAGTCCCCCGAGCTGATGGAGCACGTGCGCATCCTGGTGCGCTCCTTCTTCTACCGCTACGACGTGGACCGCAGCGGCTCCATCAGCGTGAAGGAGCTGAAGGTGCTGCTGGCGGACCTGGGCGAGCCGATGAAGCAGTCGGAGGTACAGCTGCTGCTGAAGGAGTTCGACGGCGACAAGAACAACGAGCTGAGCTTCGACGAGTTCTGCCACTTCATCGTGAACATCGTGGACCGCCGCACCAAGGGCGAGCTGCTCTCCATCGAGGCGGGGGGCGACGACAGCGGCGACGAGGAGGAGGAGGTGCCCACGGATCTGGTGCACCTGTCCCCCAAGCAGCAGCAGCGCCGCATCATCCTCCGCAGCTTCTCGATGATGCTCGCCGGCACCGCGGTCGTGATCCTCTTCTCCGACCCCATCGTGGACCTGCTGGACAACCTGGCAGAGCGCGTGCACGTCAACAGCTTCTACATCTCCTTCATCTTCGCGCCGCTCATCAGCAACGCCAGCGAGGTGCTCGCCTCCTACGCCTACGCGAAGCGCAAGACCATCCGCGCCTCCACCATCTCGGTGAGCACGCTCCAGGGAAGCGCCATCATGAACAACACCGTGTGTCTCGGCGTCTTCCTCATCATCATCTTCTGGAGAAAGCTCCAGTGGCTCTTCACCGCGGAGACCATCTCCATCCTCTTCGTGGAGACCTGCATCGTCTTCCTTTCCCTCAAGACGACCCAGAAGTACCTGGACGCCATTCTCCTGCTCTGTCTCTACCCGCTGTCCATCGCACTGGTTTGGTTGCTGGAGCACTTTGGCCTGAACTGCCGTGTTTGTTCTCACAGAGGTGGGATCCCCTCTCTTCACGCACCGCGTCGATCCAGATTGTTGGGATCCCCACCGTTCGTATTCAATTGCCTGTGGAGAGAATGGATCTCATTCAAGGTTATAGGGACGAGGGGGGCGAGAGCCAGAAGAAGGGCGAGGAGGAGACGCTCCCTCAGCCGGTGCTCAAGAAGATGCACGTGAATGCCGCTCCCACAGTTCAAGTGAAACGACAAGTGCTTGCAAAGATGGACGGTGATGGAATAGACGAGTTCGTCCGCAGTGGTGTCAAAAACGGAAAAGCAGCTGAAATATAACCCGACGGCAGTCGAAATGTACAAGCCCACATTAGTAGGGCAAGGAAGTGGATGTGTTCCTTCTAGGGCCCCGAGAGTCCGTATGTGTCGAACCCCTTGGCCGACGGCGAGTCGAATGTGACCACCGGCTTTGTGGAAGTGCGCTTTGGCTCGCCAACTGATGCATAGCGTGTCAAGGCAGATGCCTTCCAATTCAAGGAGCAGTACCAGACCTTCAACAACTTCGGCTACGCGTCTGCGCCGGACGGCTCGGGAAACACGGTGGGAAACAAGTGGCTCTACGAGAAGCACGGCGGAAAGACCATCTTCGACACACGCCAGTCCGACTACGCGAAGGAGCTGAAGAAGAAGCGCGAGGCGACGGGAGACGGTTGCCGCTCTTGGTGCGGATGATGCATAGCGAGCGACGTGTACGGGTGGAAGGGCCCGTGGGCGGGCTACGGCGGGGAGACGGAGGACACGATGACCAACGAGGAGCAGGGCGAGATGACGGAGTGGCAGCGTGTGGCGCTGTCGCGCGCGAAGGACAAGAAGGTGCGCGAGGTGGCGGCGCGCGGGCGGCGTGAGGCCTAGTGGATCCGCACGGGCGTGATGAGCCCCGACGCGAAGGACGAGGAGGCGCCGGTGGACCCGTTCGAGCCGGAGGGCTTGGGCATCCCGATCGACAAGACGACCACCAAGTTCCACGGCAAGGAGGAGAAGGACTACCTGGGCCGCTCCTGGATCGTGCACCCGTCGGACGTGCAGCCCGTGGACAACCCCAAGTGCTACCTGCCCAACAAGTGCATCCACAAGTGGTAGGGGCGTGCTGGTGGCCTGACGCGCAGGACCGGCCACACGGACGCCGTGCCGTGCATCGAGTTCTTCCCCACCTACGGCCATCTGCTGCTGTCCGCCTCCATGGACACCAAGGTGGGCGTGTGTGCGGCGGCTCACGCGTAGGTCAAGATCTGGGACGTGTACAACAAGCGCAACGTGAAGCGCACGTGAGCGCTGGCGGCGGGCCTGAGGCGTAGCTACATGGGCCACGCGGGCGGCGTGCGGTGGGTGGCGTTCAGCCCCGACGGCACGACGTTCCTGTCCGCGTCCTTCGACCAGAACGTGAAGCTATGGGACACGGAGAGCGGCAAGTGCCTCGGCAACTACTCCAAGGGCACCATCCCCTTCCAGGCCGTCTGGGCGCCCACCGACCCGAACGTGTTCCTGAGCCCCTGCCAGGACTCCTGCATCCACCAGTTCGACGTGCGCACGGGCGAGGTGGGCGCGCGCGCGCGGCGTGAGGCGTAGTGCACGATGAGCTACAACTACCACGAGGCGGCGGTGAACGCGGTGTGCTTCTACGAGAAGGGCCGCAAGTTCGTGAGCACCTCCGACGACCGGAAGATGCTGTGCTGGGACTTCGGCTACAACCCCCCCACGCGCTACATCCAGGAGACCTACATGACCTCGATGCCCGCGCTGAAGCTCCACCCCAGCGGGGACTACATCCTCTGCCAGTCGCTGAACAACCAGATCTCCGTCTACAAGTGCATGGACACCGTGGTGCACCACCCCCGCAAGCGCTTCAACGGCCACAAGGTAGGCGGCTTCGCGCTGCAGCCCGTCGTCTCGCCGGACGGCGAGTTCGTCGGCAGTGGCGACTGCGAGGGCAATCTGTGGTTCTGGAACTGGAAGACCTGCAAGGTGCTCAAGAAGATGCCCGCCCACAACGGCGCCAACTCGGGCCTTGCGTGGCACCCCGTGGAGAGCAGCTATGTCGCGTCGAGCGGGTGGGACGGCGTCATCAAGCTCTGGAGCTGCTCTGTTTGTTCTCTCACATTCGGGCAACAAACACCTCAACGACATACCCATCACTCCCTTAACAGACTTAGGGCTCCACACGACCGCGGATACGACCCGTGCGGCGAGCAGCGATGAGACCCACCT
>OIWT01001190.1_pt1 | contig 32483 bp, 16 predicted proteins | sample 1587701 | NCBI WGS metagenome assembly OIWT01 (sample SAMEA3888904, study PRJEB22519) | human gut metagenome | biome: human gut; feature: human-associated habitat; material: faeces | place: Denmark | collected 2009 | reverse complement strand
TAATGGAGATAAGAAAAAATGGTATTTACTATAGGGAAAATATCCATTGAGGAATTTAAGTTATTAACTACTAAACTATTAAATATAAAATGAAGAAAATTTTTTACACTCTTCTTGTATTGGTGCTTTCAATTTTTTCTGTCAATGCACAATCTCAAAATTCACAAGAGAAAATGCAAACACTTGTTCAGAGAGTTGATTCTCTTGATCATGAATTATCGTATCTAAAATTAACTTACGAATTAAGCACACTTAATTCCGATATGGAATTGTTTTCAAACGCAATAAATATAAAATCGCTTGATATTCAGTTAAACCTTTATAATAGGAATTTCGATTCCCAATTAGGTTATGCATATCAACGATATTATAAATCATGTCAGGAGAGAAAACAATCAATTTCTGAACTCATTGAAGCTAAGAAAACGTTTTTCGTCCTCAAAGTTATAACGTATCCTTTTTCCGAAAGTGAAATGAATACGTTAAAGACAAGTTATAATGTAATTGATAATGCATATAAATCAATAGAAACCTCTATGGAGTTATTGAAAATCGTTGTGGACGCATATAACAAATCATTGTAACCTGAGTTCGGGATAAGAATATTCCAAGCACAAGGGATTGGATGACAAGAAATGCGAGGCATTGTTGCTTGATTCGTTGAAGGATCATGGTTCGTTGACGAAACCTGAAATAGTGCGTCTGCTTTGGGATGTACTGCCAGACCAACCTGATGACAAGCAGAAAGAATACAAGATAAATAATCTCTTGCACAAATTTAGAAAGGAGGAAAGGTTAGCAACACCACCTATAGCTGGCAACAAATCGACTTGGGTGCTTGTAAATGACTGAAAATTACAAACACTTATAGCCAAATAAATGTAGTATTTTTTGAGGCTATTTAACTATCATACTTTTTGAATTGCACTCGATTTGTTTTATCTTTGCCATCAACAAAGACTAATGATTATGGCATTCGAAGAGGAAATCGAGAAATATGATGATTTAAGGTGTAAGTATCAAGCCGAGGCTTTCGGTATGAAGAAACTGATAGCTTTTTTAATATTCTTGTTGGCAACGATGCAGGGAGCAACGGCGCAAGAAGTGTCGGGGCAACAGATACCATTGTCTTTAGATGATGACTATAAAAATACGGAGTTTCTTCCTGTTGCGCCTTCCTACTCGGACATTCTAATGATGAAGTCGTTATCTTCTTCTGAATTTCTTGCCATGCCTATAACACCACTTACGCCTATGCCGTTCGCTACAGAGCCACCGCTTGCCAACAAATATGACGCAAGCCATTCTGGGTCGATGTCGATGGAGGTATCAAAATACTTGAAATTTACTGCCGTTGGAACATACCGCAGTTACATAGGACTGATGGATGTACAGTCGGTAAGTGGCAACATGCAATATAGTTTGGGGGCACTTAATATGCAGGGCGGGCTTATAGCCAACCGCTATCTCTACCATAGGGGCATTATCTCGCAATACGGCATATCAGGACAGATTGTCTATAGCTTCAACCCAAATCTCTCAGCCACCATCTTTGGCACCTATTATAATACCAATCCATTCATCAGCATGGCGGCATTCCCATTTGTGCCGACAACAAGCTATGGTGGATATATGACCGTTGGCAACAACAGCTTCTATATGAACCTTGGCGTTGAACGCCGCTACAATACGTTCGAGCGTAAGATGGAGACTGTGCCTATCATTTCTCCTGAGTTAAAAATATCAAATAAAGTTACCGTCGAACTGCCATTGGGCGACCTCGTGAAGCATGTTGTTGAGGATATTCTTGTGAAGATTCGCTGAACAATGGGCTAATCGTATAAACAAACCATTCATATTTTGCAGTTTGTTGGTTTTATTTTATTACCTTTGCAGCGTTTTATCAAGCATTTTGAAGATGTTTTACAACAAACCAAAGCATTTTGAAAGTCCTACCGCGGTAATACAAACACATTAAATATGGATAACGTCAACGATTTTTTCGCCACGCTCAGCTCGTATCTTTGGGGTTGGCCAATGATTGTACTGCTACTTGGCACCCACATTTTTCTTACCATCCGCCTGCGTTTCCCACAACGTAAGTTGCTTACAGCCATTCGTATTTCCGTCCAGCGCGACAAGTCGCAGAAGGGTGATGTGTCGCAGTTCGGTGCGCTCGCCACTTCCCTTGCTGCCACTATCGGCACGGGAAACATCATCGGTGTTGCCACAGCGGTGGCGTTAGGCGGTCCCGGGGCAGTGCTCTGGTGTTGGCTGACAGGCGTGTTCGGCATTTCGACGAAGTATTCAGAGGCTTTGCTTGCCATAAAATACAGGGTGAAATCCAAAGGCGGACGCATGCAGGGAGGTCCGATGTACACGTTGGAACGCGGTTTAGGATGGCGCAAGATGGGAGTCTTGTTTGCCGTTTTCACTGCCATTGCCGCATTGGGCACTGGCTGCACGGTGCAGGCCAATGCCATTTCGACAATCATGCATGCCTCGTATGGGATAAGCACGGAAGTGAGTGGCGCCGTACTGATGCTTCTTGCTGCGGCGGTTATCATCGGCGGCGTGCGCAGCATTTCGAAAGTCTGCAGTATGTTCGTTCCGTTTATGGCATTGCTTTATGTGTTGGGATGCATATATATATTATGTGTCAATGGCAGCCATATCGTGCCTGCGCTTAAACTGATAGTGTGTTCAGCATTTTCGCCTACTGCCGCAGGCGGCGGTTTTGCAAGCGGTTCGGTCATCATGGCAGCCCGCTACGGCATCGCGCGCGGTCTGTTCAGCAATGAGTCGGGACTTGGCTCGGCGCCGATTGTCGCTGCCGCTGCACGCACGAAGAACCCTGTGCGCCAGGCGTTGGTATCCTCCAGCGGCACCTTTTGGGACACCGTCGTGATATGCGCACTCACTGGTCTTGTCATCGTAAGCAGCATCATTGCCTATCCGGACATCGACTATTCCAACGGTGCGGAACTTACCAAGATGGCATTTTCAAAGATTCCCGTCATCGGTCCGTTCATATTGAGTTTTGGTCTGCTCACATTCGCCTTCAGCACCATTCTCGGATGGAGCTATTATGGTGAGCGTGCGATGGAGTATATCAAAGGGAAACGTTGGACCCGCGCTTATCGTCTGCTCTACATCGTGGCTGTCTTTGCCGGCAGTGTGGCGAATCTTACCATCGTGTGGAACATTGCCGACTGCATGAATGCCCTCATGGCGTTACCAAATCTTCTGTCGCTTATCTGTCTCAACGGCGTCATCGTGCATGAGACCCGTAAGTATCTGTGGCGCGACCGACTCGACCGCGAGATGAATGAATAAGCATGCCCGTTTCACAACGGAAGTTATCGGAAGTTAGGCTTCGCCGGAAGTTAAAGGAAGATAACGGACAATAGCATAATAGGAATTAGGATTTAGGAGTTACGAATTAGGAATTAGGAGGTCGAGCGTCCCGCTCGACAACACCATCCAAGCAATTCCTAACCCCTAATTAGCAGACTTGCTTTGTGTTGTCGAGCGAGACGCTCGACCTCCTATCTTTTTTACTTTTTACCTTTTTACTCTTTTACTCTTAAAAATTGTGTCCGTTACCTTCCATCCGCCGAGGCGAATTAACTTCCGATAACTCCCGTTTTTGACACATCACCTTGTTTTGAAACGTGCAAAAGGTTGTGCCGAAATCCATTATGAATTCATAATCAGGAATTATGAATACCCCAAAAAATCATTTCCGTTCATATTCTTTAACTTATTTGGTTGCACCATATCTTTTGATTTTCCGCCTTTTTCATTAACTTCGCAACCGTAACCCAATTAAACAACACTTTTATGATGAAACGACTACACCTTATCGCAACATTGCTCATGGCGTTCACGACAGCCATGCATGCCGGCGACTGGATGAAGAATCTGCCGGACAACATCTACATCTCACAGCTCTCCATCCCCGGTACACACGACTCAGGCACGGGCAACGGCGTGGCGTTAGCCGCCTTCTCACAGTGCCAGGACATCCCCGTAAGCCAGCAGTGGGCTGCAGGCATACGCGCCTTCGACCTGCGTCCGAAGGTGAAGGGCAGCTACATCAACATCAACCACGGCATAGCCGCCACCAAGCTGCGCTTCGACGACGCCCTCTTCCTCATCCGCGACTCACTGGCTGCGCACCCGTCGGAGTTCGCCGTAGTACACTATCACTACGACACCGACTTCGACAAGGACAAGGACAAGTATCTGCCGATGCTCAAATCGCTGCTCGAGCGTGACGACATGAAGGACTTCCTCGTGCCTTTCCGCCGCGACCTCACACTGGGCGACGTGCGCGGCAAGATGCTCCTCATAAGCCGTCAGGGCTACGCCGACCCTCCATACGCCGGCGGATGCATCGGCGGATGGACGAGCAGCCTCGACTGGGAACGCCAGAAAGAGGGATGGATCATAGGCATGGACCACGACTACAACAGCTACACCCCACTCTACATGCAGGACTATTACAATTTCGCCGACAACCCTACCGGATTCAAAGAGAAGACAGATGCCATAAACCAACTGCTCGATTGGAGTTATGCACATATAACAACAAACCCCGGGGATGTCGTATGGGTGATGAACTTCACATCTGCATACCCTGGTGGGATTCCTTCCGCCAACGGCTATCGCAAGGTCGCCAGTTACACAAACGGCACTGTCATCAACTTCTTCGAGTCACGCCCACCCGGACCGACAGGTGTGATATTTATGGATTACTGTGTGGATTGGTCGAACGGTTATCACACACGCGGCCAGGAACTCATCGACACTCTCATCGCCAACAACTACAAATGCTTCCCAACCACAAACAACAACACGTCGAACAGCATTACCACCAATAAGGCGAACTCGCTGCGTCATGTCATCGGCATATACTCGCTGCAAGGCAACAAGCTGCCGGAACCGCAACGCGGCGCAGTGAACATAATGAAATACTCCGACGGAACGGTGGAGAAAGTGTTCGTAGGCAGACAGTAACATAACACAATCGGAGGGTGCTTGGCTCTTGGCCAAACGCATTGCCAACGACAGGAAGCAACGTTCCCTCCCCTACAAAAGCATCAAAAACGGGAGTTAGCCGAAGTTAAAGGAAGATAACGGAAGATAACGGACATTACCATTGGTTTTCAATGGGTTATGCTATTGTCCGTTATCTTCCTTTAACTTCCGGCGAAGCTTAACTCCCGATAACTCCCATTTTGACACACCGCCTTGCCCTCATTTGCACTATCTTTGCATAAAAAAATACATTTTCAGGATTATGACAACACGCATTCTCACATCCATCCTCCTCATTCTGCCCTTTCTTGAAGCCGCGGCGCAGAGCGACGACTATGCCCGCAGCTGGGGCATACACGCCAATTTCGGAGGAATAACACAGTCGGAATCGGAAAACGCGGACAGCCGCGAGAACGAAGGCAACACATTCGCCGTGACAGCCGACTGGTTTGTCACGCCACGCCTGGCTCTCACGGGCGGCATCTACGCCGAGCAGACGGGCATGCTGACGCATCTCGACGCCGACGGCATAGGTCCGAAGTCGTTCTGGATGGCAGGCATCCAGGCAGGAGCGAAGTACTACTTTTTCCCGAAGAAGTGGATAGTGCAGCCCTATGCAGGGGCGGCGGTGTATGCCAACGTGCTCAATCTGGGGCACAACCGCGGCGCGTTCGACTTCCGTTCCAACGACTACAGCCTCTCGCGCATGCATGCCGACTACGACATAAAGTGCCCCGCACTGAGTCTTGCGCCGCAGATAGGCATCGACCTGCGCCTCATCAGCAGCCTGTCGCTCACTCTGGCAGCCGACTACCGTTGGGGAATCTACGGGCAGAGCCGCCTCGACGTGCGGCATCTCGACGGTCAGCAGGGCGCACTCATAGAGCATTTCGACAACCCCATGAGCCGCACCACGCTATCGCTGGGACTGCGCTTCGACTTCCCCGCACGCCCCGTGAACTGGCAAAGGGCGGGCTGCACGCTGCTCGACCTTATCTATATATGGATAAACGGCCGCAACTGACGACGACGGCAACGCTCCTGTTGCATTGCTGTTAAGAATACGTTTCGCTGACTATCTGTCACTTCTTTCTGTCTATTTGACTGCTTTTCTGCCACATCTGCTTACTATTTAACACAAGTTTCACCTTCATCCCATTGGCACGCAAGTTGCACTACTGTTGGTGCGAACCGAGGGCGGAAGCCTGAGGGGAGCCGGACAACGAAGCCTTCCGCAAGGAACGGCGGAGGAATCCGCAACAGACAAACAAAGAATAAAAATATAATCGGAGGTTTTAATTATGTTACCAGTAATGAGAAATTCTTGGATGCCAGAAGTTTTCAACGACTTTTTCGACACTGACTTTATGCCGCGTACAAACGCAACTGCACCGGCTATCAACGTTAAAGAGACCGAAAAGAACTATACCGTAGAGCTTGCAGCCCCCGGAATGAAAAAGGAAGACTTCAACATCAACATAGACAACGACGGCAATCTGCACATCAAGATGGAGCAGAAGAACGAGAAGAAGGACGAGAACAAGAAAGAGCACTATCTGCGCCGCGAGTTCTCTTACTCGAAATACGAGCAGACTCTTATTCTTCCTGACGATGTCGATAAGGAAAAGATTGCTGCCAACGTGAACGACGGCGTACTCTCCGTCACCCTGCCTAAGGTAGAGAAGAAGGAAGAGAAGACCACACGCCAGATTGAAGTGAAATAACATCACGGCCGACAGCCAAAACGCCGGCAAACGACAATAACAAAGCCCTGCCTCGCACGCAACTGCGAAGCAGGGCTTTTTTGTGTCCATACAATGAGAGACAGGGCGACCGCGAACAATAAAGGCAACCATCTGGGAGACAACGTATTACATGTCGTTTGGCACAGCCCTACACACCCCGTCTGCAAACAAGCCTTGTTTGCAACCAAAAGAAGCCTTCTTTGTGGTGTAAACAAGGCTTCTTTGCAGAGCAAGGAAGGCTTGTTTTGAAATTCATAATTATGAATTCATAATTCATAATGAGTTGGGTTGCGCCGTGTTGTCGAGCGGGACGCTCGACCTCCTATAGTAAGTAAAGCTAATGGCTTAACTTCTGACTCCTTAAAGCATACGGCTTAACTCCTGACTTCTTAACTCCTGACTCCTCAAAGCATACTTCTTTAACTCCTAAAAAAAATCCTAATCCCCCTCTTTCCCCTTCCTGCACTTGAACAGCAGATGGTCGCCTGCTGCCGAAGTGGTGGCAAAGATGTAGGTTTCGCCGCCGTCGCCGAGCTTCAGGCGTTTGCGCAATGCGTCGGCAGAAAGGGGGAAGTTGCGCACGGCGATGTTGGCCTTTTCCGTTCCGGCGAGCATCGTGCGCAGTTCCTTGCGGTTCATCGTGCCCACCGCCTCCACGACAAAAGTGCGGCCGGGGAAGTCGGCAGCCATGCTACGGGCAAGAAAAAGGTGGCTGTTGCGGCTCACTGCCATGACGCCGAACCGCTCCGCCATGCGCCCGAAACAGCCGGCCTTCATCACGGCGGCGTTGGGTTCGTGCAGGAAGAGTGGCTGCGTGGTGTCGCGAAGCATGGCGTCAGGGGCGACGGAGGGAGCCGACTCGTCGGGCGAACCCGTGTGCAGTTCATACTCGAACGTGAGTGTCCGCAGTCCCGGCATGACTTGCCCGCAGGCAGTGCCGCCGTTGTCGCGCACCATGTCGGCGCACACTATGCGCACGGGGTGACTGAGGTTGCCGTGCAGCGAGGCGTCAAGCACGAGCAGGAGTTCCTTGCATTCGCCCTGCAGGGCTACGATGTGCACCTCCGCCACGCTTCCGTCGAGGTCGGCTATGGCCTTGTGCCAGTCAAGCATGGGCGACAGTTTCACCATCACCAGCTGCGCCTTCTTGAACAGAAGAGGCAGAAGCGAGACGATGTCAGGTGTGCAGTCGGCCATGAGCACCGTCTTTCCGCCGTGCGAGTCGCGCCGCGCCGGGTCGGCATAGAGCAGCGTCTGACACGGGAGCGTGCCGAGGGCGGCGGTGGAGTCGGCACAGATGATGGCGGCGTCGGGCAGTCCGAGGCGGGCGAAGTTGTTGCGTGCGATGTCACACAATGCGGGGTTACGCTCAATGTAAGTGGCCTTGTCGAAGCCCTTTGCCATGAATGTGAAATCCACGCCGAACCCTCCCGTGAGGTCGGCCATCGTCGTTATGCCGCCGGGTGTTGCTGCTGCGCCAGTGCCTCCGCCGTGTCTTGTCGCGCGATGCGTTGCGCCAGTGCCGCCTTGTAGCGTGCTGTCGCCTCCGAGGAGCACTGCTCCATGTTGATATGCGGTGGAAAAACGAGTCCGTCGGCAGCCGCCCACGAGGGCAGTTTGCGCTGCGCCTGCTGCCAACCCGAAATCTGTTCGAGGGCAAACTTCATATCCACTTCCCCGTACCGTGCCGCCGTGAGTGCGAGTTGGCGCACGTTTTCGTTGCGGTGCAGGGCTATAAACTCCTCTGTTGTCATAAGTTCTGTTTTCTTTTTAACGTTTGCAGGAACGGTGCAAAGATAATGTTTTTTATCCGTGTTTCGCGTCTCCGCCCCATGCTTTTAGTTTATCGGTAACCCGACCAGAATGCCTTTTTCACAAATTACTGAATAAATCACTCACAAATTACTGAATAAAATGCTCACAAATTACTGAATTTGTTCCGATACATGGTTTTTGACGCCCTTCAAAATTGCACTTTTCTATAAAAATAATGTGATGTTGCTGTGTTTATTCGGTAATTATTCATAACTTTGCCGTCCGTTACAAAACGATAAAATCTATTAAACTACTATTTTATGAAACCAAGTCTTGCTATGCTTGCCGGTTTGCTTTGTCTGGCATCGCCTGCGCTTGCCGACGACGACAAACCCACATTGAACATCGATTTCCAGACGCGTGTCAGTTATCTGAACGACCGCGTGGACCACAACATACGTCACGAAACTTCGGGATTTAAGGGCGATTACCTGATGCTTAGCGTCAGCGGACAGCTGAACAGCCGCTTTTCCTACGCATGGCGGCAGCGTATAAACCAGAAAAAGGAGACTAACGACCGGTTCGACGGCACCGACTGGGTATATATCGACTACAAGATTGACCCGCACTGGAGCGTCGCCGCAGGTAAGCAGGTGGCTCTGGTGGGCGGCTACGAGTACGACCGTTCGCCGCTCGACATCTATATCTCCTCGGAATTCTGGAACAACATCGCACCCTTCCAGTTCGGCGCAAGCGCATCATACACCACCACCAACGGCAAAAGCCGCTTCTCAGCGCAGGTGACACAAAGCCTGTACAACACCCCTGAGAACCGCGACATGCTGGCCTATCACCTCCACTGGGCAGGCAATTACGGATGGTTCAACACCCTCTACTCGCTCAACATGATAGAGTATGCGCCCAAGCATTTCATCTCGTATGTGGCACTCGGCAGCAAGTTCAACGTGGGCAACGCCTCGCTCGAACTCGACTTCATGAACCGTGCGGCAAGCCATCAGACATTCTTCTTCAAGGACTGCTCGGTGATGGCACGCCTCGACTACCGCCTCATGCCGCAGCTCGGACTGTACGGCAAGTTCACATACGACGTGAACCGCACCGACACCGATGCCGACAGGAGCGTCATGGCAGGCACGGAGGTGACGGCGTATGGCGGCGGAGTGGAGTACTACCCGCTGAAAGGCAAGCGCGAACTGCGCCTGTCCCTCGGCATGTCGCACTCGACAGGCACCAACTCCAACCCCGCAGGAGCCATAAACGACAACCAGACCACCGTACGCATGGCCCTCGTCGCCAAGCTGAACCTGCTGTCGTGGAAAAGCAAAAAGTAAAACAAGAACTATATGGCAAACAACAAATCCAACCGCAAGCCGCTCGTTCCGAGCGGTGTCTGGTGCATAACCACAGTCGTAGTGCTGTTCGGTTATCTAGGCGCAGTGATGGGAGTACCCAACATGCTCAACACAATAATGAAGACCGCCCACGACCTTCTGCTCAACACCGTGTTCTACCTCATGAGCATCTGCGTGATAACGGGTGCCATAGGCAAGGTGTTTGTGGAGTTCGGCGTGGTGGCACTGCTTGAACGCACGCTCCGTCCGCTCATGCGCCCCGTGTTCAATCTGCCCGGCGTGACATCGCTGGGAGCCGTCATGACATTCCTTTCCGACAACCCCGCAATCATATCGCTTGCCCACGACAAACGCTTCGCAAGCTATTTCAAGAAATATCAGTTCATCTCCCTCACCAACTTCGGCACCGCCTTCGGCATGGGTCTGCTCGTCATCGTGTTCATGGCAAGCCAAGGCTACTACGCAGCCCCGTTCATCGGACTCATAGGCGCGTGCTTCGGCTGCGTCTGCTCCACACGCCTCATGCAGCATTTCGTGCTGAAAGCCTACCCGCAGTATGCCACAGAGGACGCCGTGCCGGCAGAGGAACAGGAGGAGAACGAGCAGGAAGAATGCAAGCAGGAAGAGAAGACCGTCTTCATACGCCTGCTCAACGCCGTGCTCGACGGCGGCCGCAGCGGTGTGGAAGTGGGCGTAGCCATAATCCCCGGCGTGCTCATCATCTCCACATTCGTAATGATATTCACCTTCGGAGCCGGCGCCGACGGCACCTACAACGGCGCCGCCTACCAGGGCGTGGAGCTGCTGCCGTGGCTTGCCAACAAGGTGGACTTCGTGTTTGAATGGCTCTTCGGCTTCCACGACCCGCACCTCGTGGCATTCCCCATCACCGCCCTCGGAGCGGTGGGAGCGGCTCTCAGCCTGATACCGGGCTTCATCTCGCACGGCTGGATAGACGGCAACGCCATCGCAGTGTTCACCGCCATCGGCATGTGTTGGAGCGGATTCCTCAGCACCCACACCGCCATGCTCGACTCCATCGGCTACCGCGACCTCACACCCAAGGCCATCATGGCACACTTCTGCGGCGGACTCGTCGCCGCCATCACCGCCCACTGGATGTTCCTCCTCTATTCGTTGGCAGCGGCATAAGCGAAGGCGAGGTTTAAAAACGGGAGTTATCGGAAGTTAGAAGGAAGTTAATCCGCCTGCAGCGGATGGAAGTTATCGGACATTAGCACAACTTGCTCAACAAGTGTCACATACGTCCGATAGCTTCCATTAACTTCCTTCTAACTTCCGATAACTCCCATTTTATGTTAAATTCCAAAGAAAAAAGGGAATCTTTGTAGCAAATGCCACGGCAGATTCGTCTAAGAAATAGAAATTCACAAAAAGCAACAAGCGTATGAATCCTACAGAACAACAATTCTCGCAGCTTGTCAAGGACAACCGCAGCACGATATATGCCGTGTGCTACATGTTCTCAAACGATGCCGACGATGTGGCAGACCTCTTTCAGGAGGTGCTGGTAAAGCTGTGGAACGGCTTCGGCACATTCCATGGCGAAAGCGGTATCAGAACATGGATATACCGCGCGACACTCAACACATGTATCACCATCGACCGCAAGAAGCGGCGTCACAAGAAAGCAATGCTGTCCATGGACATCGACTATTTCAACGCTCAGGAGCAGTCGACCGCCCAAGTGCGGATGCTGCACGAGCGCATAGCACGGCTGCAACCACTTGACAGAGCCATTGTCCTGCTGTGGCTCGAACAGATAAGCTACGACGAAATAGGCGAAATCGTAGGCATCAGCGCAAAGAACGTGTCTGTGCGTCTGGCGCGGATAAGAGTGCAACTGAAGAACATGTCGAACAAATAAACATCAACAACAATATGGAAAACAAACAGCATTATACCGAACTTGAACTTATGCGCTCGCAGATGGAAGACTTCAAGGCGCAGCTCGAAAGACAGAAGATTGTGAACGATAAGCTCATCATCAGTTCTATGAAGAAGAACATGTCGTGGATAAGGAAGTATGTGTATTTCGAGTTCTGCCTCATTCCCTTTATCGCCATCGCCTGGCTTCTTATCAAGGAGTTCGCACATCTGTCATGGTTCAACTACGGCTTCCTCATGGCGGTAACAGTGATAGATGTCATTGCCGACTACCGCATAAACATCTCCGCCCTCTGCGCCGCCGATTACAGTAGGAACAACCTCGTCACTACCATCACAAAACTCACCCACATGAAACGCCTGCGCGTCATTCAGATGGTGATTGCGATACCGGCACTGGTGGTATGGCTGCTGTGGAGCGGCATAGAGGCGTGGACACATATACATCTGCCTGCCGATGCTCCCGACTTCATGAGAGGAGGCATGTATGGCGGCATAGCGGGTGGCATCGTAGGCGGCGCTGTCGGAATCGCCATCGCGTTCCGCATCTTCTTAAAGATGCAGCGCACCAACGATGAGGTGATAAAGCAGATAAATGAAATGAATGAGAAATAGAGGGGAATTAGGAGTTAGGAATTAGGAGTTACGAGTTAGGAGTTAGGAGTTACGAATTAGGAGTTACGAATTAGGAGTTACGAGTTAGAAATTTAGAAGTTGAAAATTCAGAGCATTGGCGGCAAAGCCTAATTATAGCAACATAGGAGGTCGAGCGTCCCGCTCGACAACACTACGCAAACCTGCAACACAGCACAAGGTAACTCTCTCTTTATGCGCTCGGCTTTGCCGCTTGCTTTACAAGAATTATGAATTGTCAGGATGATGCGTCGAGCGGGACGCTCGACCTCCTATAGACACCAATCTTCATAAGAAGCAGGACATTCACTCGGCTCTGCAGCTTGCCAAAACAAAACTGCTGAATTCGTAATTTCTAAAAATTCTAATTCGTAACTCGTAATTCCTAATTCCTAACTCCTAACTCCTAACTCGTAATTCCTAACTCCCTAATACCCTTCATTCTGCTTCAGCTTCATATTAAAGAGCAGTTCCTGTCCAGGTATGGGCAGGAGGCGTTCGTGCGTACTGTCGAGGTAGCCGGAACGTTGCAGGGCGGCGAAGGTGCCGTAGCGGCCTTTGCGTTCAAGCAGCTGCTGTGGGGTGAAGGCTTTGCCGCACGCCTCGGCTTCGAGGAGGGCTATGTAAGGTTTCGTGTAGATTCCCACGGGCGACAAGGGCTGTTCAAGGGCGTCCGCCGTATAGAAACAGAAGATGTCGGTATCGGGGTTGGCAAGTCTTTTCAGACAGTTGAGAGCCTCACTGCGGTTGCCTGATGCGAGATTTATCTCCGTCTGCAAGACTGCCACGAAGTCGGCGGTGACATGATACGGCTCGTTCTTCAAGTTGTGGGCATCGGCGAGCATTGTCAGGCAGTACTTGTACATCTGCTCCGGCTTCATTATTTGTGCGTTGAGTATGCTCTCCGGGGTTCTCTCCTTTTCGGGGTCGAGATAGAGCACAGTGCCCCACTCCGTCGCCATGTTGTAGTAGAGGAACGCCAGAAGCGCCGATGCCTCATCGATATATGGCGTCCGGTCGTAATTGGTGTCGTGGTTTTTCAAGGCATACAATATCTGGCTGACATTGTTTATGGCTTTATAGCCCGCCTCCCACGCCTTGTACACATCGCCGTCGGAGGCATTAAGCGGAGCGTGTCCGTCGGTGAGACGACGCTCGTCAAGGCCGCCAAGCAGGGTGATGCACTGCATGGTGTTTCGATATACGGAGGCCATGACGGCACGCACGTTGCTTTCAGAGTTCACAATCGTGTTTTCGGGTATCACCACATTGGGATATATCTCCATCCATTCGTCCTCCTTGTCGTTGGAGTCAATGACGCCATCGCCGTTGAAATCGACGAACTTCGCGAAGTCGCTCACCTGTACCGCGCTGCCTTTCTCGGCATAGAAACGCTTCATGGCACGGGCTATCGCTCCCGGATGGCATTTCTTCTGCCCCGAGGCGATGGAGTCGCGCACGGCCTTTGTGTCTATCACGCCATTGTCCTTGAAGTCGGCGCAGAACTTGGCGAGCACTTCCGTGAACTCCGCTTCGGTACGGTCGGCAAGCATTATAGCCGAGATGGCGAGCAGTGCGGCGGCATTGTCGTCGGCGGATGTGAGCGAAGTGTTTTCAGGGTCGGTCATGGTGTGCGGTATGGCGAACACCTTCATTATCTCCATCTCCGCCTGTCGCTTTGCGTCGGCGAAGGAAGTGCCGCTTCTTACGAGTGTCTTCACACGGTCGAACTCAAGATGTGTGACGATATTCACGTTCACGCTGTTGCGGCGGCTGAGGTCGGTGATGGCCCGAAGCGTTATCTGCGAGCGTGAGAGCGAACTGTCGCATTCGTTGTAGAAGTAGCCGCTCGTCTCCAGTTCGGCATAGTGTCCGCTGAGTTTTATGGGAGAATTGAACGCGAAGTTGCCGAGGTCGTTGCTCGTCGTGGTGACAAACTGGAGTCCCGTCTGCGTCATGTCGCCGTCGAGGTCGTAGAGCGTCACCTTCGAGCCTTGCACGAACGGTCCCTTTTCCACTATGCCATCGACGGTGGTCTTCTCTGTCGGCGCGCTGCCGCCCCCACCCTCTTCGCTGCCACACGAAGCGAGCATTGCCACAAGAGCGAACACAAGTATTTTCAGATGTTTCATTGGTGTTGTTTTTTTGAAATAATTTGTTGTTTCAACGGATTTGATAAATACCCCGTTTTCAGGAACAAAGGTACAAAATTAATTCAAGCCCAAAGCAAAAGCCATCGTGGGCCTTGGCACACTTTGTTATTTGTCGGAATACCGATGTGGAATCATCTGCACTGATTGCAATGCGGTCAATTCTTCTCGATATTAAGTGTCGAACAGTTTATTCCGTTCTTGCCCTTGTTAGGGAGAAAAAAACAAAGCAGCACTTGCTTTGCCCCCTGCAGCTCGTCAAACAAATATTGTATGTGCCACATATTCAGTCTTACGCCATAGCTGTCGCTGACATACATGTCAAAACGCACGGCTGCCTGCTGCGAGCATGCCTCGTCGAAGGCATAAGAGAGATAGAATCCCCAATTCATCATCGTGTCGTCCGGCGACCAGTGTATGATGTCGCCCACCTTGAGCCCATCGAACTGCCCTACGGCTGTAAAGCAACGGCAACGTGATGTTGACTCATCCTTCAGTGTCACGAATCTGTATGCGTTTGGAGAATTATCGAACAGCAACTTGAGGTCGAGCATCTTACTACTCATCGGCGGTATGGCAAGCACTCTCTGTGCATACTCCACCTTTGATATCGTAGTGCTATTGGAACCTCCCACATTCACTCCGCCTGCAAGTCTGCCCAGCACTCCGCCAACGCCCACGGCACCGGCAACGCTACCCAGATTAACGCTTCCTCCAGCGGTACTGCCTTTCGATGTCACTGTAGACGAAGGCACATAGTAAGCCTGAGCCTCACCGCTTCTTGTCAGGAACGTGTTGCCTAAATCTATATATATGGTGTGGTTCGTCTTATTCTGCACCTTCACTCCAAGCGCATAATTCTGACACAGGCCTACGACATTCTTAAACTTTGCATTCTTGCCACTGCTGTAATCCATGAACACGAGCTTCTCTTCCTGACGTTTTTCGTTACCCACCTCGCCAAGCGTAATCTCCAGTTTCACATCATCATTCTCCAGCACACTGTTTTCGGCAAGTCTCACCACGTTCATCAGATACTTTGCATCATTATCCTTCTGCTTCGTCGTCCATTTGGGACTCACGCTGTTGTATGCAGCTATCAACTGCTTGTTCTTTTCAACCACATCGGCAGACGATTTGCCGAAAGACACCACATCAGAGCCTACGGCAGCAGGACTTTCCGCTGCCGACTCAAACGTATCCTTCTCGCCGTTCTCATAGTTCACAGAAAGGAGCTTGTCCACATTGACTTTATACGTTGGCCCATTCAGATTTGAATGTTTTTTGTATTCCACCACATCATCCCCAACGGCAATCACCTTTGCAAGGATTGTCGTACCGTCTTTCTTCACAATCACATCCTGTGCCGCTGCCGAAGCAAATCCGCAACACACAGCTGCCAAAGCCATTAGTCTATTCATAGTTTTTATATATTTATATGTTTTGGAAATTAAATGTTTGCACAAAATTAGTAAGAAATTAAGAAACAACTATAGCTAAATATTTTGCAAATATACTCATTTTGCATCAAACCGATGCAGTTTTTTACCGAAATCTGCATCAATCTCGCACAGTCCTGACTTCGTCACTCAAAAAAATAGCTAAACTCTTTGATGAAGAATTTTGGGTGACACGATGACGAAGTCAGGAGAAAAACTCGCGAATAGAACTTCGCAAGTTTTTTTATTCAACCCAAATCGCATTAGATTTCCACTAAGCTTCGTCTTTGTTTCGAACAGATTGTAACGTTCGTGTTGAAGCCATAGCGGGCTATGGCGAAACGCGGACGGCGGCAAGATGACGAAACAAAGGCGGAGAAGGGTGGAAAAGAAAGATAACTTCTCTTATAATGCGCTTGTTTCGGTCTAACGACCGATTTGGGTTCAAAGCAATACGGCTTATTTCGGATGGTTACATATCCCATGTCATTAGATTCGGGTTGAATTCATAACATATTGATTTGCACGGTGTTGTTGAGTAAGGACGCTCGACCTCATATAAAATCTAATGACTGATTCGGGATTATGAATTATTCGGGTGGTGTTACCAATTCCTAACTCCAAACTCCTAATTCCCAAAAAGGGGTCGCACCTCATCGGCGCAACCCCTCCATCGTTTAAAACCTATTACTTATCATTCAAAAAAACTTATTACATTTCATTTCACTACCAGTTTGCGACCATTCACAATATAGATGCCAGGTTTCAGAAGCGGCGAGGCTTCCCTCACGGTCTTGTCGCGGAAGAGCAGTACACCGTTGGTGGTATAGACAGTCAGACGGGTTTCGCTGTCGGCGAATATGGCAGCGAGGCCGCTTACTATCCTTGTGGTACCGCGTATCTCTACATCGTGAGCCGGCATGGTAGCAGGAACTTCGATATCCCAACCTTCAAACTCTCTATCAGTAGGAAGTTTTGGATCGGGCAATTCTATCGCTGCACCGTATTCCAATGTCTTCTCCAAATAGATTTCGTCGTCGAGATATACCGTCAGACGGTAGGAGTTGATACTGAATGTTGCCGTTACCTCAACATCATTTGCCGGCATAGTTTCGGGCAAACCCTGCCAACCGGAGAAGGTGTAGCCCTCCCTTACGGGATCGGCTTCGGGAACTATCGTTGTGCCGAAAGCAACTTCGACAACCTTGTACTCCGCACCATCAACCTTATAGGTAATGGCGTACTTGTTCACGGTGTAAGAACCCAATACCTCTATGTCACGAGCCGGCATTGTTTCTGGAACATCCTGCCAACCGGCGAATGTGTGACCCTCCTTGGCGGGTGCTTCGGGAGTGGTGACAGCATCGCCGAAGACAATAGTCTTGGTATCGATGATTTCATCACCAATCTTGAAGACTGCCTTGTAGGAATTGATGGAGAACGTACCGGTTGCCTCAACGGCATATGCCGGCATAGTTTCGGGCAAACCCTGCCAACCGGAGAACGTGTGACCCTCCTTAACGGGGGAGGCTTCGGGAACTATCGTTGTGCCGAAAGCAACTTCGACAACCTTGTACTCCGCGCCATCAACCTTATAGGTAATGGCGTACTTGTTCACGGTGTAGGAACCCTGTATCTCTATGTCACGAGCTGGCATTGTTTCTGGAACATCCTGCCAACCGGCGAACGTGTGACCCTCCTTGGCGGGTGCTTCGGGAGCTGTAACGACATCGCCGAAGACTATGGTCTTGGTATCAACAACAGTCTCACCAATCTTGAAGACAGCCTTGTAGGAATTGATGGTAAAGTTTCCTGTCACCTCCACATCATGCGCCGGCATTGTCGCTGGCAAACCCTGCCAACCGGAGAACGTATGACCCTCCTTTACGGGATTGGCTTCGGGAGTGAGCGTAGTGCCGTAGAGCACATCCGACTCCTTATAGGTTTCCCCGTCAAGGGTATAGGTAAGATGGTACTGTGAAAGCGCGAACGTAGCGGTAAGCGCCACATCCTCCGTCCCTACAACCAGCGGTCGCGGATTTTCTGTAGAGCCGTCCGACCAACCTGAGAAGTAATGTCCCTCGTCGGGCGTAGCGATAAGATTCAGCGAAGTGCCTTCCGCCAGTCTGCCGCCGCTTTCGTTCACGGAACCTCCCCCTTCTGTTGAGATGATAACATCGTGGTAAATCACGATTTTCACCTCATACGGCGAGGAAGGATAACCGAGTCGCGCGTTGGAAGCAAATGCGAAATTCACATTCTCAATGTCCTTCACCTCGCCCGTAGTCTTGTTGCGATAGCGGAAAGTCATGGTCTCACCGCTCTCACGGTTGCTGCGTGCGCGGAGATAGAGGCAGTCTTTGCCGCCGGGAACAGGCAGCACTTCCGCCACGCCACGGCACTCGTCGCCGACAAATGCCGCCACATCATACTGAGTGTAATCAAGCCCTTCTCCTGCGGCAAAAGTCACATTGAGGTAGAGACTCATGTCGTAGCGGTAATCGCTCGGATTGACGCTCCATGTGTCAGCGGCCGAAGCCGTGACACTATGGAAGAGCGCAATGATGAGCGCGACTATCGCTGTGGTATGTCTGATAATCGAACTTTTCATGTATTTTCGTTTTTATGGTTTAGCGTACGGCAATCTTATGATAGGTGTAACGGCCGCCGTTGCAGACCACTGCAACATAGACGCCACCCGTCAGTGAAGAAATGTCGATGCCACTATCACTGATATGAGTCTCGTGCATCACCTTCTGTCCGTTGATGTCGAACAGGCATACACTGCTGATGTCCTCAGGCGCAACACCCTTTATGAGCAGACGGTCGCGCACCACCGACAGACGGATGTTGCCGTCGTAGGCTGTCGAGCCAATACCCGTGGCGTCGCCCACGTTGATGGCATACGGACTTTCGATGCTGCCCACAAGCGTTTCGCAGAAGTCGAGCATGGTGTTTGCAAGCACGGTGTTGCCGTCACGGTCGGTCACCTGCAGTGTGATGCGGTCGCCGGCATTGCCATAGACACTCATCATAAGCAGTCCGCCGGTGAGTCGGCCCACGCCTCGGCATTCGCTTCCGCAGAATGCCGTCAGCTGATAGTCGGCATTGTCGGCCGGCATACCGTCGCCATCGCAGACGGCAGCGACGACAGCCATGACTGACGGATACTTGTGCTTGTCGATGACGAGAGGCAGACGGGCTGCTATGCCCTGCACGTTCATGGCGTGTGCCGTAGAGACGATGGTGGTGTTGTAGGACACCTTCTTCTCCGACTGGCTCTGGTACATATAGCCCTTGCCCGGCATGAGCGTCGTGAGAGTACCCACCCAGTGTTCGCCGTCGTACTGTGCGAAACCGTCCTGGCCCACGACCACATCTAGTTTCTCCACGGCTGCCGTGGCGAAAGCCTCATCAAGAGTCATGGTCTGTTCGGCGGGATAACCCAACCAGTTCCATCCGCTGTTGAGAGTTATCAGTGTTGCAGGGTTCCATGCCACGCCGCTCACACGCCGTGCTACTGTCGCTGCCGATGTCTCCACCTTGTAGCTCTCCGAAGCCTCAAGGGTGGAGAGGGTGCCTATGAGTCCGAGCTGCGGGTCGCGCACCAGCTCCTTCGTCTGGGTCTTCACGCGCTCCACGGCGGCGTCGGAGGCAAGGTCGGCGGCAGTCATTCCGTCGGCGAAGCTGTGCGACATCCATGTCCATCCCTCTGCCATAGCAATGTCCATGTCAGACTTCTTCAGAGTGTAGTTGAACTCTTTCACTGCCGACACATCGTTGTTACCCACCATAGTCATGGCCTTGAGGTGTATGTCGCCGGCAATGACGATAGGCACGGTGTACTTGCGTCGTGTTCCGTTCTCGTCGCACGGGCAGGAACCGTCAGTGGTGAAGAATATTGTGGCGTTCTTCGAGTCGGTAGCCAGTTCCACCTTAGTGCCGCGATAGACGGCGGTGCCGCTGGCACGCGATGCTGTCGGTGGCTCAGCAGTGATGATTTCCGTCATCACATCCACGGTGCACTGTCCCTTCACCGTCACATCGTCGATAGAGAACGAGAGCTGTGTGCGTCCCGGCAGGTCGCCCTTTATCTTCACTACGGCCTTACCCTCGGCATCGAGAGTGAGTTCGGTGGCTTCGAGCGATGCCACCATCTCCGAAGAGTTGGCTACACGGAGCGTGCGTCCGGTCGCTGCCTCGCCGGGCAGGACGAAGACTGTGAGTTCCTTAGTGTCGCCATAGAGCACCTTGATGTCGTCGGCAGTTATCTTCTGCACTTCCTTCTCCACATCGAGAGTCTGACTGAATGTCTCGGTCATAGGTATGCCGGCATACGACTTCACGTTGCGGCTCACCGTCAGGCGTATCTCTCCGGTTGTGGCTGCGAGAGCCTGCTCAGGTACGAACCTTATGCGTGAGGCGTAGCGCAGGGCTTCCGCATTGTCGGGCGAAGCGAATTCGTCGGCGAGTGCCGCATCGACGAACTGTATTTCGCCGGCAAGCTTAGTGTCTCCTGCCGTCACACTGATGTTGGCATCGGTGAGTGTCGTGAGGTCCATGAACTTGTCGAACTGCACCTCTATGCCCGCTTCGTAGGCACGGGCTTCCGTCACCTCAGGCTGCTTGTTCTGGACTATGCCCACATTCACCTCCAACTGCGGAGGCGGCACGGGCAGCCACTCGCTGTAAGCGGTGACATAACCGTCCTTCTCAAACTTCACCTGCCACAGTCCCTGCGGCACATCCCAGCGGTACATACCGTTCTCGTCGGTGAAGAGCGGGTTCTTCTGGGCATACTCTTCGGCGTTCCACATCACGATTTCCTCGTGCTTGTCGCCCCAGATGTCCTCCACCTCTTCCTTGTAATAGATGGTGGCCTGGACACCCTCGACACGGTTTTCGGGCACTGCCTCATAGACATAGCCTGCCGGGTCGTGGTTGATGGTGAGCGGGTCGAACAGCGGTTTGTTGGGCGTATAGTCGCCGTAATACGGACTGTTGGGATAAGAACCCTTATAGTAGGCGTTGCCCGGATAGTCCATTGGCAATGAATCGGCAGGACAGGCTGACGAGAGTCGTGCCATACGCATCACCTCGGCAATGTGTTCGGTGTTGGTGCGCACGAAGTTGTTCTCCCAATGTCCCAGTCCTGCGCTTACGCCGAGCGACACGAGGTTGAGCACGAGCGACGCTCCGCAGGTTTCTGGAGCTGACACCGCTCCGGCAATGCCGAGAGCCGTGTTGCCAAGGTCGAGAAGACCCTTTGACGCATCTCTGTTCACAACCCATGCCCGGTACTGCTTTGCCTTATCCACAATGGCAGCGACATCGTCGCCCGAACAGGTGTTCTGTATCGATTTAATGATATAGCTCCATTCGTCGAAACGGCCGCAACCGACGGTTATGTCTGTCCCGACATTCCATCCGCCGGAGAACGAACCTACCGCACTGACAATGTTGCCGGCAGTCTTCAGGTTCTTCAGATTGACCATATTCTTGAATGCGCTCCGCTTGAGACTTTCCCTTTCAGCCACCACCGCCGGATTGCTGTTCAATGAGAGAGCCAGCGCCTGGTCGATGTTGTTGAAGAGGTATCGTGTCTGCATCGACTTGCCCAAGGCTACCGACATATCGGCGGCAGCCACGGCCTTGTCGGCCTTTTCAGTCCATTCGGCGTTGAGGTTGCGACGCTCGCTGTTGAGAGCATCGTAGAAAGCCTGCACCGACTCCCTCGATTCGGGATTGAAGCCCGATGCGGAGAGAGTCCTGTTGTCGCTCTTCCACACATCGCCGTCCGCATTGCTTATGCTGAAGTCGCTTCCGCCGCCGAAACCGTCGGCAACAGTATCGAAAGCATAGTCGCCCGGAGAGACATATTCGGCAGAAGTGCCGGTGACAGAAGTGATTGTAGCCGAGATACCGGTGCCGGGCAGCGACACGCTGGTGCCGTAAGGATTCGGCATTTCCTGCATGTATGGATCCACTGCCGGGTCTTTGTCGGTCTCGCGCTCGCCGAACATGACGGCACTGCCGCCGCTGTAGCTTTCGTCTTCAAGTGCTGCCACATCCACTTCGCTGTCGCTTCCGTAGCCGGGGACATTGTCGTCGCCGGTGTAGTACTTGCTGACAATCTTCTTGACGCGTGTGATGTAGATTATCTTCTCCTCACGGGTCACATCTTCGCGACCTATATAGTCGAAGGCATCCTGTATGAGGTCCTTCAGTTCGTCGGCCTTGTCCTTTTCGTTGGCCATCTCGTCCTCATACTTCTTGGCCATAAGCTTCGCCTCGGCAGAGTCGTAGGTGTAGTTGCCCTTGGCCACATAATTGACGCTGAGGTTCACGATGCCGTTGTAGGTTCCGAACTGTACGTTGGCAAACCATATCGACTTGTTGGCGTCGTAGCTGCAATCGATGGTTCTCACCGAACCGTCCTCGCCGAAGATGTTGAGATACACCTCCTGCAGCACATCGGTGCTGTTGTCGGTGAAATCGAGCGTGAACAGCACATTGTCAGGCGTGTAGTACCACGACTGCGATGTGGTGCCCTTCTCGAAGTCGAACACTATCGTCGGGTTGGTGTTCATCGTCACCGTCCTTATCGTCGGGTAACCGCCGATGTATGTCGCGCTCTTCGTCTCGGTGAGCAGAGTGCTTCCCATCTCGGTCGTTATCTTTGCCGAAATGGGATATTCCGTCATGTTGAACGCGCTCGTCAGCGTGCATTCGGCATTCCAGCTGCCGCTCGACTTTGTAGTGGTGTGTCCTATGAGCTCGTTGTCGCAATAGACATCAACACTGGAGTGTGCCGGAGCCGAGCCGCTCACATTGACAGTGCCCGACGTGATGATTTCGGGTACGGTTATGTCAAGGTTCTTCACCTCTGCCGTTGCCGAGCCTACGGGCTGCGTCACGGTGCGTCCGTCGTATCCGAACACCACCGATGCTGTGGCGTTGAACGTTCCGCTGGCGGTGGGAATGACACAGAAGCGTGTCTGTGTCTGGTAGCTGTCGCCGAGCTGAATGGTGAGACGCTTGCCGCTGAGAGTGTAAGGAATGAGCTTCGGACCCTGAATCACCGACTTCTCCACAAACTCGCAGGCGTCGGGGAGGTCCACCACGAGCGTCACGTTGCTTATGCCGCTCTTATAGACGCCCTTGAAATCGATGGCAGAACTGAGGATAAGATACTTGCCGCTGGTGATGCTGCGCTTGTTGGATGAGAACGAGCTTGACTCCGTGGTGTAGTAGAACAGACTCTCGTCGAAAGCGGGAATCTCCTCATTGCTCACCTTCGTGAGTTTTCCGCACTCCACCTTCACGGCGTTCTTCACATAGTCCTTGCCTTCGGTGAGACCTATCTCCTCGAATGCCGACAGACGCAGGATGGAGTTCATCAAATCCGACTGTCCCATTGTCACGAGCGTATAGTCGCCGTCGTCAATGTCGGCGAACGACGCCTTTGCCTCAACGTATGTCGTCTTTTTAAGCAACTCGCCCTTCGAGGTGTAGAGCATTGCCGTGACGGCAGGGTTGTCGGTCATAGTGAACGAAGCCTCAACGGCTCCCTTGCCCACTATGTCGAACGTGGTCTGTGCACGACGGTTGTCGTCCACGGTGACGGTGCGCTCTATCGCACCGAACGCGCCGGTCTTCGATACGGCGGTGAGCTTCAGTTCGTCGCCCACATTCACCGTCTCGTCGAGTACGGAGACAAGGGGATACTGCACCGAGAGTTCCTTCTGCTCGCGGTTCTGCGTCATGTTGTACACGCTTACAGCCACGTTGCGGTAGTCGGCGTAGTAGTTCTGCGCCTCCTCTTCGCCGGCAGCCTTATAGGTGAAGCCGTAGCTGATGCGTGCGCCCACTATCGACTTCATCACGGTCTTGCCCAAGTCGCGCAAAGTCTCGCCGTCGGCAAATGCGCCTATGGTGTCGAGTTTGTTCACGCACTCTGTGGCTGCAATGACAAGGCGTGTCTCCGGTGCGGCGAGCACTGCCATGCTCCACTGTCCGCGGCGGTCGGTCTTGACGGTGAAGTTCTTGCGGAACTTCCCGTTGATGGTCTGCGTTGCCGATACCGATGCGTCGGCCATATAGATGCCGTCGCCGTCCACCACCACACCCTTGAGGGTTATGGTGCGCAGCGGTTCCAGCGTCACGTTGCATGTGCTCTCATCGCCGCCCACGGTGAATTCGGTATCGGCAGGAGCCTTGTATGCCACGCCGAGGCGGTCGCCGAGAGTGACGCGGCAGACGAGCTTCTGTCCTTCCGGAATCTCGCCCAGCGACACCGCCTTGCGCAGATACACCTCAGTGCCGTCGTCGAGCGGTTTGAGCCATTCCACTGTCGCCATCGTCGTCAGGTCATCGCCGTCGGGCGAGAGCACCTTTGCCACAACGTTGTGCAGCGGTTTCAGTGTACTGAATGTCACTTCCATATCGATGTCGGGTATGGTGACGCTCTCGATGCGTCCTATCTCAAGTCCGGCACGCGAGTACATATATACATTGTACTGCTCGTCCTTGCGCAGTCCGCTGAAGGTGTAGAGCTGTCGGTTGGAGATGACATACTTCTGGCGCACACCCGAATTGATGTTCACCAGTTCTATGGTGTTGTTCTTGTAGCGTCCGTCGGTGCCTTCTGCCGGCAGGTTCACCTGCAGCGTATGGGCGTCGTCGGTGATGGGAAGTATGGTGAAGTCCTTCCATCCTTCGGCGGCGGCATACAGTCCGACAGCCTCTTCCGGGACATACAGCGTGCAGTTGTCCTTGTTGGTGAAGTCCCAGAACGTGCTTGACGTGCACGACGGCGGTTCCATTGCATAGATGGTGATGGCGGTAAGGTTGGCGCATCCTCTGAACACATTCTCACGAAAACTTTCCGTCGTTGCAGAGAAGGCGATTGAAGACACCGCCATATTCTGGAACGCATTGTATGGGACGGCTGTCGCACCGCCGGTGCGTGAGAGGTCGATGGTGGCTGCATTACTGAGACTGCGGATGCAATTGTAGTCGTCGCTATTCATGCGTCCCTTCACAATCAAGCGGTTCACGTTGCCGTAGTCGTCGTAGCCCACCGTCTTGCTGAGTGCGTCGGCGAGGTTGCCGGCAACGAAGTCGTCGATTATTGCCTGTCCCGTCGCTGCGTTGTAGTAGTTGGCTCCTGGGTTGCCCGGCGATGTCGGTTCGTAAACGAGGAGAGCCACAAGCTGTGCTCCAGCGTCGGTCATGGTGCCGGTGAACCTGGTAGAGGTCTCCTCCTGCGCCACGCCGTTGAGAATCCAGCCCTTAATCTTATAGCCTGTCTTCGGATATGCCGTCACGGTATAGGTGCTTCCAAACATTACTTCATTTGAAGAATAGTCGAAGGTGGCAGCCCCTGAGGGCGAAGCTACTGCCGCAACCGGGTGCTTCAGCACCGGCTGCTGCGGGTCGGACGGATTCGTCGGGTTGTACACATAGTTTGCCACAAGCACCACATCGGATGCCGGCATGGTGTAGCTCAGATACCTGTCGGTACCTATCACCTCGCCGTCGCGTGTCCAGTTCTTAAACACATAGCCTGGCTTCGCGGAGAGTTGCAAGTTTATCTTTTCGTTTGCGGAGTATTTCTTTGTGGGATTGGGATAGTCGAATGCCCCTGTGGGATTGACCACGACCGTAAGCGAATACTTGTCTTCAGGCTTGGCTGGCGACTGCGGGTCGGTGGGCGACTGCGGATCGTAAACCAAGTCGGCCATCAGGGTGACATCGGTAGCCGCCGGCATCACGAAGTTCAGGCTGCCGTAGCTCGACACTTCCTGCTCGGCGCCGTTGAGCTTCACGCTCCTTATGCGGTAGCCGCCGTTGAGGTTTATACGCACCGACACGTTCTCGCCGTCGGTGATGTATGCCTCACCCTCGCCTCTCCACTCGCCGTACTCCGACGACGATGAATAGTTCACTCTGTTGATGGCGTTGCTGTTGTTGGTCCTGAACGTAAGCAGACTCTTGGAGAAGTAGCGGTAGGTGGCAGTGGCGACAAGACTGGTGCCGTTGCCGTTCACGCACACCGCCTTCACCGTTGCATCAGCACCTGCCGGGATGTCGATAGGGCCGGTATATACTATGCCCTTGTCTGCCGTCGGGGCGGTGCCGTCGAGAGTGTAGCGCATTGTTGTCGCGGGGTTGTTGATGTCGGTGAGCACAAGCCGGAACGGCTTGTAGAACTCGCCCGAATCATGCGACAGCACGGGGCGTCTCGGTTTTGGTTTGAAACCGTCCGAAACGTCGAGATACGCCTTTATGGCTTCCACGCGCAGCTGCCTTCCATTGACGGTGAATGTCGCCGTGGAAGCATTGCTGCCGTTTTCCCATGTATATATGTATGAACTGCTGTCGTAGTTTATCGTGCCGTTGTCCACAGACAGTGTGGAGGCACTGTTGTTGTACTTCTGCGTCAGGAATTCCACCTTTGTCACAACAAATCCTTCGGCAGCCGTCATGGTGACGGTGTTTGAAGAATAGAGCCTCACGGCATTGCTGTAATACTTAGGCGAAGTTCCGGAGTTCTGCCCGAACGTGAAGGTGAGTCCGTAAGGCTCATTCTCCAGGCTCGTCACTTCGGTGCCGGAGGTGAGAGTCGGGTCGGGAACCAACTCCACCAGCGTCTGCGCCGACAGCGGGCAACCCGCCGCCCATCCTGTTATGAGCAGGACGAGCAGCACGGTCGAGCGTCGTATGTTATATAATATGTGTCTCATAAAATCCGTTTTTTGTTAATAGGATTTACAAAGGGATTGCCGCTTTTCAGCAATCAGCCCTTACTTTATCACGGTCTTGTATGTCTTGCCGTCGCAGACGATGACATAGACACCTGCTGTGGCCTTGCCCTTGAAGTCAGCGAAACGGCCATTGAACACTGTCATGCCGGCGGCATTGACGATATTCACCTCTGCGTCGGCGCCTATTTCCGCACTTATAGCATCGATACCGTTGGTATCGGGAGCCTTGAAGGTGAGGAGGAATCGGCCGGCTGTGGTGCCTGCCGCAGCGTCGAAGCGATAAGAACCCTCGCAGAGATTCACGTTGGAACCGGTCTGTACATCGGTGAGCATCACCGTCCATCCCTCGGCATAGCGGCCGGAGAGCGTGATGGTGTATTCGCCGGCAGTGCCGGTGCGCATGGCGAGCTTGGCAGTGCCGTCGCCGAACGGACGCTCACAGATGTCGTACTTCACATCGCCGTCGATGTAGATTTCGGCACCCTTTGCCGTTGCAGCGAAGAACTTGGCGGCGTCGCGGTCGGTGTCGTAGCCCATGGTGGCATTCTCGTTCATGACGATGCGTGCGCGGTTGTCGCTGCCGCATCCCTCAACGGTGAAGTTGAACACGTTGCGTTCTGCTCCGCCAATGCTTCGTGCCGGTGCAGCGGCAACGCCCGGCTTCTGGCTGTCGGTGTATGTGGCCTTGAAAGCCGCGTCGTAGTGCATGCGTCCGTCGGCACTGAACACCATCTGCTCAACATCGATGGGTCGCTGCACGAAGAACGACTCGTTGGGTCGCAGGATGATATTGTCGTCCACGGGCGAATATGCCTGGTAGTCGTAACCGCGCCACAACACTATCGGCGTGTAGAAGCCGTCCTTCAGTGAGTGCAGGTCGAAGTAGCACGGATAGGGGTTGCCCACGAGGTTCCATGAACGGTTGTGTGCGAACTCAGCCGGGAACTCCTCAAGCGGCACGATGACATCGGTCGATGTGAACAGACGGTTCTTTGTCACGGTGTTGCGCGACGGGAACACCACCTCTGCATCGTTGGTGTTTCCATTGGCGTCGGTGCTGTTGTTGGCAACCTGGATGATGTAGCCCTTGCCGGCAAGGAGCACGCCGTCGGCAGGAACATCCTCCCAGTTGGCTGATGCATCATTGGTCTCCGTTGCTTCGCCGGCGGCAGCGCGTTTGGCACTGTTGTACTGGCGTATGACGAAGTCGGTGCCGTTGAGTCCGGCGATGTCGCTCATCTGCACATCATACTGGAACGAGATGAAGTGCCATGTGTCCTTCTCAAGCTTCATTGTGCAGAGCACGCTGTCGGCACGCATGTTCTCGGCGTTGTTGATGAGTGTCGGACGGATATCGCTTCTTGAACCTCCGTAATAAGAGACACTGGTCGAACGGCTCGCCAGCATATTGTTGATGGTGAACACTCCTGCCGAGAGTGTGCCGTCGCCCGAAGCCGAGAGCTGCCCCACGTTGATGTCGCTGTTGTAGTTGTTGGGACGGTTGTAGCTGAGTGCCATGTTAGGATTGTCCTGCAGCACGGCGTTGTCCTCGGAAAGGAGGTCGAACGTCATCGGACGCTTTACATAGATGTTCTTCACAGGCTCGTTGAGCGGCTTCATTATGTAGAACTGGTCCCAGTTTTCGGCGGCACGGTAGGCGTCGATGGTGAACGGAGCGATATAGAGCGTGCAGTGGTTGAGGTCGATACCGTTGGTGAAATTGCTTGTAGCCACCGGCGGCACGATTGCCTTACACTTTACGGTGACAAGTGCCGTACAGCTCTGAAGTGCACCGTAGCCTATCTTTTCCACCTTCGAGGGGATGATGAGTTCGGTGAGTGCCGAACAACTGTTGAAGGCATTGGAGCCTATCTCAGTCACCGATTCTGGTATTGTGATTTCTGCGAGTGCCGAGCATCTTGAGAAGGTCTCGTTTCCTATGGAGAGAAGGTTCTTGGGCAGTGTCACCTTGCGCAAGTTGCTACAGCCGCTGAAAAGATTGTTGATGGCGGTGATGCCGTCGGGTATTGTCATTTCGGCAACGGCAGTGTTTGCGAAAGCGTAAGCTCCCAGATAACGGAGCTCAGGCGACAGTGCTGCGGGAACGAACTTCGTGCAGCCGTTGAATGCCTCAACACCTATGTATGTAGCGGCAGAGATGTCGAAGTCGGTGAGGCGTTCACAGTTCCTGAATGCGCTCTCGGCGATGGAGTCGACGCCCTGCGCCGTCAGTTTTCCGAGTCGCTTGCAGTATTCGAATGCCGAACGTGGTATAAACTTCACGCTTGCCGGCAATGTCACTTCCTGCAAGGTGGAGTTGCTTGAGATGAACGACGACGGCAGTGCGTCAAACGTTGCATCAGAAAGGTCGAGCTTGCGGAGCTTGGTGAGCTTCTTTATGTTGGAGAGGTCGGTGCCGTTGAGAGCACCTATCACCTTCACATTGACGCCTTGGCTCCAGTCGGCATCGTTCATTTCGATGTATGTCTGTGCGAACTCGCCCTTGCGCTTCACATTGACAGCCATCCAGTCGAAGTCCCAACCGTCGGGCAGAAGTTCCGCATCCTTCCAGGAGTCGTTGGCAGCGTAGGCATCGTAGCTTTCCTTTGACGAGATATACACTGAGTATTCCGAAGGCACATTCCATTCGCTTGAAGGCATTGCGCCCTTCATGCGGAGCTCTCTGATACCTGTATAGTTCCAGTTCACATGCATTTCGTTATAGCATCCGGGCACGACAATCGACTTGAGGTTTGCCGCCTGTGTCACGAGCGGTTCTGCCCAATAGCCGCTGTTGGCTCCGAGCACGGTGAGAGGCATCTCCTGCCCGTTGGTGTAACGTGTGGTTTCGGGCAGTGTCACGCTTTCAGCCGCTGTGAATATCTCAGCCACGCGGAACTTTTCTTCACCAGAATTGTATGATATGCTGAAGTAGTCGCCTTCGCGCTCGCCGGCAATCACCCAGTACGAGCTATTGGACGGTTCGGGATAAGAAGGCTGCTCATCGCCAATGAGTATGCGCTTGAAGCCGTAATTCAAGTAGTTGTCGCGCGATTCGCCGTAAGGCATGTGCAGATAAACCTGCGACACATCGCTAAGGAATGCGAAATTGACACCGGAACCTACGCAAAGATCGGTCACGGAAGAACCTACCAATGAGAGACGCAGCGTCGGCACGTTGGTGAGGTCGAGCTTGGTCACCGACTGTGCGTCAGTCCAGTCGAACGTATTTGCATTTGACGCGCCGAACATATCCACCTTATATAACTGTCCGTCGATGGTCACGCTGTCGGGGATAGTCACGGTAGCAGCGGTGGTGATGATGTTCACCACGCTCAGTTGGCCGTCGAAAGATTCGAATTCGAGTGTAGTAAGACCGTCGTCGCACACCACCTTAGGACGGTTCAGTTCCCAACCTTCGGGTTTGATTTTTGCGGAGTTCCACAGTCCGTCGCTTCTCAAGGCGTCGTACACTTCCCTCGACGGGGCATAGACGGTGACATTAGACGGCACCTGGTAGGCTGTCTGCGGCTTTTCGCCCTTCAGATGAATCTCGTTGATGGCGGTCTTCTCCCATTCGATGTTCAAATTTTGGTAGCCTCTGGGGATGGTCAGCGACTTGAGGTTCGGCGCATTAACGAAAGCATACTGTGTGCTGCTTGCATATCCAAAGCGAGTGATTCTTACATTAGAATCGTAATATTTGGTAGTCGCCGGCAGTGTTATGCTCTCTTCCTGAGTGAATATTTCAACCAAATTCATGTAGCCCTGGTCAATGAGCACGCCGAAATAATCGCCTTCACGCTCACCCGGCATAACCCATGAATAAAGGAATACCGAATTAGGATAGGATGGCTGCTCATCGCCCATGAGTGTGCGACGGAAACCTAAATCCTTATATTCGTTGCGTGAAGTAGCATAAGGCAAGTGCAGATAGATGTTGCTCACATCGTCGCACACATTGACTGTACGACCGTCATAGATAAAGAGGTCGGTCACGGAAGAGTTGGCAAACAGCAAGTTCAGCTTTTCCACATACGCAAGGTCGAGCGAGGTGAGGCTCTGCGAGCCCGACCAGTCGAACGATTCGTTATTCGGTTTGCCAAACAAACCTATATTATATTCCTTTTCATTGATAAAGATACTCATTGGCACTTTGAACGAAGTGGCTGTGGTGTTCATGCCCACCATGCAAAGAGTCTCGCCGTCGAGATACAGTCCGAGCGTTGTAAGACTGTCGGCGCACACTATGGTATAGGCGTTTTCAGCCATGTCGGCGGTGATGCCAAGTCCGGGCAGACTGTTGTCCGCGTTCCACTTTTCTGCTACGAGTGTCTCGAAAGAGTAGTAGAAATCGTTGTTGGTGGACTGGATGTTGGTGCTGTTGTCGGTCCTTTGCACAAGGTATCCCACGAACAGCGGGCGGCCTGCCGCAAGACCTGAAGCGGTAACGGAGAAGTCGCTTGTATAGTTGTTGTCTGCATTCAGCTCCATCTCCGTCTGGGCTACGATGTAAAGATTGGCTTTCTCGCCATTGTCCAGATAGAGGATGCATGGATTCACGACAGCGTCACCGTCGGCCTTAAGCTTTCCGGTGAAGGTGTAGTCCTTGTTGTACTGACTTACCCAGAGATACTCGCTCTCGGTGGTAAGCGTGAGGAAAGAGTTGAACGAGTTTCCGTCGCCCGCAATATTTATCGTGTTGGAGGAAGCGTCGTAAGAAGCACCATTATAGGTTTGCATGTTTCCCCCCTCCATACGCCACAAATTGAAAGTCTTAACCTGGTTGCTGGGATTTATCCTGCTTGGGGCGGCAGCCTTTCCTGCCGTGCCTTTGTCATGCACCGTATGCATGGCGATGGCAAGACTCTCCTCATTGATTTTGAGTTTTGTCGTTGATAACTTGCTTGCCTGCTTGTCGGCAGAGCTGAATACTCGTTTGATTTGACTGATAGGGCCTTGACCGGTTGCGGCAAAGGCGAGCGTACACAAGAGTGCTGTGAACACGCCCATAGCAATAAGCGTTCTTTTCATTGTGTAGAGGTTTTTGTTATGGTTTTTAAAAATTTTGTTTTTATGTTTTGGGGTGAGAGTAGTATCGGGTTTGAGGATTTGGGGTTCGGGTTTTTGAGTCTGTTGTTTTGGGGTTTGTGGGGGTCGTGTCTGGGTTTTTATGTTGGGGTTTATGTCAGTTTTTGGGGTTGGGGTTTGGTCGGGTCAAGCAGTTTGTATATGCGGCAAAGCGCACGGAGAGAGCTGTAAAGCTTAGTTCGTTTCTGAGTGTGGCGGTGCAAGGCAAGTGCAATGAAAGCTTGCTTTCAAATTGCCGAGTGCAGCCTATCTTTGGCAAAGATAGTGCAAACCGAATGCAATGAAGCTTGCTTCAAATTGCTGAGGTGCCGCCTATCTTATGCAAAGATAGGAAATTTTCCATAAAGTTGTATAAAAAAAGAGATTTTTAACAAAAAATTTCCCATTTGTCGCTTATTTTAAGACATTTAAAGACTTCGCTGTTCTGAATTTCCTACAAAATGTCTGTTATGTTTTTGCTTGTAGGAAGGCAGGGGGTCAGGAGTTAAGGAGTCAGAAGGAAGAAGTTAAGGAGTCAGAAGGAAGGAGTTAAGAAGTCAGAAGTTAAGAAGTTAAGCCATTACCTTTGCTTGTTATG
>OIWT01001186.1_pt1 | contig 32553 bp, 42 predicted proteins | sample 1587701 | NCBI WGS metagenome assembly OIWT01 (sample SAMEA3888904, study PRJEB22519) | human gut metagenome | biome: human gut; feature: human-associated habitat; material: faeces | place: Denmark | collected 2009 | reverse complement strand
TCTCCATGAGGGTGAGACAATCACTGCTGTGTTGGAGAGAGGTGGAGGCGCTGGATAGGATGAGAGAGAAGGCGAAGGAGAGAGCGAGGTGGAACTGCATTTGGTGCTGGGGTGAGGAATCAATGGTGGAGTTGGTGAGAGTGGTCAAATAGTTGAGAGTGATGGCGTTGTCGGAAGCATGGAAGACAAGCCCCACGCCCACAACGCAAACAAACAGAAGACGAAGGATCGAGTCTCGGTTCTGCGTCTTCCATTCAAAGAACAGAGGGTTCGAAGTGAGGTCATTGAAGGACGTGGAGGAATGTGGATTGTACTTGGAGAGCGACACGATGCCGTTGATGTAGTGCTGCAGGAGTTGGAAGAGTTCCGTGTTCTCCGTGCGGTGATAGGCGAGACAGATTCCGTACAGGAGCTAGTGTGAAAGGAGAGAAGAAGAGTCACGCCAATCTCCGTGGTGAAGTCGATGTCCTTCTTGGTGTGCTGCTGATTCCACTGGAGACTGTAGTAGGTCAGTTTGAGCTTGAGAAGACTCAGATCGATGGAGCGAAGGAGTTTTGTGAAGCCAGCCGCGGCGAGAAGAGCAATGGCTTCTTCCTGATGCCTGTCATCGAGGAGAAAGGCAAGGTCGTAAATAGAGGAAGAGAGGGGAAGAAGAGGAAGAAGAGTGAAGAGCGAGTGGTGGAATTGAAAGGGAAGAAGAAGAGAAGGAGGAGGCGTGTAGGAGCAAATGTCATCTGATCGTGAGAGAAGGGAAGAAGAGATGCGTTCGTCATTTAGGCGTCCAGAGAGATTGAGGTGGAGAGAAATGGCATGGGCCTGTTGCAAAGACGGATGAGGTGTGAAGGAGAAGTGAAGAAGAGAGTAGCCGAAGATGGCAAGGAGTTGCGACTCGATGGTGGAGCGAACGATGAAGGGAAAGGGAATGGTGATGGCTTCGGGAGAGGAGTGGAGATTGAAGACGGTGTTTCTTGGAGTGATGGAAGAGAAAAGGGAGTACGAGAGACAGTGATCGATTTCCGTGAGAAGAGGCGAGGTGGTGTTGGATGGGTGTGTTGGTGAAGGAGTAGACAGTGGGATTGGGGGCGAAGAAGAGGGAGAGAGGAAGAAATCGAGCCACTTGGTGAGAAGGGGGAAGATGGAATGGAGAGAGCGAATGCGATCCACTTCCTGTTGGGCGTGGGAGGAAGAGAGAATGGATTGAAGGAGGAAGGGGAAAGGGTGCCAGGCGAGGGGCGAAGGAGGGTGAGTGGAGTCAAAGAGAAGAATGGAAGCAAACCAGTTCTATGGGTGAGTGTGTGGGTAAAGGAAAACGGGGTTGGAGGAGGAGTAGCATTGTAAAGAGCAGTTCAATTGGGGTTGGAAGGAGTGGAGTTGGGAGTTGGAAGAAAGGAGGCGTTGGATGAGGGTGAGAAGAAGATGAAGGGAGGAGGTGTTGTGATGAATCCAGGCATTGTCGAGAAGAAGACAGAGCGAGTGGAGTGTGGGAAGAGGCGTGGAGGAAGCGAAGAAGGAGACGAGTGATTCGAGATTGGTTAGTGTGGAGAGATGATGAAGAGAAAAAGAAGAGAGATGCGAAAGAGTGGCGAGAAAGGAGTCAACGGACTCGGACAGTTCGGAGTTGAAGGAGAGATGGGAGAGACAGGCCGTGGATGGATTGAAGAAGGTGATTAGGCTTGAAAATGTGGAGTGGACAGAATTCGGGGGTATTTCTGGAACAGAGAGAAGTTGGGAGAAGAGAAGACGACCCTCAAGAACCAGCTTCCACTCGTTTCCATTCACAATCAATACAGCATCCTTCAACAGGTGGGAGTCGTCCTTCAACTGCGTCAATAACACTCCTTTGTGTTCTTCGATGAATGTAACTACCACCGGTTGCGTCAACTCATCATTCGCTGAAACACCTGAGAGCGAATAGCAGAAGACGGAGTGAGCGGAAGAGAAATAGAGAGTCGAAGAAACCAGAGCGACAGAAGAAAAAGGCTCGTCTCGCGGAATGCCACAAAACAGGAGATTCATGAATAGATCGGGTGAATTCAGTGAATCGAATACCGAGTCCTTCATTGTGACGTTGGCATTGCTCAGTTCCTTCAACATCAGCTCATGGGGATCGATCATGCCTCCGCGTCTCGAATGCACATCACATAGCTGAATAAGCTGATGCTCCTTCGTGTTGTTGTTGTATGCGACAATGTAGTTGTATGAAGGGAAGGAAGCCAGAATGCGCACATCGCGCTCGGATTGATTGCCATCGATGCGGGTGGTGAATAGGTCGATAACAGAGTAGTTGAGAGAGACATCGAACACATGGGACAACTCGGAAACAGAGATGTTTGACGCATCGGGGAGTCCAGATCCTTCCTGCGGCTGGAATATGGGCTTTGGAATAACTAGAGGAGATAGGAGGGAATAATACATCGGAATCGATGCTGACGCAGAGGAAATCGTGAATGACACATTCATTGACCCCAAATCATCGACTCTCTCGAATAGAAGTCCATGATTTATTGCATGCATCGATGACATCCGGCATGGAAGAGGCACGGAGTACGATTGGCCAGACTCACTCCATATGAGACAGGAATAGTTCAGTAATGCTGCTACACAGTCTCCGTACTCAACGAAATAACAGCAAGCAACAGAGCGAATGGCCTCGGAAGAGCTCATTTGTTTCACGCGTTTTCCATTTCCAATGTTGAAGACTGTGATTGTCCTTTCCGAATATGCGAGAAGAATGGGTTGAGAAGCATCCTCAGAAATCAGGACATGATCCTCCTTTGAAATGGCTTGGAGCTGATACTGGGATGTTGGCGTCACTCGCATAACCGTCTTCTGAGAGAGACGGTGTTTGACCGTCCGTTAGAATTGTTGGGATCCCATTATTTGAGAAAAGGAAGTATGAAGTCGATCAAAGTGATTTCGGATGCCTTCACAAACACTTCGCGGTTCTTGAGATTGAGAAACGCAGTGTTTTTGGAGAATGGGTTTAGGCGTTCTTGGGACTATGTTGAGGTGTGTTGCTTCAAACAGTGATTACGTATAGTCGAAAGACTCAGTGACAGCATTGATTTTCGACAAGTGGGGTTGCTTCTTCGTCTTGAGCATAGAGCAAACAAAGACTTCCTCCTCGTTTCCCAGTTCAGACCCGCACTGTACTTCGGTGCGAGCCCTCTCTCGAAGAGCACAATTGATCCCTCCGCTTTGGGCAACTGGTTGAATTGCATCGTTTTTGTGACGTGTAGTTATGAGCTATGTGCCGGATTATTGGATGATCCGAAAAGATCGAGAGAACAAGTGATGGCTGATGAAATCCGCGAGGAGCTGGGATATGATGTAAAGAAGAGTGATTTGCAGTTCATTGGAAGATGTAGCAATGCTTTTTGGGAGTAAGAAATAGCCCCGGGTTCAGTTGGGATGTCGGGAGCGCGGATGTACATGTACTACACAGAGGTTGTTCCTGAAATGAAGGTTGTTGTTTTCAAGCTGTATTACTGGTAGAAGTATAGTGGGGGCGGATTGAAGGAGGAGGGAGAGCAAATCAACGAAAAGCGCGTTCCTTTAGAAGATATCGATGCTTTTATTGCAGACTACAACCAAGAGAAGTCTGCAGCCATTATCATGGGCGTGTATTGGTGGAAGCAGCATATGGCATCCAAGTACATGAAGTAGCATGCTTAGAGAAGAAACATGTTTGTTTTAGGAGTTAAAACACATCACTCTCCCTCCACTTCACATCCTCCTCCGGATCGCTGTCCTCCATCATTTGGATTCTCTTTCGCATGCGCTGGCGAATCTCGTCGTTCACGCTGGGCTCGCGCACAGACGCCTTGTTCTTGTCCCGAATCGGCGTGCCATCTTCATTCCTACTCCATCACTCTCTCGGCGTTTTCTCACCTCGGCACCTTTCGCAGCTTCACCTTCCGAGATGCTTCCTGGATCTCACTCAGGAAAAGCGGAGGTCGTGATGATTGCGAATTGCTCGCTGGCTTCACTGTGTTTTGCGTGTTTGGTTTTACAGGAGTCGTTTCCTTTTCAACAGGAGTCATTGGAGAGGGAGGCGGCCTGCGAGCTTGAATCACGGGAGAGGCGATGGTTTGTGGAGGATGTGCATCGTTCCGTTCGGAGGCTTGTGTATAGGACGCAAGCTCGGGAGGGAATGGAGGCGGCACGGGACGCTGCTTGGGAGAAGAGGGACCCGAAACAGAGGCGATTTGCGACTTCAGCCGTTTCAGCTCTTCGTTCTTACGCTGATTGTCCTCTTGCACTGCTGCCATTTGTTGCTATGCGTGATTGCGGAAGAATACATCCACCATCACAAAATCGAGTTGTTGTTGAATGGAATCCATGTTCGACTCTCTCTCTCAGCATAACTTCGTAACTCTAAATCATACTAGGCTTTTGTCTCTTGGGAACTGGAGCGAAATAGGAAGTTACGATGGAGGAAAGCTACTTGTAAAGCTAGTATCGAAATGAGTTACATAGGATAGTCCATCGACAATGGCATCTGTTGACACCAAATGCTGCACCTTATCAACAACATCCTCATACCAAAGCATGGTTTGGGCACCATACTCCTATTCTTTCATATTTCACTCAGTGTGCATACCAGCAAACGATACGAGGGCGTGTTGAACGCTTTCAGAATCTTCTCTTGGTCTTTTCGCGCTTGTTGAACGCTAGTGATGGTCTGGATAGAGGAGTCTTGTGAACGCGGAGCAGGGACCGTTTCTGCGGATAACTCGGAAATGCCAAGTACCAACCGACCGAGCTGCGCACCTCTTCTACGACTGCAAACTGTTGAGAATCCATCAACAGGGAAAAAGATGGACAAGCAGACTGATGAGCAAGCCGTTCAGTGGTCGATCACTGTGGTTGATTAGGAGTCTGTTTCAAAGAGAGTCTGTTTTGAGTAGAGAATCAGTGTTATCTGAATGGTGATAGTTGTAGTTGTTCTAGCTAAGTGGATTGTAGAGATAGGAAGGCTTGCAAACGAAACAAAGGGTTGGCTCCCATGGAATCCAAAAAGGAAGAGGCGAATAGAAAGATAGATTCTGTTTCCACAACTACCGCAGTACACTCACTCCACTGATAGGATTATCCAAGAGTGCTAGGCATTATTCTTCTTCCACATTCATGTTGAGGATACCTATATTGACAGAATTGCTTCTTCTTGGTAGGAGTAGCATGTCCGCTCTGAATACTAGCGATTTGTGCTGCTTCCGTTAGTTTTCGTCACCTGGAGGAATCCGGGGATGCGGGATGCATCCATGGCAAGGTAGAAGGGGGTAAGTGTATCTGTGAAGCTGGGTGGGTTATCGATGCTCTGCTTGTGATCTTCTAGCTATGTGGGGGAACAGTGCGATTTGAAATGCCCTGGATATGTGACGAATGCTGATGGTGATGTGAGCGTGTGCAATGGAAATGGACAGTGCGTCCTGAGCGATGACGCCACTCCCAAGGCAATTTGCCAGTGTTCGGAAACGCTCTTCTCTGGGGAGGCGTGCGAAGTCACGTGCCCTAATACGTTCATGCGGGATGAAGCCCTCGTCGAATGCAATGGCCACGGCAGCTGTGAGAATAATGCCTGTTCCTGCGACATGGGGTACTACGGACAGGGCTGTGACAAGTCGTGTCCGGGTCTGGTGGAGGGTGCTTCAGGAACCGTTGAGTGCAATGGCAACGGCCTTTGCAACGTGACGACGTTCAAGTGCGAGTGCAACGAAGGTGATTTCGTCCCTGAGACTTGTGAGTGCCACTCCATCGCGTGATCATCAGGTGCGCCGAAGCAATCCTCATGTGAGCACGGTTCCTTGGAAGACGGTCTGTGCATCTGCGACACGGACTACTACGGCGACCGTTGCAACGTGCACTGCTCGTGGCAGGAAGAGTGTCACAAGCACGGCATTTGCTCCAAGTGGTTGTGTGTGTGGTGTGTGAGTGATAGGAGCGGTCAGTGCGAGTGTGTGTACGGCTTCAGCGGGACGAAGTGCGACACGGAGTGCAACCGCGCGAGCACGTGCCACGGCCACGGCGACTGCGTGGGAGGTGGATACTGTGTGTGCGACGCGGGGTACGAGGGCGAGTACTGCGAGAAGAAGGAGGCGGACTACAGCATGGTAGTGCTGCTGTTCGTGGTGGCCAACGTGGTGGTGGCCTTCCTGTGGTACCGTGGGAGAGTAGGTGGCTGTGAGAGTGTGCTGTCATTACTTGTGCTGTCATTCATCACATCACTCATCACATCACAATCATCACATCACATCACATCACTCATCACTCATCACTCATCACACCATTCATCACATCACTCATCACATCACATCACAATCATCACTCATCACATCACATCACTCATCACATCACATCACTCATCACATCACTTATCACACTCATCACATCACTCATCACAGTGATAAAGCACATCACATCACTCATCACATCACATACTCATCCCCTTTAGAACAAATCAGTTTTCGAGCGCAAGCTGTTCTTCCTCTTCTCCTCCTTCACCCTTAGTGCGCCGCAGTTCAACCCCGACCAGCTGGCGGCCCGCCGCAAGCACGAGGCCGGCCAGTCGCTCCTGCAGCCCAGCACAGCCTCCTCTGCCATGCCTGCCGTGAAGGTGACGGTCAACTCGCCGCAGGACAAGTGGGTGTGTCCGGCATGCGCGTTCAGTAATCCGGCTTCCGCCAAGAAGTGCGTGGTGTGCAACTCGGAGCGAGGTGCAACGGAAAAGAAGGTTGGCGGAAATCGGAGGGTTTTATGGATAGGAGGAAAAGGAGGTCATTTTTGGCGATGACGAGGAAGAAGTGAGTATTAAGAGGACCAGAAAGGGAGGCCAGAAGGCGGGTCGCAGCAGCCGTGCAAAGGAAGTGAAGGCGGCGGTGGAGGAGCCGAAGAAGGAAGATGCGGCGATTCCCGCGAATCTGGAGTTGCTCCCTGTGTGAGTGGTTTTGTGGGTTGGTGATGTGAAGAGATGCAAAGGAGGGAGAAAAGGAAGTGTTCTCGAATGAGTCGATTCGTATCGCCATTGTCATGAAGAAGTGAGAATCGGCATTTCGTTTGAACTGTAGATTTGATACCCCAAATCTTTTCAATGTCCTGTGCCGTTTTTACACTCTTGGCGATCAGATTACCGATTTTTCTGCAACTGTTAGGGATTCACCATGCTGTTAATACTAGTTCTCTGCTCCCAAGTACATCATGATGAACTCCTATCCCCTGTCCTCCAGCACCATCACCGCCGATGCGCCTGCTACGCAGCAGCTGGTGGTATGAATCGGCTCGGGTGATGAATTGTAGTGCCTGCTCACGGAAGAGAAGGAGCTGAAGGTCCGCATCTCGGGCTCGTTTATGTTGGATGGAAAGCAGGTCTCGCTGCAGACGGGCAGTATTACCATTATGTAACTCTGTACCGTGTTTGTTTTGGATTGATTCGTTGTGTGGGCTGCCCCACATCCTTGAGTCCACGGTAACTCGGAATCGTAGAAAACACACAAATGAGAGTTGCGCTATTATGGGTATATTGAGTTATGGCCGTTGTGACGCTGTAGATCCTTTTCCTTCTCCCATTTCCCGTGTTTTGTATGAAGACAGCGTATGACCAACATGATGTGAATACTGCGACTGTACTATATCAGAGTTTCTACGTGTACAATAATCGGCCTGGCTTGCGCATTGAGACGTATAGTCTACGCCTCTTTGATGTTTTGTAGTTATCACAGTAACAACTCTTCCTACGTTGATGTAGCCTTAAATGTGACGCAGCGTACGGAAACAACGTTCCATCCCAAGACGATCCAAGCAGTATTGTTGATTATTCATCATCCGTAGGCAATCGTTTCATCCGAGGAAGAGCTTCGAACGATTGGATATGAGGAAGAAGGGAAGCGGATCATGTGCTGTGATTCGTACTCAAAAGCCGTTCGCTATTACCAGGCTGGATTATCCCATAGATGAACAAGTGCAAAAGGGAGGGTACGTTCATCCTTCCCGACAATCGTCGCAGTGCATTTCTACTAGCAGAAAGGAAAATCCAGTTTTCCTTGAAGCGCACTCTCATCCTGTAGAAGGGCAAACAGCAATGTTCACTTTCATTTCGACATTCCAAGAGAAGGCAAGTACTGGCTCCTTCTGGGCTTGTGCGACGTGGAGCGGCAGCATGTGGACCTCCACGGAGAAGTGACGGTGATGAACGCCTACGGCCACCTCCCAGCGACCCTTCTTGGGTACATTCCATTCTTGTTCTGCCTCATCGTCTTCTGCTCTTGCCAATGGGTGCTTTGGATTGTCTTGTGTGCGCTCCACGTCAGAGACCTCATGGGCATTCATTATCTCATCTTCGTACTCCATTCCCCACATTGTCAGAAATAGGCTGTATTATCGTCATTCGTCGTCAGCGCGAGCTTCGAGTTCCTCTTCTACCGCGCCTTCAACCGCGATGGCGCCGCCCACGCCCTGTACCATTTTGCCTTCACCGTTTCCAAGGCTGTCGCCAAAGCGCTTCTCCACGTCCTTCTCATCCTTGCAGCCATGGGGTACCCACACCGACACACCATGTTCCGTAGGGTCGGCATCACGCGCGACTGTCTCGGCGCCGTGCTGTGGCAGGTGGTCCTGCTCGGCGCGAGTATCCTCCTCACAACGCTGTGGGCCGCCAAGTCCTCCGCCATGCTGGGCGCCTTCTCCGTATCCCTGCCGCGCACCGGCGCCGCATCGCTGTAGGGCTCCTCTGTCTCCTTGAGTGTAGCGTGGAGGCCGTCTGGCTGCTCTGGCTGCTCTGCGCGCTGGAGGAGACGCTGCAGACGCTCGCCAGCACCAAGCAGATCACCAAGCTCGTCGTGTTCCTGCGGCTCCGCAAGGTGGTGTGGGGCGTGCTGGCGAGCGTCGTGGGCTATTGCGTGCTCTTCTCGTTCCCGCTGCTGGAGGCGGCGAGCGAGCGGTGGTGGAAGCTCCAGTGGTTGTGGGGGCGTGGAGGCGGCGTGAGGGCTAGCTTTATGGAGGGCGTGTGGTGGTGTGTGTGGCTGGTGATCTTGGCGGCGGTGGAAGTGTGGGTGTGCGGCTGGGCTGAGGCGTAGTTCCTGTGGCGGCCGCTGGACAACTCGCGGGCGTATGCGCGGCACGTGGAGATTGCGACGGACGAGTCGCGCGACGCGGTGGAGAACGAGAGTCTGCAGGACTACTCGGGTGCCATTCAGGTATCCGCCGTGCCCGACGCGTCGCTGAAAGCCATGACCTTTAGCTGGCGTGTTTCCTTAACAAACAGACGCTTACACGTTCACGGTGTCCTCCACCTTCTCCTCCAGGCAGTGGTGGTACTTCTGCAGGAAGGGGTCCACGATGTCGCGGTTGAACGCCTCGACCTGCTGCGGCGCGCGGCCGATGAACGCGACGGGGTCCACGATGCTGTCCAGACGGTCGTGCACCGCGGCGAACAGCGGGTCCTTGCGGATTCTCTACGCCTCACGCCTCGCCCACGCCGCCACCTCCAGCAGGTCGAACGGCTTGCCCTCCTCTTTATACACGCGCGCCGCCTCCATCGAGTGCACGCGGATCGCCTCGTGCAGCTCCTGACGGTCACCGCCCGCCTTCACGCACTCCATCAGGATGTTCTCGGTCGCCATGAAGGGCAGCTGCTCCTTCACGTGCGCGCCGATCACCTTCGGCCACACGATCAGTCCGCTGGTCACGTCCAGCGCCACCGTCAGGATGATGTCCGTCGCCAGGAACGCCTCGGGCAGCACGATGCGGCGAATGGCGCTGTCGTCGAGCGTGCGCTCGAACCACTGGCAGGCGTGCGTCTGCGCCATGTCCTGCGCCAGGCCCATCACGTAGCGCGCCAGCGAGCAGATGCGCTCGCAGCGCATGGGGTTGCGCTTGTAGGCCATGGCGGAGGAGCCGATCTGGTTCTTGCCGAAAGGCTCCTCCATCTCCTTCAGGTTCGCCAGCAGGCGGATGTCGCCCGCCATCTTGTACAGCGACGCCGCGATGCCCGACAGCACCGTCAGGATGTAGTAGTCCGCCTTGCGCGTGTACGTCTGGCCGCTCACCGCGATCGAGCGCTTGAAGCCCATCAATTCGCAGACGCGCTTGTCCAGCGCGATGACCTTGTCGTGGTCGCCGTTGAACAGCTCCATGAAAGAGGCCTGCGTGCCGGTGGTGCCCTTCACGCCGCGGAAGGGAATGTGTTCGATCTGGTATTCCAGGTTCTCGAGGTCCATGACCAGGTCCTGGTTCCACAGCGTCGCTCTCTTGCCGACGGTCACCAGCTGAGCGGGCTGGTAGTGCGTGAAACCGAGTGTGGGCAGATCGCGGTACTTGTCCGAGAAGTTGCGGAGAGCGTTGATGACGCGCACCAGCTTGTCCAGAATCAGGTGAGAGGCCTCGCGAATCTGGATCAGATCGGTGTTGTCGCCCACATAGCAAGAAGTGGCGCCCAGGTGAATGATGGGCATGGCCTTGGGGCAAAGCTCGCCAAAAGCGTGGACGTGGGACATGACATCGTGTCTCAGCTCCTTCTCCTTGGCTTCGGCAAACTCGTAGTTGATGTCGTAAATGTGAGCCTTCATTTCGGCGATCTGCTCGTCGGTAATGTTCAGGCCCAGCTCCTTTTCAGCCGTGGCGAGAGCAATCCAAAGCTTTCTCCAGGTGGAAAATTTCATGTCAGGGGACCACACATAGCTCATTTCCTTGGAGGCATATCTTCACATCACACCCTCCCATCCGCTTCTCACCTGTCGACCAGAGGGTTCTGATACTTGGGACGCTGAGGAACGTATTCTTCGGGAGCAGCACTCATTCTTGCGGTAAGGAACTCGGTATTTGGGTGAGAGAGAAAAGAGCGCGAAGGGGTTAATTCGGGAAAGCCGCTCTCTAACTATGCTCATTGTTGCCTCACTTTTCTCTTCACCAACAGGGTTGAATTCGATTTGAAATAGAACATAGGGATGACTGATGGAGGTAGATGAATAGAGTATACTTGGATTGCCTCAACACAATTCTATGATGCTCATTTGGCGTAAAACACAGACTTTCGATTCGTTATGGGATGTACAGCTGTTGAAAAATGCGTTTGACGTACAAGGATGGTTCGTGGAAACGTGGAAACGCGCTTTTTGTCAGTTTTCTCGTTAGGAAGGGGAGATGAACAGGAAGATTCTGAACGAAAAGGAGCACCCTGGCATGCATAATACGGCTACTTTACGCATTAGTGATTTTCGCAGTGTACAAGTTTTTCTCAGGATCAATGTCCGGTGTCGTTTCTTGTTTAATCATTCGATCACCAATGAGGAGTAGCAATCATTCTTCAACCCATGGACGTTGTCAAGACGCGTCAGCAGGGCTTCTTTCACGAAGCGACGTTGCACAAGGGCGAGTCAGCACAGTCCCTTCAGCACATCAATTGGCGGCAAACAAGCAGGGTGATCTACAAGGAGCGTGGAGTTCTCGGTTTTTGGGACGGATTGGTTGTCCCTTTTGTTTGCCACTTACGTGTAGTCCGCCAGTTTGATTCGCGTCACGTTTGGTGTCGGTCTGTATTACTACTTGCTTCACGTGTTTTTGCAGGACGAAACCAACGGAAAACCGTAGGTGTGACTCATTTCGCTGAACGGCAGCAACATCAATCACAAGTCCCTGTATTCCCTCGGCGCGGGTTTCTGCGCTCGGTCGATCTGCTCCTCCATTATGCTCCCCGTGACCCTTGTGAAGACGAGGTACACACTCTCCTTCCTCTTGATTGCTAGAATGGAGTACGATAAGGTGGCGAACGACACCATCTTTCACACCTGCAAGAATGTGATGAAGCAGAACAAGTGGGGACTCTTCTCGGGTTTGATTCCCACCATCCTGAGAGATGCTCCGAACTCGGGTCTGTACATCTGCATCTACCACACCATCAAGCCACACATCATGCAGATCCACGATACGCACCAGGGCGTTCCCATTACCCTTCTCAACCTCACCACGGGTATTACGGCGGGCATTTCTGCGACCTTTCTCACCCACCCCTTCGATATGATCAAGACGCAGATGCAAATCAACAGTGGTGGTGTGATTCTGTGATGACCACTAGACGGCGATCCGAACTATCTCACCGTTCGCAGCACTGTGCGTACGATCTTGAATTCGAGTCGGAACAGCAACGGAAGGATTGAATTCGCCAATGCCTTCAAGGGAATCTACACCGGAGGATTTATCCGCATTACGAAGCGAGCCGTGAACTCTACCATCACATGGTTTGGTCGCAGAGAGAGGAATTAGGAGTAGGACGATTTACGAGGCGATGAACCGTTTGATTAACTAACTGTACTATATGGAGTGTGTTTGTTAACAAACCGTGCTATTCACTCTTCTTCTGCTGAATACGACGCATCACCTCCTCGCGTATCTTCTGTCTGTAATCGTCCTCTGTATTGCTCTTCTGCAGCTCGTCGAAGCCCTTATGGTTCCAGTCAAAGGTGTCCTCCCTCTGCGGTCTTCGGTACTCTCTCCGTTCTCTGTAGCGGCTGCTCTCCTCCCGGTATCTGCTATCATTGTATGCTATTTGCTCAAGAGAAAAACAAGCAGCTACTTCTCTTTGACTCGGATCTTCTTTCCGGACTTCTCTGCTCTCTCTATGCATTATACACAGTGTAATCTAAGCTATACCTCCTTCTTTTCATCCGTTCTCTTAAGACTCGTGTGTTTGCGCTCGGGAGAGCGGCCTATTCTGTCATCACCACATCGTGAAATCTACGCGACTGCTCGCGCGAATGAGAGCGTCTTCTCGGACTTCTGGAATGATGGTGAGATGAGCGTGAATTGCGACTGCCGGACCGGCTACGCGATCTACACGGTGAGTGTTATCAATCACAGTGCAAACCTGGAACGAGAGTGACTTCTTGGCATGGTGAATGACGAACCCTCCAACACGGAATGCAGCATGAATGCTTCAAACAAACACAGAAAACGAACGAACTCTTTACTCAGTCTGCATTTCCTTATTCTCGCCCTCCTCACTCATATCACGAATATATAGCACATTGTTGCAACTACGGGTGAAAGGCGCAACGCAGAGTCAACCGAATCAGCACATCGCCAAGAAGAGCCGTGCTCTTTCCATCGACGTACTCTTCGCAACTAGCCAACTACCCGTCAGTCCCCGACAACTCTCCCTACCTGCAGATTCATGTAAGCATCATAGGAAACCAGATAGCCTACGCTTGATAACCCATCGCGCACCACTCACCCTGATATTCCAAACCCCACTTCAGCTTGACGCAGATCATCTTCCCTGTCATCATACTCAGGAAAGGCTTGGGGTTGACTAAGTCCTTTGTCTACGGATTACAAACGGCCGCGTTGATCGAAACGTACAATACTAGCACTCATCCCTTCCGTTTTCTTTCGTTCCAACTCAAAGATGGTCACCGCGGTTATTCCTAACAAACAGGAGAAGGTCACAAAAGCCTACGGGAGGACAAAGTTGGGGTGTACGTCGATAATCCAGTTGTCCTCCTCCATATATGCAATATCACAATTCACCACCAGAACATGATCCTTCTTGATCAGACGGTGAATGACCATCCGCACGATCTTCTTCTTGTACAGGAGCTCCTCCGGGTCCTCGATGTGCATCGCCACCAGCAGCTCGTTCATCACTCTCGCCAGTGGCAATCCCTTGAACACCTCGTCCGGCTTGTCTCTAGCCGCGTCGTCCCTCGCTCTGCGCAGCAGCAGCACGATCGCCGAGGTCATCTGCTTGTACTCCTCGAACGTCACGTGAATCACATTCTTCGCCATCGCGTCCTGCACCACCTTCTCCGGCTCGGGTTCCTTCTCCTCGTCCATCGGCTCTTCCACCGCCCACTCGTCCACGTCATCCAGGTTGACATCTCCCGATTCGACATGGATGATCGACTTCTGCAACAGCCGGTTCGCTTCGATCACGTACTTCGGCAGCACGTACTGGTCGAAGAACAGCTTCGCCAGCGCCTCGCTCAGGCGAATCAGCGACTCCAGCTGACGCACGGTGATTCGGTACGCCGTCTGCGACCGCGAGCCCACCGAGTCGTTCTCGCGCAGCTTGCGATAGCAGGACACCAGCAGCTCCTCCGCCTCCTCCGTGAACTCTACAGGGCGTGAGCGGCGCTCTCTCTCACACACAGCACCTACGCGGCGTGAAGTGTCTGGCAAACTCGATGTACTCCTGCACTTGCTGCGTGCTGTACAACGGCCCGGCCTCTTCTCTATCCCTCATGTCCCCCTCACACCCCCACTCTTCGAGTCCACGGCGTCGGCTGATGATGTGGTCGGCAATCATCTTGTCCACCTCGCTGTCACAGTCGTCCAGCACCACGAAGAACAGGTCGAATCGGCTCATCAGCGGCGCCGTGATGCTGATGTTCTGCTTCAGCGTCTTCGTGCGGTCATACCGTCCGCCAATGGGGTTGGCTGCCGCCAGGATGGAAGTGCGCGCGTTGAGGGTGGCGGTGATGCCCGCCTTGCTGACGGACAGCGTCTGTTGCTCCATGGCCTCGTGGATGGCCACCTGATCTGAGTAGTCCATCTTGTCAAACTCATCGATACAACAGATGCCGTTGTCGCTCAGCATCAGCGCACCCGCCTCCAGACACAGCTCGCGCGTCTCAGGGTCGCGCGTCACGCCCACGGTGAGACCGGCGGCGGAGGAGGAGCGGCCGGAGGTGTAGACGGAGCGAGGCGTGATGGAGTTGACGTACTTGAGGAACTGGGACTTGGCGGTGGAGGGGTCGCCCACGATGCAGATGTTGATGTCGCCGCGGATGGAGCCGCCGTCGGGCGTGTACTTGTGGACGCCGCCGATGAGCTGGAGGAGGATGCCGCACTTGACGTCGATCTGGAGGTGTGAGTGTGTGTGTTGTGAGTGCTTAATCACTCTTTTGTTGTCACAGTCATCATTTTTATCTCATCACAGTCATCACTCATCACTCATCACTCATCTCATCACATCACTCATCACATCACTCATCACATCACACATCACATCACTCATCACATCATCACTCATCACACGGATAAAGCACATCACAAAGCACACCACCTACATGCCCATACACCGACGGCGCAATGGAGTTCGCCAGCTTGCGGTAAATGGCGCTGTCCTTGCGCATCTCGAACACACGCTGCTTCACCTCGTCGCTCACGCTGTTCACATAATCCGTCTCGTTCGTGATCTCCTCGTCCTCGCTCTCATACACCGACGTGATCGACGAGCACAGGAACGCCACGCGGTACCTTCGTCTCACTCCACCCTCTCTCTCTCACGTCAAGCACCGCACGCCCAGCCCGCGCAGCCCCGTCACTCCCTGATCACCGTCCTTGCGATGCAACGTCGTCACTTGACCCTGTCTAGACCTATGCTTCATCCTTCTCTCTCTCCCCCACATCTGCGCAATGTCGGGAATCACGATCAGCGAGCCCACCGCCACCACCTTGTCGCCCGGCTTCACGCTCTCCACCAGCGACTCGCGCAGAATCAGGTCCATCGATCGCGGCATGCTTCCCGCGGGAATCTCGTTGGTGTTCTCCTGCAGCTTCACGCGCTGCCAGTCCGTGAACACGCTCCCGCTCAGGTCCAGCGTGAACTTCGAGCGGTTCGTGCACTCGCGGTTGGAGCACGTCGTGGGCTTCGTGAACTGGAATTGCTGATCCACCGAGGGGATCACGGCTCCGCAGGAGTCGCAGACGAAGCACCCGTAGATGAGCTCCGGCTTCACGTCCGTCGTGCGGGTGATGGTGCCGGAAATGCTGATCAGCGTGCCAATACTGTTGCTGCGCACCTGACGAAGTGCCAGGGTAGTGGGAAGATTTGTAAACGACACGAAGACCTTCGGCGTGAAGCTCGATGTACTGTCCTAACACCTCAACACGCAAAACCGCTCCCACAACTCCAATCCGCTCCTTAACGTACTCCTGCGCAGCCCTCTCCACGTAGGGATAGACCTTGTGATACTGTAGCTGGATACTGTTGGCGAGCACTTCATTCTCCCGCATGAGCTGCCGGAAGTCAATCGTCAACGTGATTCCGCTCTTCGCGCTCTCCTCGTCGATTTGCATGTCCAAGTCCTAGCAATCACAAGCCGATCTCTTTCTACCCACATTCGTTGAATTCGACTCCGAGCTTTCAACGCTCATGTTGTCGTTTCCGCTCTCATGGAGACTACGCCATAAACGCACCATAAACGCGTATGCGTGTTGAGATACGCAAGGAACTGCTGTTTTGTCGCGTTCTCAAACTGACCTTCCACTGCTTCAATCCGGTTTCCCTGTGGGCCTTGCTGCATGCTTCTTTACGCCGTTTCTGTTTTTGAAATGGACTGCAAAAATCGGCCCGATTTCGATGGTGATTCCGAACAAACAATTCAAGCGAGCATTCCCCTCACCTTAATGAAGATACCCACCAGAGACGCCAGCTGGATTTCCTCCTGCGTTCCGGCCGTCAAGCGGTATCTACGCATCACTCTCCGCTTTTATTATGACTCGAGCTCGGCAAGCTCCTTGAACAGGTAGGCGTCCGCCTGCGGAGGGAAGACGATGTCCTGCAGCTTCTTCACCAATTCCGTCAGGATGTCGCTCAGAGCAAAACGCTTCTCGTTCTGCAGCTTCTGAATCCCCTCCAGCGCCTCCAAGAAGGACTTGTTCAGCAACGCCTGCAATACGAACTCCATGTCGTTTGGAGAGGGGAAGCCAGCGCTCTTGTACACGTTCTCGCCCGTGATCTTTCCGTATGCCATCGCGGTAGCCTAGCACCATCACAACGCGAATTCGCATTCACCTGCAAGATATTGATCACACGTCGCATATCTCCATGGGCCAGGTCCAATAGCGCGTTTACGCCATCCTCCGTGCACTCCACTCTGAACATGAGGCCACTCTTCCGTCATCACTTCTCTTGTTCAATGATATACATCAGGCGGGAGCGGATCATCTCCGGGTTCAGTGGCTGGAAGCGGAAGCGAGTGCAGCGGGACTGCAGGGCGGGAATGATCTCGGACACGTAATTGCAAATCAGGCAGAAGCGAGTGTTCTGACTGTACTTCTCGATAACTACCATTCATACCGATTCTCTTCACGACTTCTTCGCAGCGCGAATTGGGCAGCGTTTGTCATATTGTCCGCCTCATCGAGGATCACGAGCTTGGTGCCAGAAGAGAAGAGCTTCTGCGTCCCGGCGAAGTTCTTGATCTGCTCTCTCACGACATCAATGCCTCGGTCGTCCGAAGCATTCAGCTACTCTTTATTTGAACTCCACAATCGCTTGCTTCTAAGATCATGTTGGAATGGCTGCTCCCATACAACATCTTCGCACAGGCCATAATCGTCGTCGTCTTTCCGGTTCCGGGAGGTCCATAGAACAGCAAGTGAGGGAGGCTATTTGTTTCGATGAAGTGCTTTACTAGGAAGGATGACGCGATTCGCAAGGTATTTACTTGTGGTGATAATATCATTCTGCGAAATGACATCGTCCAAATCGGAAGGGCGGTACTTCTCCACCCAGGGGAGTGATTCGGAACCATCCTTCTGCTTCTGGCGGACACTCTCGTTTCTATGCTTTACAGTGGATTTATTATTTGAATACTTGTCTTCCACTTCCATGGTGCTCAATGGGAAGTATTGTTGTGAAACCTCAATTGTGTTCATAGACTGTGTAAGAGAAAACAGGAACAAACAAAATACATAGGCAACGCCGTCTTGCTCTTGGTGTCAGAATTCTTCGTGATAATCCGGTACGTAATGCGGCAAACAACAAGGATGAGGACGAGAATAAACGCGATCACTCCAAAACCGATCTTCGAATAGGGCTGACATTCTCCTTCAATCGACAGCCAGACGGCTGCACCGTTCAGGGAACCGCAGTGACGCTTGAGGTTTCCGTAGTAGTTTCCCAGGCGGCGGCAACTCACCACGCTCGTTACGCCAACCGGAGTCTTATCCCATATTCCCTCAGGATTGCAAAATTCCATCGGCAAACTGCGGAGGCAGGACCGCTTCTCTCTTTTGCAAAAGAGTGTTTGATTCAAAACCACCCCCAATTAGGAGCAATTCCCGCGAGTACTCCTGTTTTCGATCGTGCGTGCAACAAACAAACGGTCATCAAAAGCAAGCAATTAAAATGGAAAGAGCGCAGCAGGAGAAGGGAAGGAATGGATGAGGAATGCGCACAGATTCATCTTCCTCCCCCGCCTATAAGTCGTCAAAGTCCTCTTCCTTCAAGTTCCAAGCACTCTCCTTCTCGTCGCCCTCTTTCCTCATTCTCTCCTCCTTCTGTGCTTCCTTCTTGTCATCGCTATCTTTCCGCTTCACACTCCTTCGTTTCCGAATGATCACCTGCCGTTTCTTCTCTTCTTGATTCTACCCTATCACCGCACTCTATGGGCTTTACGGAATTGTACACACCTTCGAGAAAAGAGTAACGCTTTTGGGATTGGGACAGGGTGTATCTTCTTCTCATTCAACCCTCTCAAACGAACATCATATACTCGTCAAAGCGAGCGATGCTATTCTTTTCGGCGTCCACGAGAGCATCCTTCACCACCTGCTCAAGGAACGCAACTACCGCAGCATCTACTGGTAAAGGAATAGAAAAATGCGTACTGATGGCTTCCAGCGCATCCTGGTTGATGCGCCCAACATCCTTGTTCTCCCACAGAATCCGCTTCAGTGTTCGCTAGGGGTGACGAATAGGAGTGGTTGAGCAAACACTGTTAAAGGACATGCTATTATGAAACCAGAAAGTACTTCTGCTCAAACACATCGTTCACAAGAGGGACAAACTGCCTCATCACCATGTTCACGTCAACAATAATGTTCTTGTTCCTCCCGTCCGCGATCTTTCTCTTCGACGGCGCAACACGATTCCTCGCCACTCCAACGTACACCAAATCCGTCTTCCTCGCCATGTTCTCATAGTACAGGATGTGGGCGATGGGCGAGAAGAACTCCATGAATCCCGAGCGTGGCCGCATAAACATGATATTGACGAACGCCGCTCCGTGCATTCCCATCACGATATCCGTCGAACTCATCAGCACCACTTGCTGCTCAAAGGACATGTTCTTGAAGAACATCGTCCGCAATTCCATCTACGCTTCAGCGCACTCTCCCTTCCAAACCCGTTCCCCCATCTCCTCCTTCATTCTCCCCACCAGCTCATCCAGATTCACAATCTGCCGAGTGGTTCCTTCTCTCACGATGAATAGCGTCTGTAACCGCGGGGGCCGCCTCACTTCCTCGCTGATATGAAACGCCCGGTACATCACCTTCTTCACCAACAAGGGTTCCCGCAGGTCGAGGAACATGTCCATGATGGGAGTCGTGATGCTGATGAACAGCTATGCGTCACTATTGGAAGCAATTTCCACCGCTCTGTGAATGCACACGGTGTTTACGCGCCCCTTCATCGAGTTGAGAAAAACGGGCCGTATTTCGTCCGGGAAGATGGAAAGCGTGTTGGAGAAAAAGGCGCTGTTCCAGTCAGAGGTGGTGGAGTGGCGGAGGTCGTGCGTGGGGTTGACGATAAAGAAGGCGTCAATCTACTTGTCAAAGGGCGCGGCGAAGAAGGACAAGAGGGAAGTTGGCGATGTTGCTGGCGTAGTGGATGAAGTTCACGATCCACTCCGCGTTGTGGTACATGTTCGCGTAGCCTCGGGTGGAGAGAATGGCAATGCGGTCGTAGCACACATCGTCTTGCAACCGTGCTGTGTTGTGTGTGACACGCGCGATGTTGTTGAGCGGAAGGTCCGAGAGTAAAGAGGACAGCAGAATGTCGCAATCATACCCGCGAGAACCTACGCGTGAATAACGAGTAGTGTAAATACGGATGTCATAATCATAGTGAAACGCATCATCGGGAGAACGATAGAAGGTGATGGTGTGGTTATCCCGCGTGAATGAAAAGTCCTCTCCGTACTGCCATTCAAATGGAATTGTCATGAGGACAGGATTATCCCTCCCCTGCTCTTTCTGCTTCTTCCCTCGCGTCACCTTCCTCTTCTTCCCAAACGACCTGATATAGTCCCTATAGTGTTCCGTCATCTCGTCCCAGGATTTCGCTTCGGAAAAATCGGGCAGAGACTGCCGTTCAAGGAGAATCGTGCTCTTTGTCTTCGAATCCGCACTTTCCATTTGGTATTGCACTGTCGGCTCATGATGCACTCGCTCGGTCACAAAAGGAATCTCCCTTTCAGTCGGCACGGCTCCATCGGAATTGGAGACTGGAGGTATGTCATACTCTACATCCGTATCGAGAAGAACAAAACTGAAGGATGTGACGGCGACAAGCCTTGCAGAGATCTCGTTTATCCTATGGAACTCAGTTTCCCTCCACGCTCGCTACTGGTACATCAGAAGCGTCCCGCTGAGAAACACGATCCCTATCATCGAGAGAACGATAAGGAGAAACGAAATCGTCAAGCGAAGTCTATTCATAAGAAGTTCATGCAAAATTCCCACCCTATCATGCTTCCGCAAAGGAATGCTTCAACAACAAACAACTGCTGAAACAATACTACGCATCCCTCTTCAGAGAATCGTAATACTTGCACAAGCCCCACACATAGTTGCCCATCCGGTGGTCCTCGATCAGCGACACGTCCAGACTGTAATGGTCGAATTCCTCCTTGTCCACCTCCACCATCTCCACACCCTTCTTCTCGTCTCCAGCGCTCCCGAACCGAGCAGACGGCCGCTTTCCCTGGCACCGATCGGCAACCGCCTCCATCAATGCGTAATCGTCCTGCTTCCCGATCGTCGGGTTGTTGCGCAGGTGCAGCAGCGTCCCGGGCGGGTACAGCTGCGGGTACGGGAACCAGTCCTTCTCCTTCTTCCCGCAGCCCTCGCTTACGAACTGGCGCAGCGACTGATACAGCGAAGCCAGGTCATTCTTCGCCGGAGCGGTCAACGGCGGCAACAGCGTGTTGCTCGCGCTCGCCATCTCCTTCTGGAACTGCGCCACGTTCTGCTGCAGCGCCGCGTTCAGCTCGCTCACGCTGCCCGCCAGACACTGGCCCAGCACTGCCGTCTGCTGCTGAATGAACCGCGGCAAATCGCCTTCTCTCTCTTCCTGCCGCACCGCCGCCACGCCCGCCGCCAGCGTCGCGGCGCTGGTGGTCAGCTGAAGCGCCTTCAGCTTCTCCACCTCCCTGCCGATGCTGCCCTCAATGCGCGTGTGGAGGTTGTCGGTGTAGCTGCCCACCAGCTGTTCCACCGTCTTCTCGAAGCCGCCCAGGATCTTCTTCTCGCTCTCGCGGTAGCTGTAGTAGGCGCGCGCCGCGTTCACGAACACCGACATGGAGGTGTTCAGGCAGTTGTACCCATCCACCCACGACGTCTCCTTCTGCTCCCTTTCCACCGGCTCTGTCGGCATTGCTGTCTTTGTATGAATCATTTCACCAGGCATCACAGAAGTCGTTATTGAAGGCATTACAGAATTCACATCCTTTTCTACAGTCACGGGCACCACGGGCAGGTGGCGACGCGCGCGGTTGGTTCGCTGGAGGTACTGACTTGCTACACCTCACCACACACCCCCACGCCCACAGGACTCGCCATGCAACCGCTTGTGCTCCGCCAGCGGCGCGGGCGCGGACTGCGCGCGCATGAGCAAACACTTGTTGCGAATGATCTCATAGGGAGACAGCGGGCAGGCGCGTGAAGGCGGAGGCAGCGCCTTGCGCGGGGCGGGCGCTTTGAAGAAGGACTCAAACCCGAAAAAGCCCAGCGTTTTGTCAATCCCACGCACCACCTCACCTACCTGCGGACTGTCACTGCACAACGACAAGAGCGCCTGAGCGTCATCGCCTCACCCCATACCCACCTCCACCACGTCCTGACAGCCCACTCGCTCCAGCGCATCGCGCACGCCGTGCATGGCGGAGGAGTTCATTCGCGGCACAAGGTCATGCATGTTCATCACGCTCACCACCGACTGCGCCAGCTGCGGCAGCAGCTCTGCCGACACGCAGGAGGGGCAGGCGTAGCAGTACGCCTTGATGGACGGGTAGCTCGTCTGCAGGATGAGCGAGGCAATGGCTGCAGCACCAGCGCCGAGACTGTGACCCGTGAGGACAAGGTGGTAGTCGGGGTGGTGGATGAACGCAGTGTCGATGTGCGGCTTGAGGAGGGTGATCACGTCGTCCGCCTCGTCGCGCATGCCGCGATGCACCAAGCCGCCATTGAGCCTGCTGGGTTGGATGATCAGGTCGCGCAGCACGTCCAGCTCGACTTGGGTACCTCGGATGGAGGCGATGATTCTAGTGTGAAGGGAGGGGAGAGAAGAGACTCCTTCGATTGGTGATTCACCGCCAGAAAGCAGGCGGGCTTCCCGACCGTCGCCTCCGCGTTGAAGTAGAGAATGTCCTGCGGACGCAGTCCAAGGGTCGTCACAAGACGATCGCGATCCGCCGTATACGCCCCCAGCGAGTAGGCCGACATTTCCAGCAGCTTCTTTATAGACGTCTAAGCATAACTGGGTCGGAAAGGAAGCTGCCTGTGGAGAAATCGCTCTTCCCTGCGAGAATCCGTTTCCCGTCTTCAGCAACTTGTACCACGGCTGCTCGGAAATCAGAACGAGCATCACCTGGAAAAAGTCGCTGTTCATCTTGTCGCCGAAGGAATCGCACACCTTCTTCAGCACGGGAACCAGCTTTCTGATCTCAGAGGACATGGTGAAGCACTTTGGTCAATACGAATTCCGGACGAAGACGATTCACTACCCGAAGTGTGCGGACTCTTCTGTCTTCTCCCCTCTTGCTTTCATCACCAGTAGCTCATGTCCTGTGCATGGTTTTAGTCCTGGCAATACTCCGATCCACACCGTATCCGTCGCGAACTGCATGACACAATATCCTTCCCAAAAGAACTGCATGAATCTTGAAGAGGTCGTGCGGAACGTAAACCGGTTTGTAGTGTAACCCGAATGTGGTGGGGGATCATCGTTCCGTAGACTCATCATTGTGTACATCCTTCCCGCATACAATAGTTATGAGGATCAGAAGGAGGATGTGAAAAGTGTCGTTCAGAGAGATCTACGATATTGGTGCCGCCTCCTTCCCGAATTCACTCCTAGGCTCATAGTTGTTCCTGTCAGTGTGGTGATCTCCCTTCTGAGGCGGTTGCTAGCAAGATAGTGCTGCTCCTGTCCTCGTTTTTACCCGTAGTGGCATTTGGTGCGACATTCTGGAGATTGCGTTTGCTCTCTACTTTTGCCACCCCTTCTTTTCTGGGTTTGAGCATATCTACGATTTGCTGATTCGCCGCGTCCTGTTGCGCTGGGAAGAGCAGATTGCTTCCTTTTTCAAGCGGATGCATGATGCCCACTGGAAGGCTGCGACCCTTGCCGTGCAGCACATTATGAATTTCTTCCAAACCTCCACAGACCAGATCAATGGAATTGTGGCTTCTCGCTCCTCCTCTCATCCCTAGATTGCTCGAAAGCCACCCAGCAAGCATATCAAATAAACATGTTTGTTATCACGAAATTGTACCGTCACACATTTCGTCGATGGTTCGCATCGCCTTCGAGAAGGGGTACTACGCCTCACCCTCACCTCCTACTCCCCACCTCATCGAACACGCTCCACTCCTCCTCACTCCACTTCATCTCGTTGAACAGCTCCAGCACGAACCGCCGCCACCCTCGCGGGATCTCCACCACCGAGAACAGGTGCTGCACCAGCACGAACAGTCCTACGCCTCACTCGCCTCCTCCTCGCTCACGCGGCTGCCGGAACAGCGTGGGCGAGAGCCGCTTCAGCACCATCAGCTGCTGCTTCGTCTCCTTGTAGTACACCACCGAGTTCAACGACACTACGCCTCACCTCGCCCACTCACGCCCACAGATCAGCTGGATGATCTTCTTCTCGTCCTCCGTGACGTCCTCCTCCCGTATCGCGATGTCGCTCGGACACACGTTCGTCTGCGTGTACTCGCCACACCCCGCCTCCTGCTGGCTCTCACTACGGGCCAGGTGCTGGAAGCCCGGCACCTCCGTCGGCGCGTCGCACTTCCGGAAGTGGTTGCACGTCGGAATCAGCCAGTTCTCGGACAGCACGCTCTTAAAGAACTGATCTTGCTTCTTCATCGGCAGACAGATCGCGTTCCCGCCCATCATTCCACAAAACCAGCCCTTTTCTGTCAGTTCCTCTCGAATCGAGGAGTTGGTGACCACGAAGGACAGGATCATCATCGCGGTTCCACGCAGAGACAAGAAATCGTCCTCCAGTGCCATCGTTTCCACCGTTTCCACGAAATCCAGCCCGCACTGCTCCTTCAGAAAACGCGTGCCGTGCGGATGCGTTGCGATGTGCGCCAACGACCAGATGACGGCGCGGCGGTTCATCAGACTCTCGGACGGGTCCGTCGCGATCTTACAGAACTCCGTCAAATCGATGTGGGATTGCAGGAACGCGAAGCCGAGCGAGGAGGCGAAGAGCGAGCCGATGAAGTGAGGATGGATTACCGCGGGACGAGGCCTGCTTGTGAGGGAACGACGAAGAGCCCACTTCTGCGGGACCAACTCCACCACGTACTCCACCGCGTACACCACGACTTCCCCGCGGGAGCCACGACCGCACTCCCACACGCAGCAACTGCCTAGGTGTTATGTCTCCGCGCGGGTGACACCTTCCTTGCAGAGACGGTGAATGGAGTCGGCATTGCTGGTGGCGGGCAGCTTGGCGTTCAGGAAGGAGAAGTCCACCTTCTCGAAGCCCCGTTGCTGCGAGGTGACAAACTGCCAAATCGCCGTCTTCACATCACGCGCACATGCAGCCACTCACCAGTCGGTCGACGCCGCTGTCTTTCGCAGACTCCCAGTACGTCTCGAACAGCGCGTCCTTGTTCTGCACCTCGTTTAGGTCGCACCGCAGGTTGTTGTACATCAGACCCTCACTCCCCACGCAGAGCAGCACCGCCGCGTCGCCGCCATTACGCAATACCACCGGCTGGATCTCGCTGGTGCTCGCGTCGCAGAACACGCCGCGGATGCGGAGGGTGGAGTGCGTCGCGTCCTCGCCGAAGGCAAGCATGCGCGGCGCGCTCACGTCGATCGCCACCTCGCAGTTCTGCCGCTGGCCGCTGGCCATCGCCTCGATGCGCCAGGGCAGTTCGTAGAACCACTGAACGTGCAGCAGGTCGTCCTTGAGAATGGACATGGTGATGTGGTGTGGGGGCTGCAAGCGCAGCGGCGTCACGAGCAGCTCGTTGTCGTTGTCCACGAAGAAGGGCGACGACGCGGCGTTCGAGGGGTTCTGCAGGAGACCCGCCGTGACCACGTTCTCCATGTCGACGACGTAGTCGTAGATGCCCGTTTCCTAGGGTGGAGGCGGAGGCCGGCGCCTACCATGAACTCGTCGAAGGAGTCGGAGACGAACTGGTGCTCCTCGCACAGCTGAAAGCCCGCGTCGGTGCGGAGGAGGCGGTAGAGGAACTCTCTGGAATCAGGGAGCCGGACGATGGTGGCCATGACGTCCTTCACGGTGCGCAGATAGCTCACCACGTGCGCTGTGAATCGCGTGTTAACAAACATGTCATCGAGAATGCTCACGGCGAGCGCCGTGAGGGACTCCGTCTTCCCGACGGCCAGACAGACCAGCGGCAGACTCCACATCACAAACTCCTCACTCGCCGTGTGGTAGGTGAGCTCGCTGCGGATGCGCGCCAGACACAGCCGGCGGATGTCGTCGTTGCCGTGCTCCACGAGCGAGGCGAAGTAGAGCCGCTCGCTGTTGAGGGACTCCTCGGCGATGTGGAGGTAGGTGACGAAGATGGCGACGAAGTCGGGGTTGAACATGAAGGAGGAGATGTGCGAGCAGAAGGCGAAGAGCGACTGGAGGAGCGCGGACTCCACCATCACAGAGTGCAGGCGCAGCGAGAAGAGGAGGTGGATCGCCAGTACCAGATAGAAGTACGCGTTGGTGTAGCGCAAGCGCGCCGTGCTGTACATGCCCACGTTGCTGCCGACGGAGCTGCGCGTGACCTGCAGCACGCCGTCCGTGACGAAGCGCAGCACCGTCTGCTTGTGCTCGCGCGAGAGGATCTGCGGGTCGGTCTGCAGGAGGATGATGAGCCACAGCACGCAGGAGCACAGCACGACGACGGAGTGGGTCTGGGCGTGAGGAGGGCGGGAGAGGGCTACGGTGATGGGCTGGTTGATGAAGGAGTTCTCGTCCGCCGAGGGGATGAAATAGTGCTCCATCTCCGCCATGACGCGCGTCTTCGCGAACTCGTTGATGAACTGCGGACTGTTGACCGTGACGAGCAGCAGGCTGAACAGCACGCCCCAGTCCCACGCGGCGATCTCCTGCAGACACTGCTTCTATCCGTCACGCCACACTGCTGCGTTCACGTTGATGTCGCGAAGCAGTGCGGTGAAGTGCTGCCTGTTGCGGAAGAGCGAGCTGAGCGTGCGACTCAGCATGCTCTGGTTGATGAGGCTGTGCTGGCAGAGCGTGTCAGTGATGGAGAAGGGCTCTGCCGCGTGCTGGTTGTCGCAGAAGCTGTCGATGATGGTGTGGTAGAGAGAGACCCAGCTCATGTAGTCCACCAGGTCGTTCTGTGTGTAGAGCGAGTGCTGGAGGATGGGGTACAGGTACATCGCGCTGGAGTCGATGGAGATGATCGAGTAGGTGAGCGGCGTTTTGGCCGTCTCCTTCAGAGAGAGGAGGAGAGATGTGGAAATGGACTTGTAGCACGTGTTTTGCGCAGGCGAAATAAACAGGTTGGAAAACAAGGACAGCACCGTCAGCAGACAGCGCGCCAGAAGCACAATGTGCGTATTCGAGTTCTTCAACAACACCACCAGCGTCTCGGGGAGTTTCGCCCGCAGACTCGTCATCACCAGCACCGACAAGTACGTGGTGAGCAAATTGGTGCGCACGGAAGTGCGTGCGGAGGGGTTCATGCCCACGCGGTCGAGATAGAGCGAGCAACGCGTCCAGAAAACGGACTGTTTCACCAAGTCGTCCTCGCACAGCAAGTTGGGCGCGGGCAGTCCGAAGAGCGTGAAGAGGTTGAAGAGAATGGCGATGACCATTTGCGGCGCGTCGTCGCATCGCATGGACAGCACGGTGATGTAGTTCCGGAAGGAGTTGAAGTCGTTGCCGGCGATCAGCAAACCGTTCCAGGAGCGCAGCACGGTCAGCACGGCGATGTTCGGCGCGACGAACACGAGCGACTCGTCGTAGGCTTGCGTGGGTGTGGGCGGCGTGTCGGCCAAGAGCGGGTCCAGAATGACCTGCATGTCGAGTAGGAGTTTGGACTGGCGGTAAGGTTTGTCGTTGAGGAAGAAGAGACAGGTGAGGAGGGCGGATTGGAGGAGGGGAGTGTTGTGGGTGAGAATGCAGCCGTTGAGGAGACAGGGCACGCCGTTGCAGGAGATGAACAACCGCGGGGATTTGATGAGGAGGGAGAGAAGGCATTGGAGGGCGGGAGTGAGAAGAGGGTCTGTTGGGTCGGAGGCGATGGCGATGAGAGAGCGAAGGAGAGAAGGAGGAATGAGTGACGGGCATGTCTGTGGATAAAACAAGGGAAGAAGAGAGACTTCGACGAGCGCGGCGACGAGGCGGAAGACGGTGTCGTGCTCGGTGTGGGCGAGTTCGCTGCGCTCGAGCGACTGGATGAGGAAGAGGTGACATTTCAGCGAGAAGAGGAGTTGAACGAAGGAGGTTTGTGCGATGTGCCCCAGAAGGAAGCGATGCGCTGCGATTGACTTCTCCCGCCAACGCTACTCATCACGCGAAGCACCTCGCGGGCGGAGGCGAGCAACTCGCGCGTGACGTAGGCGGCCTTCTTCTCCTCTGCGGGAGAGGTGCCCTCAAGACGGATGGACGTGAGAATGAGCTGAATGCCTTGGATGTCGGGTGTGGCGTATTGCAACTGCTGGTGGATGAACTACGGGGAATGGGAGGGCGGAAAGGGGCACGGTGAAGAGGTCGTCGCAGCGCCGCTCCTTGAGGAGGGAGGGGATGGAGCGCGATGGGATGCGCTTCTGCCCCGACTCGTTCATGGAAAAGGGGGATTCCTTGTGGTGCCGGTCCTTCGCTTTCTGACGCAGTGACGCCTGCCGCTTCTCGCTTTCCGCCTTGGAGGGAAGGGATTCGGCTCCATTGAAGAAGGAGGCGAGACTGTTGAGGGTCTCGCGGTCCGTGACCTGGAAGGAATTGCGCACCACACGCTGGAAGCTCGCGCTGGCCCCATTCAGCATGTTCAACGAGCAGAGACTGGAGTCGGACTCCATCATCGGGTTCAGCGACGCGTTTGTATAGCGCTGGAAGGAGGACAGTCCCTCGCCCGTCAATCGGTCTAGACCGTCCATTGTTAGGTTGTAGCTTTCTATCTGTTAATCTTCATGTATTCTTCCACCCCGTTCGGCGAGGACTGGCTTCAGTTGGAAACTCTTCTCATCTTGAACATTATCACTAAGTGATCAACATATCGAACTGCACAACTACTGCTTGTTGAGAATTTGGTAAAAATCGGGGACCAGAGTACTCTGCACCGGCTGCTGCGCCAGATTGTTCTCCGGCTGCTCGATTTGCATTTACAGACGACGTACAGGAGAATCGCAACAACGGAAACGGGATCTTCGCAAGGGATAAACAATTGGATGGCACTGTTGGATCAAACAAACACGCAGTCATCACAAAAAGCAAACAGTTAAAAATGGGATATTCCATACTACACATCAACCACCTCCTCATGCATCACTCCCAATTCGACGAGCGAGTCCAAGTGAAAAGACCCCTTTTCAAACACGCTAAAGGGCTGCGACCCCTTCTCATTCTCCTGGATGCTAAACCGGCGCGGCCGCTTCTCTTCACTATTCTCCACCGGCGCCTTCTCCTCTGAAGGAGTTCGCTTCATTTCCTCCTGCGAGGGTACCTTGTCCTCCGCCGTCAGCCCGTACTTCGAGTCGGAGTTCTTCAAACCCTCCGCGGGCGGGGGAACGCACGAGATGCCCACCACGCGGATGGATAGCTGTCCCAGAATGTCTGTCTCTTCCTCCACGGGCGTGGTGGGCGAGAAGGGCGTGGTGGGCGAGAGGCACGTCGGAATCTGCAGAGATGAAAACGCGTGCTTCGCCACCTTCATCCCAAATGCCAGCGTGGGTGAAGAAAGTGCTATTGCTGCAGAAAAGGATATAGAACGATCAATGCGGTCGTGAGGAGAGGAATGACCGTGATGCGGAGCCAAAGCGGGAACCGCTTCGTGGCGCGCCACAGGAACACGAACAGGGCAAAACTGGGAACGAACGCTACGGAAAGCGAGCGAGCGCTCTCTTCCTCCAGAGGGGAAGGGCCCTGCGTTTCATCCTTGTCATCGCTGCGATCGAGAATGGGCGGGAGAGGGAAGAGGCGAAGATATACGTTGCTGCGCAGCGGAAGTTGCTGGAACTCTTGCAGCAGGGCCGGATTCGCTTCGGGATGGTCGGAGGAGAGGAAGAGATATTTGATGTTGAGATAGAGCCGAGTGTGATTCAGGGGGTGGTGGAGTGTCATCCACTCGTCGCTCATGTACGAGGAAGAGCAGCTCGGGAGAAGAAGCGTGACAACCACATCATTCACAAGGGTGATGGTGATGGGCGTGTTAGAGTACTGAGAAGCGTACGAAAGCGGCAGTTCCACCTATGAGTCATTCTGCACACACGGGAAAACCGTAAACACGGAGGAGTGGATGTTACCATAACTCGCATCCTTGGATAGTGTGATCCTGTTCACTACGCATGAAAACACGATAGGAAACGCACGCAACAACCCCTCACACCATTCGTCCTTCGTACTCTGCTCTGTTACGTGTGAATCATCAGCGGGATTCGAACTCTCAAGGGTAGCCTCGCGTACGGAAAGACAGGGGTTGCATAGAACAATCGGTTTTCCGTTCATGTTTCTAAATATGGCGTTGACTCCCCTCTCGCGAACACAGCATTTCTGGCAAACAACACGACCACACACGGCGCACTTCTTTCCCTGGAGCAATCCAAGGGGCTCGTGGCAGAGCGAACAGACTCCAAGTCGTTGCTGGAGTGGCATGGGCTGCGATCCGAAGAACTACGAAGCGACGCTGTGGCGAAAAACGAACGAATTTCGTTATCGTGTGGGGTCCCAACGATCGGGATCCTCGCTGCGCACGAGTTCGTGGGGTGGCGCAAATCACTGAATCCAGATTCCTATAGCCGCTGGAATGAGTACGGACAGCCTAACGGTCTCTATTACCATTGATGGAGAGAAACCAATACTGACCGTGGTGAGCAGCAAGCTGAGCATTGGGGAGCTGAGAGTCTTTTTGCATGTTTGAGCTGCGTTGCACTCTGTAACTGCATAGGACAATTATGGCGTGCTTTCCGACTCCGTTCAGCTCCTGGTGGACGGCTTGCCCGCAGACGACCAGGCGACACTTGATTCCATATGCATCAATCCAGTGCCGATGATCAACGTCATTTCTGACGAGGCCCTGTGCAGCGTTTCTCTTCACTTCGGAGACTATACTCTCTTTTGTAACTATCCTTCTCTTGTTAATGTTGACATTGTGGCCAACGGTTTTAACACAGTAGAAATGGGAGGGGAGAGTAATGCGTAGTACCTTATTCGCGAGTACGGAGATATTATGTCTCTCGACGACATTACCGTTTTATTTGGAAACGAAGCGCTTTCCATGGACACTGTTCTTCAGTCGCTCGATTTCAGCCAGTCCAACTCCTTTGTCTTCCAGTACCCTCCCAACGTACTGCTAGGTGATTCTAATACCTCGTAGATTTCGATCAATCCCTATCTTCAGCTGTATGCGCAAGAACGACACAGTCGCTTCCAGCTGGAGGCGGACATCGAGGAAACGCGGAGCGATCTGGAGCGCGTGCTCGCGCAGAACGAGGAGATGCAACGACAGAACCTCGATCTTCAGGATCGATTTGCGTCCCTATCCCAGACGCTCACCACCTCCATCGGAGTGAACGCAGATGTGCTGTTGAAGGAGAATCAGGAGCTGAAGGCGCAGCTGGCGGCAATGACGAATCAATACAACGATCAGCTGGAGATGCGCCGCGTGAGCGACACGAACGAGGAGGAGTGGCGGAAGGAGAAGGAGAACTTCAAAATGCGTGTCGACGAGCTGACCAACCGCATCAAGGAATTCCAGCTCATCACCGCTGAGGACCAACGACGCATCGAGAACCTCTATCAGGAGTGCGGAAACCTGAGCGGGAAGCTGAACGAGTCCATGGAGCTGATGGAGAAGTACAAGACGGGGTACATCAATCTGAAGCGCAAGAACGAGCAGCTCGAGAAAACCCGATCACTGGAGCAGTCCGTGAACGCGCTCACGCCCACGAGTGGCAGTCTGAACTGTGGGGGCAGGCATGATGGCTGAGGCGTAGTCGTGATCAGTGCGGATAAGGGAACGCTGAGCGAGTGTGTACAGATCATGAAGGACGAGATCATCGAGCATGAGGCCTACGAGCTCGTGCACTTGAATCTGTGCGGCAGCACCATCGACAAGGACACCGTCAACGGGCTCTTCTGCCTGGTGGAGGCGGGCTTCTTGCCGCGGCTGCGCATTCTGGACCTCTATCACTGCATCTACAAGGAGGATGTAGAGGAGTTACTCTGCGAGTGGTCCCAATGTTTCTCCTTCATCGACGTGTTGTCGCCGCTCCTCATCCGTGCTCCTTCTCTCTTCCCTCCATTCTAGAACACAAGGTCACTCCCGCCTGCTACGCCAAACTCAAGCACTTCGTCGTCGAGCAGCCGAATTCCGCCGTGCGCGCCATAGACCTGCGCAGTGGCTCTTCTCCTCCTCCTTCCCCGTAGACTGCGAGCTGGGTGACGGCGGTGCCATCATTCTGGCCGAGCTCCTCGCGCACCACCTCTTCCCCAACATCACCACACTTCTCCTCAACAGTCCTCGTTCTTACCACTCGTGACACCTAGACAACCACATCACGGAGATCGGAATCCGCGCGCTGTCCCTCGTGCTCACCAGCTCGTGCGCGGTGCAGGGGCTGCTGTCGCTGTCCGTCGCCGAGAACGCGCTGGAGACGGAGGGCGCGCGCGCGCTGAGCGTGATCATCCGCAACAACAACAAGCTACAGCGGCTGTGGGCGAATGGTGTGAGCGAGTGTGTGGGTTCAGAATAGGCTGCCATTTCGGTGATCAGGGACTGAACGAGATTTGCCAGGGGCTGGTGGAGAGCAACAACTTCTCACTGGCTCTGCTGAACGTGATGGACAATGACATCACGGCGCAGGGCATGGCCAGTCTGAAGCTGCTTTTCGATTATGGGTTGTTCCAGATCAAGGACCTGAGTCTGGCCAGTTTGGTTTCGACATCATGTGAACCACAGACAACCCCATCGGCGACGCGGGCGTGGCTGCCTTCGTGGCGGGCATTGGCGGCAATCCGTGCGCGGTGGACCGTCTGTACCTGCGCAGTGGGAAACAGAAAGAGCATTGACTGTAGACACGGGCATCTCCACGCAAGGCATGCAGACGCTGAGCGAGGCGCTGGACGCGGGCGGCGGCGTTTCGCCGTCGGACGAATTTTCCATGCA
>OIWT01001182.1_pt1 | contig 32625 bp, 29 predicted proteins | sample 1587701 | NCBI WGS metagenome assembly OIWT01 (sample SAMEA3888904, study PRJEB22519) | human gut metagenome | biome: human gut; feature: human-associated habitat; material: faeces | place: Denmark | collected 2009 | reverse complement strand
CCGGCTCTGCCGAAAGCCGCGTCCGTGCTCGTCAAAAAGGGCGACGAGGGGAAAATCAGGACCGACGTCGAGCTGTGCATAGATGTTAAGGCACCCGTAGAGAAAGGGCAGGTGCTCGGTAAAGCGGTGATTCGCCTCGGAGACGAAAAAATAGGGGAGTACAATATTATAGCCCCGGAGGCCGTGCGCGCGCTGACCTTTAAAGATATTTTCTTCCGTCTGCTGAAAGCTCTCGCCTGAAAACTGTATAAATAGACAAATTGAGTCCCCGCTTTTTGTCGGATAATACAAAAAAGAACGGTAATTCATATTTGTAATAAAAAGTAATTCGCAGGTGTTATAATTAGCTCGTGCGTTTTAGGGAAAAAACAAAAGAAAAGAGGAAAAGTTTGTGAAAAATTATTTCAGCCGGCTCATGTCGAGCGCGAAGAAATGGGAGTTCATTGTATGGTGGATATTCCGTCTGATTATGATAGGCGCGATGGTGAGCCTTCTGTTTACCAACCCGCCCTCGGATTTGCCGAAGACGCAGATGGCGCTTCAGCTGACCGCTAATCTTATCGGAATGTTTGCGTGGGAGATAATTCAGGCTCTGCCCGAAAAGAACTGCCTGCGCCAGCTCCCGGCTTATTGCCAGACCGTCGCCTCCGTCGGTCTGCTCCTCGCCTCGTTCGGCGGCGCGTTCCTGAATTTTTACTATACAATTTTTATGTGGGATAAGATTCTCCACCTGCTCGGCGGCGCCGAGGCGGTGTTCATGGGCTATGAGCTTGCAACTGCCATGCAAAAGCGCGACAAGAAGCAGTGCGACCTGCCGATAGTCCTGCTCTGCGCTCTCGGCTTCTCGTTCTTTATCTCCACCTGCTGGGAGCTCTTCGAGTTCAGCTTCGATCAGTTCGCGGGCGGCGATTCCCAGCATTGGTCGTATGAGCTTGCACAGGCTGCGAACAACACGAGGACCTTCTTTGACCCCAGAGATCCCGCCCGTTTCGCCCTCATAGACACCATGACCGATATAGTCTTCAATACTCTCGGCGCAGTGCCGTTTTATATCATACTTAAAATAGTGCCTTATCATCACAGGGGCAAGAACAACGTCAACGATATGTTCGCCCCCAAAGGCGCGGAAAAGGAACTTGTAAAGGCAAAATGAGCTTTCGCTGTCCCGTATGCTCGCAGGAGCTTAAAAAAGAACGGAAGATATGGGTGTGCCCGCAGGGGCATACATTCGACATCGCCGCAAAGGGCTATGTGAATCTGCTGATGAGCAACTCCTCCGGCGCAAAGCGCCACGGCGACGACCGCCTGATGATAAACGCGCGGCGCGATTTTCTCTCAAAGGGCTTCTATGAGCCTCTGCGCGAGGCTCTGTATGAGGCGCTTTCGGCGGAATTTCCGCGCGGAGGCACCTTGCTCGACGCGGGCTGCGGCGAGTGCTGGTACACTTCGTATTTTAAGCGCAGACTCGATGAAGCAGGGCTTGAGCCGAATGTGCTCGGCGTGGATATCTCCAAATATGCGCTCGAAAAAGCGCCGAAAAGCTGCGGAGTCGAACGCGCGGTTGCGAGCATATATAAGCTGCCCGTGGGCGACGGAGAATGCGACGCGCTCGTCAATATATTCGCGCCCGCCTGCCCGCAGGAGTTTTCGCGCGTGCTCAAAAAAGACGGACTGTTTATAAAGGCGATACCGCTCGAAAAGCACCTGTGGGAGCTCAAGAGCGCTGTATATGACGCACCGTACGAAAACGAAGTTCCGCCGCATGAGACGGAGGGCTTTCGGCTCGTCGGCGAAAAGAAGCTGTGCTACAGCTTCACGCTCGAAAGCGCCGAAGATATCGCAGACCTTTTCAATATGACGCCGTACTGCTACAAGACCTCTCGGCAGGACAGGGAGAAGCTCGAAAAATTGAACTCGCTCGAGGTCGGAGCACAGTTTTGCGTGCTCACCTATAAAAAGCTGTAAGTCTTTGCGGCATATAATTTCATACTTTTAAAATCCCTCGGCTTATTTTTTCGAACCGGGGGATTTTTTCTGTTCTTTTTAGCGTTTGTTATTGTAAAAATCAAGTTTTCGTCGTATACTAATCCTGTATGGCAATAGGCGGGTTTCCCGCGTCAAACACGGCCGGCAGGGAAAGGAAGTAAAAATTATGCAGCTTGAACTTAAAAGACCAGAGGACTGTATGTTCGATGAAATATCTCTTGGAGAGATAATGCTCCGTCTCGACCCGGGAGCGGGCAGAATAAAGAATTCCCGTTCCTTTTCCGCTTGGGAGGGCGGCGGAGAATACAATGTCGCCCGCGGCCTGCGCCGCTGCTTCGGGCTGCGTACCGCAGTCATAACCGCCCTTGCCGATAACGAGGTCGGCAGGCTCATAGAGGACTTTATTCTTCAGGGCGGAGTCGATACCTCGTTTATAAAATGGATGAGCTATGACGGCATCGGCAGAAATGTCCGAAACGGGCTCAACTTTACCGAGCGCGGCTACGGTATACGCGGAGCCGTCGGCGTGTCCGACAGGGGCAACACCGCAGCCTCTCAGCTCAGAGCCGAGGATGTTGACTGGGATTATATTTTCGGCAAATTGGGAGTCCGCTGGCTGCACACGGGCGGAATCTTTGCCGCTCTCTCCGAGACGAGCGCAGAGACCGTTATAGCCGCAGTCAAAAAGGCCAAGGAATACGGCACCGTCGTCTCCTATGACCTCAACTACCGTCCCTCGCTCTGGAAGGGCATAGGCGGACTTGAAAAGGCTCGGCAGGTCAACCGCGAAATCGCAAAATATATCGACGTCATGATAGGCAACGAGGAGGACTTCACCGCCTGTCTCGGTCTTGAGGTCGAGGGCAACGACGCGGGACTCAAGAAGCTCAATGTCGAAGGCTATTGCAAAATGATAGAAAACGCCGTCAAGATTTATCCGAATTTCAAGGTGGTTGCGACTACGCTCAGGACCGTCAAGACAGCTACCGTCAACGATTGGAGCGCCATCTGCTGGGCGGACGGTAAGCTCTATGAGGGCATGAAGCTCGACGCGCTCGAGATATTCGACCGCGTGGGCGGAGGCGATTCGTTCGCTTCGGGACTTATCTACGGGCTTATGACCGAGGGAGAGCCTCAGTATGCCGTCAACTGCGGCATAGCGCACGGCGCTTTGGCTATGACCACGCCGGGCGACACCTCCATGGCGAGCAAGCGCGAGGTCGAGGCCGTTATGAACGGCGCGGGCGCAAGAGTGCAGAGATAAGAGAGGAGAGTAAAAAATGGATAAAGAACAAATACTTACTAAAATACAGGACTGCGGCATTGTCGCGGTCGTCAGAGCGGAGAGCGCAGACCGGGCGAGCAGAATCGCCGACGCCTGCATAGAGGGCGGCGTTGCGGCTATCGAGCTCACTTTCACAGTGCCCCATGCGGATAAGGTCATAGAGGAGCTTGCAAAGCGCTACACTCCCGATCAGATGATTCTCGGCGCGGGCACGGTTATGGATGCGCCTACCGCGAGAATAGCCATGCTCTCGGGCGCAAACTTTGTTGTCAGCCCTTATTTTGACCCCGAAACAGTAAAAATGTGCAACCGCTACAGGGTTGCCGTCATGCCCGGAATAATGACCGTCAAGGAGGCTGTCACCGCCATGGAGGCCGGAGCGGATATCCTCAAGGTGTTCCCCGGCGACGTCTACGGGCCGAAGATAATAAAAGCCATAAGAGGGCCGATACCCTACGCGAAGATGATGCCCACGGGCGGAGTCGATGTCGATAATGCCGCCGATTGGATAAAGGCGGGCGCAGTGGCGGTAGGCGCGGGCAGCTCGCTGACGGCGGGCGCAAAGACCGGCGACTACAAAAAAATCACCGACACCGCACGCAAGTTTATTGAGAATATAAAGGCGGCGCGCGAGGGAAGATAATCCCGAAAAGAAACCGAAAGTAAAGGAACCTATATGTTTGTAGATATTGCGAAAATTAAAATAAAAGCCGGAAACGGCGGCGACGGCGCGGTGACCTTCCACCGCGAGAAATATGTCGCATCCGGCGGACCCGACGGCGGCGACGGCGGCAAGGGCGGAGACATCATATTCGAGGTCGACGACAATCTTGCCACTCTTGCGGACTTCCGCTATAAGAGAAAGTACAGCGCACCCGACGGAAAGCGCGGCGACGGCGGACGCAGGCGCGGCAAAAACGGCGAGGATCTTGTTATCAAAATCCCGCGCGGAACGATAATCCGCGAGGCGGAGTCGAACGCGGTTATGGCGGATATGTCCGAAAAGACCTCGTTTGTTGCCGCAAAGGGCGGCCGCGGCGGCTGGGGCAACACCCATTTCAAGACCCCGACCCGCCAGACTCCCCGTTTCGCGAAAAGCGGCACTCCCGGCGAGGAGTGGGAGGTCATACTCGAGCTCAAGCTGCTTGCCGATGTCGGTCTGCTCGGCTTTCCGAACGTCGGAAAGTCCACGTTCATTTCCGTAGTCAGCGAGGCAAAGCCCATAATCGCCGACTATCATTTCACAACCATAACTCCCGTCCTCGGCGTTGTCACCATGGGCGAGGGCGAGTCGTTTGTCGTCGCGGATATCCCCGGACTTATCGAGGGCGCGAGCGACGGCGTGGGTTTAGGTCATGAGTTTTTGCGCCATGTTGAGCGCTGCCGAATGCTCCTGCATATAATAGACGCTGCGGGCAGCGAGGGCAGGGATCCGATAGAGGACTTCGAGAAAATAAACGCCGAGCTTGAAAAGTTCGACCTCGAGCTCTCGAAGCTTCCGCAGATAGTTGCAGCGAATAAGATAGACATGGCCGACGAGGCTCAGATAGAGCGCCTGCGCGAATATTTTACCTCTCGCGGCTACGAGTTTTATACCATGTGCGCGCCGATTCAGGAGGGCACGGCCGAGGTCATAAACGCGGTTGCCAAGCGTCTCAAGACTCTGCCGCCGATAAAGCGTTACGAGACGCAGGAGATACCCGTCGAGATGTTCGAGCGTCAAAAGGACACGGGCTTTACCGTCCGCGAGGAGGACGGCGTTTATATTGTCGAAGCGCCGTGGCTGCTCAAGATACTTCAGTGCACCGACATGGACGACTATGAGTCGCTCCAGTATTTCCAGCGCGTGCTCCATTCGAGCGGAATACTCGCAAAGCTCGAGAGCATGGGGATTCAGCAGGGCGACACCGTTGAAATATACGATTTCGAATTCGACTATATGCCGTAACGGAGGCTTTTCACTTGATAGGAATAAGCGAAGAACTGAAAAATACAGACCCGGATTTGCTCAGCCCGCTGACTCTTGCGTTTGTGGGCGATACGGTGTTTGACCTGCTCGTCAGGGGTAATCTCGTCATGCAGGCGAACCGCCCCGTCGGCAAGCTGCATCCGCTTGCGGCAACGAAGGTCTGCGCCGCTGCTCAGGCGCGAGACGCGCGCGATATCGCGCCGCTGCTGACCGAGCGTGAGGCGGATATCTATCGGCGCGGCAGAAACGCGCACACCGGAAGAATCCCCAAGAGCGCAAGCTCCGCCGAATATCACAGTGCAACAGGTCTCGAGGCGCTTTTCGGCTGGCTGTATCTCAGCGGTCGGGATGACAGGATAGAGGAGCTGTTCGAACATATCATCAATATGGAAAAATGCGATGAGGTGAAGCTATGAAAGGGAAAAGCAGAAGGAAAGAGACCCTGAGCCCCTACGAGCGCCGCAAGAGACGCCTTGAAAAAAGGTTTTCCAACGCGCCGAAAACAACGGGGCAAAAGATAGCCGGCGCGGTCATAGACAATATATGCTGGATAGTCGGCTGCTCGCTCTATTCGATAGGTGTCGTGTCGTTCGCGCTGCCCAACAGCATCGCGCAGAGCGGCACTACGGGACTTGCGATAATAGTCAACCACCTTTTTGAGTTTATTCCGCTGGGTACTGCGAACTTTCTGCTAAACCTTCCGCTGATGATTTTAGCCCTTGTTTTTATCGGCTGGCGCTTTGTCGCAAAGACACTGTGGGTGACGGCAATACTCTCCGCCCTGCTCGATCTTTTCGGCAGCTTTATGCCGACCTATACGGGAGACAAGATTTTGGCGGCAATATTCTGCGGCGTGTGCACGGGCGCGGGGCTTGCGGTGGTCTTTATGCGCGGCGCGACCACGGGTGGCACGGATATCATAGGCAGGCTCGTCCACAAGGCGTTCCCGCATATCCAGATAGGCAAGGTCATCATGGCGGCGGACGCTTTGATAGTTGTTCTCGGCGCCGTTGTGTTCCGCTCGGTCGAGTCGGCGATGTATGCGGTCATAGTTATTTTTGTCAACTCCCGTCTGCTCGACTATATCCTCTACGGCACGGGCAGCGGAAAGCTGCTGCTCGCCGTGACTGAGCACGCGCAGGAGATATCCGATGCGATAACCTCGAAGATGGGCAGAGGAATCACAATTCTGCCGGTCAAGGGCGGCTACACGGGCAAGGAGAAAAGCATGGTAGTCTGCGCCGTGAAGAAAAACGAGGTGCCCCACCTGACGAAGATAATCAGGCAGGTGGATACCGAGACGTTTATAATCATAACCGAAGCCGGTGAAATTCTCGGCGAGGGCTTCATTGCGCCCGGAGTCAACTGAATAACAAAGCGCGGAGGCTTTTTTGTGAACCTCCGTGCTTTTTTAAAATTTTTCCAAAACAGGTGAGAAAATCCGCAGACTTCTGCGACAATATAAGTGAAAGGCGGGACGCCGCCTCGAAAGGATTGATCCAATGCACAACGGTGAGAGTAGCTACCGCCGTTTTGTCGAGGGCGACCAAAGCGCGTTTGACGAGCTCATGGACGCCTATCGCGACAGACTGATATTTTTTATCAAGGGTTATGTCGGCTCCGCGGAGGAGGCGCAGGACATAGCCATGGATACCTTTGTCGAAATTCTCGTGCATCCGGGGCGTTTTCGCTTCAAAAGCTCGTTCAAGACCTACATATATTCCGTCGCAAGGCATAAAGCGGTCGATTTTCTGCGCAAAAAACGCACCGTGCCGGACAGCGGAAAAGAGATTTGGGATGAGAGCGCCATTGATTCATTCTACAGGCGCGAGGACGCGAGAACCGTGCGCGAATGCATGGACAGACTGAACGGCGATTACAGAACCGTGCTGTATCTGGTTTATTTTGAGGAAGTGGACGGCGACGGTGCGGCAAAAATTATGGGCAAAAGCAAAAAGCAGCTTGCGAATCTCCTCTACAGGGCGAAGCAGGCGCTTAAAACCGAGCTCGAAAAGGAGGGCTTTTGCTATGAAGACAGATAAAGAATTCAGAGATGAAGTTTATGCCCGCGCTTCAAAGGAGCGGGCGAGAATAAAAAGACGCAACCGTGTTATAATGACCGCCGTGCCGTGCTTTGTTATTGCAATCGCCGCCGCAGCGACAGCGGTTTATTGTTCGAATTTGCTTCCTACGAAGGAGGCGGCGCCCATCTCTGTTGCCGGATATAATACTTCGGAGAAAAATGTCGACAGCCTCGACGATACGGAGCAGACTCCGACCGAGGTGCAGAAGCCGGGCGGCACAGGCGATTTTGCCTATGAGACGGTTGCGGAGGGTGCATCGGCTGCAAAGAACGACGAACCGGCTGCACCGACGAAAAATAACGACAAGACGGGCGAAGCCGCCGCCTTAGGCTATGACTTTAAGGCTTTTTCGGATAAGGCGGAGTCGAATAAAAACGGCACGCACGACAATCCCGACGTTATAGTGATAAAGAGCAAAAAGGAGCTTGAAGAATATCTCGCGGCTCAGGAGAAATACGGAGCGCTGAGCGAAGAGCTGAAGGCAGAGCTTTTGAGCAAGGATGACGGGTTTTTCGGCAGAAACACCGTCGCCGTCATAGCGGCGGACAGCGAATATGAATTAGTAAACTGCCGCGCCAACTCCGACGGTACTCTCACGGTCTCTGTCAAAAAGAAAGAAAACGTACAAGGAGTCGGCTGCCATATGCTGCTGACCGTATATAACAGACAGTTTAACGACATTGTCCTCACGGACACTTAAAACGAAAGGGGAGGAAATAAATGAAGCTCAAAAAATTGGTGGCTCTTTTGCTCTGTGCCGCAGTTATGCTGCCTCTTGCGGCGTGCGTAAAAAAGCCGGATTCCGGAACATCGCGGACATCGCAGACTACAGATGACACCACCGTCACGCCGACAAAGGACGGCGATACTTCTATCACCGCGACTGACAAGGGCAATAAAGGCGCCGCCGCGCAGGATCTCATGCAGGGCATAACCAAGGGCAAGGGCGCATCCAAAAAGCCGGACAGCCGCTTTGCGAATGTCGCCGCATCGTTTGCGCTTGATCTTTTCAAGGATGAATACAAGTCCGGCAAGAACACGCTCGTTTCGCCTCTCTCCGTGCTCACCGCGCTCGCCATGACGCAAAACGGCGCAGAGGGCAAGACCCTCTCCGAGATGCAGAAAGTTCTCGGCGGGCTCGACCGCGATACTTTAAACGCATATATGAACGCATATCTCGCCGCAGTCGCGGGCAAGGACAGCGCACTCAAATGCGCCAATTCCATATGGGTCGACAGCAAGCTCGATGTCAAGACCTCTTTCCTCCAGAAGAACGCGGATTTCTATTCGGCGCAGGCATACAAAGCGGATTTCACAAGAAAAAATACCGTAAACGAGATAAATTCGTGGGTGAACAAAAACACGAACGGCATGATAAAAAAGCTGGTCGACGAGTTCGATCCCCTCACGGTTATGGTGCTCATGAATGCGCTCTGCCTTGAGGCGGAGTGGAGCGATCCGTATACAGACAACTGCGTGAGCGATGGCACGTTCAAAAATGCCAAGGGCAATCTCGTCAAGGCGGAATATATGTATTCGCAGGAGACGGAATATATCGAGACCGAGAATGCCACGGGCTTTGTCAAATATTATAAGGGCGGCAAGTTTGCCTTTGTCGCGCTTTTGCCGAACGAAGGCACGAGCATCGACAGCTATATCGCCTCGCTTACCGGCAAGGGATTCCTAAGCGCGCTGAATTCGAGGAAGAATACCCAGGTCAACACGCAGATGCCGAAGTTCAAGTGCGAATACAGCAACTCGCTCGTTGACACTCTCAAGAAAATGGGCATGAGCACGGCGTTTGACGGGAACAGGGCAAACTTCTCGTCCATGGCTACCTTAAAGAACGAAAATATTTACATAAGCGATGTTATTCACAAGACCTTTATCGAGGTTGCCGAAAAGGGCACACGCGCAGGAGCGGCGACTGCCGTTATCGTAGGAGAGAGCGCAGCAATGCCTGTCGAACAGCCGAAGGAAGTAAGGCTCACAAGACCGTTTGTCTATGCGATAATAGATACCCGGACCAATCTGCCGCTCTTTATCGGCGCGCAGACGGATATTTAAGGAGGTGCGCCCGTGAAAGTCAAGAAAATGCTGGCTGTTTTCATGAGCGTTCTGTCGCTTGCCGCCTGTATTTTACCGTTTTCCGGCTGCGGAAAGACCGTGGGAAAAGTTCATAACAAGGGCGTGAAAAGCGGCGCTGTACGCGACCTGACAGAGGGGATTTCAAAGAACGAATCCGCCTCAAAAGCCCCCGACGACGAATTTAAAGCCGCCGCCTCATCGTTTGCGGCAGAGCTTTTCAAAGATAACTATTCAAAGGGCAAGACGACGCTTGTGTCGCCGCTGTCCGTGCTTACCGCGCTCGCGCTGGTGCAAAACGGCGCTCAGGGCGATACGCTCGCCCAGCTTGAGCAGGCTCTCGGCGGACTTGACCGCGACACGCTCAACGCCTATATGCGCGCCTACTGCGACTTTCTGACCGAGAGCGACGAGCTGAAAATCGCAAATTCCGTCTGGACGGACAGCAGCGCAGAGGCAAAGCGGGCTTTCCTGCAAAAGGCGGTGGACAGCTACTCGGCGCAGCTTTTCTCAGCGCCCCTGAGCGACCCGAAAACCGTAGAGAGCATCAACTCATGGGTTAAGAAAAACACTGACGGCATGATACCGAAGATAATCGAAAATGCCGATAGAGACGCCGTTATGATGCTTGTAAACGCCATAGCGTTCGACGCGAAGTGGGAAACTCCGTATAAGAGAAGCGATATAGGGAAGCTTGAATTCACCTCGTATTCCGGCAGCAAAAAGAAAACCGACTTTATGTGCTCGACCGAGAACGTATATCTCAAGGACGGCGGCACAGTCGGTTTCATGAAGCCCTATAAGAACGGCCGTTTCGCTTTCGCGGCGCTGCTGCCGGATGAAAATACGGGCATTGACGATTATGTTGCGTCCCTGAGCGGAGATAAGCTGATGAAAATTTTCTCGTCGGCTAAGCGCGGCAATGAAGTCAATGTCAAAATGCCGAAGTTCAGGGCGGAGTACAGCGTGCAGCTTATTGATACGCTCAAAAAGATGGGCGTGAAAGACGCCTTTGACAGCAAGACTGCGGACTTTTCCTCGCTCATAGAGAACAGAGACGCCTATATTGCAACGGTAGTCCACAAGACCTTTATCGAGGTGGACGAGAACGGCACGCGCGCCGCCGCATCAACGCTCGTCGGCGCCGATACAATGAGCCTTATGGAGCCGTATAGCGTGTGCCTCAACCGTCCGTTTGTCTATATGATAGTGGACACCGAAACGAACCTGCCGCTCTTTATCGGCGTGCAGACCGAAATATAAAATATAATACGATACCTCCACCTCTATTTTCCCCCAAATAGATGACCCCGCCGGTTGTTTTACCCGGCGGGGTCGCTTACTTTTATGATTATATTTTACTGCCGATAATTTTTCAGCTCTTCCGCTTCCTCTATCTCTATCTCCGGATCCTCTCCGAGAACCGGCGGCGCGGAGTCCGCGGCGGTCAGCTGCTTTATCCATTTTCGGCTCTTGAATCTTATCAGGCAGAGTAAGGATTTCGGCGTGTCCTCCGCGAGATACATCGCAATTATCAGCACATAGAACGGAACGTCTGTCAAAAATCCGAGCGTGGTCACTATCGGTATACTCAATAAAAACAGCGCGCCTATGTCGAGGAACATTCCTATTTTCGTGTCTCCGCCGGCTCTGAATATGCCGACCACGCAGACATACGAGATGTTTCTGACTCCTATCCACAGCGAGTAGATGAGCAGGAGCGTCGACGTCATCTGCCGGGCGCCCTCCGTCTCAATGGGCAGTATCCGCAGCAGCGGATTGCGCAGGAATATCATGGCGACTCCCGTCAGCACTCCGAGCAGGGGAACGAGCTTTATGAACCGCTTGCCCATGGAGTAGGCCTCATCCGCCTTGCCGGCGCCGACCGCCTTGCCTGTCATTATCGAGCAGGCGTGGCAAATGCCGACGAAGAAGACGAAGGCTATCTGTTCTATCGAGCTGAATATCGTATATGCGGCGTAGTTTTCGCTGCCCTGACGCGCATAAACCATGGCATAGACATTGGTGCCCACTCCCCAGAGCAGCTCGTTGAGCATTATCGGGGCACAGACACGCAGGAACTTCTTGAAAAATTCGATATCCTTCTTGAAAAATTCGCCGATCGGCGCATGGATGATATTCTTTTTCGCGTTGCCTATCACAAAGAGCAGCACCGCCTGAACGACCATGGCTATGGCCGTCGCTATCGCCGCACCGCGAAGCTTCAGCGCGGGGAAGCCCAGCTTGCCGTATATGAGAATGTAGTTGAGCACGGTGTTTGTCGCAACGGACGCTATCGAGCAGGCGAGCGGCGTGTGAACGTCCTCGGTCGAGCGCATGACGGTGCTCGTGACAAGCGAGATGGCGACAAAAATTCCGTAGGGCGCAACGGCCTGCAAATACTGCACTCCGGCGGCTATGACCTCCTCCTCGGAGGTGAAAACGCGCATCATCTGCTCCGGGATTGCGAGCACCGATACAGTGTATAATGCACCAACGGCAAGCGAGAGTATGAGCCCTATGCCGTAGCTGCGGCGGATGCTCCGTCTGTCGTTTATGCCCCAGAACTGCGCCGTCATTGTCGCCGTGCCGGAGCTTATTCCGAACAGGGCGAGGTTCAAAAGGAAGCCCCAGCGTCCCGCGACACCTATCGCCGCCGTGCTGACGTTGCCGAGTCCCACGGTCATTGCGGTATCGACGAGCTGAGCGCATGAGGTCAGCAGCTGCTGGAGGGCGATGGGTATCGCCAAAGAAAACATTTTTTTGTAGAAACCCGAGCGGGTCGAATTTGACATTTGACTGTTATTATCTCCTATTTCTTATTCTTCGATCGCGGCCTTTGCGCTGTTTATTCCGTGAAACACGGTCATATCGAACTTCGGCTCGCGGTCGTAAGTGTAAAGTCCGTTTTGCTCCTGCTCTATGTCGTAGAGCTGCGTGTAGCAGAAGCCGAACATCAGCTCGTTGCCGAGCAGGGCTTCGGTGAGCCCTCTGTATCTCTCGATAAACTCATTCTCTGTCCTTGGCGCGTTGCCGTAGCCCCAGGCATTTTCGTCCTGCTCGCCGACGACCCACTTTATGCCGCCGTATTCGCTGACGAAGGTGGGCTCGCCCGCGTATTTCTGGCGGCTGTCGTGCCTGTCAAACAGAGTGCCGTCCGAGACGAGCTTATCGTAATTTTCTTTGAATATCTTCGGGTCCTGCTCATAGTCGTGAACGTCGAAGATATCGCTCATAACATGGAAATTTCCGCTTGTGTCGATGCACGGGCGGGTGCTGTCGAGCTGTTTTGTGATTTTGTAAACCGTTTCGAGCAGCTCGTCTCTCTGCTGTCTTCCGTCGTAGTCCCAGGTTTCATTGAACGGGCACCAGCCGATTATCGACGGGTGATTGAAGTCACGCTCCACTTCCTCGCACCATTCGGGCAGAATTCCGTAAATCGCGTCGGGCGCAGAATAGTCAAGTCCCCAGTTCGGGTATTCGCCCCAGACCAAATAGCCCATGCGGTCGCAGTGATAGAGGAATCTCTGCTCGAACACCTTTTGATGCAGTCGCGCTCCGTTGAAGCCGGCGGCTAAAGATATCTCGATATCTTTTATCAGATTGCTCTCGTCGGGCGCGGTGTATATGCCGTCGCGGTAGAAGCCCTGGTCGAGCACAAGACGCTGAAAAACCGATTTGCCGTTGATGAGATATTTGAATCCGTCGAGGCGGATGTCGCGCAGACCGAAGTAGCTCTTTACCGAGTCGCCGCCGAAGGTGATAACAAGGTCATAGAGCCTGCCGCAGCCGACCTCCCACAGGTGCTTTTCGAGCAGCTTTATTTCGCCCGAGACGCATCCCGCCGAGCTTTGGCAGTCGCAGATGCCGACTATTTTGCCGTCGTAGAGAACATCTATTCCGAGCTCACCGCTGCCGCAGAGCTCGCAGGAAAAAGCGACGGAGGAGTCGGTCGGGTTCGGGAAAAGCTTTATGCTTTTTATGTAGCTCTCGGGCACGAACTCGACCCATACGGTCTGCCATATGCCCGTTGTGCGGGTGTAGTCGCAGTCGTGCGAATGAAGCCGCTCGCTCTGCTTTCCGCGCGGGACGAGCGGATTTCTCACATCGTCTCGGGCTTCAACGGCTATCGAGTTTTTGCCGACTCTCAGAAATCTTGTGATGTCTCCGGAAAACGAGACGTAGCCGCCCTTGTGGTGCATGGCCTCTTCGCCGTTTATATAAACCGCAGCGTCGTAGTCAACGGCGCCGAAGTGCAGAATAACTCTGCCGTTAAGATTGCTTTCGCTTATTTCTATGTCGCGCCTGTACCACACGCAGTTTAAAAAATCGGTGTTTTCGACGCCGGAGAGACGGCTTTCAGGACAGAACGGGACGATGATTTTTGATTTGAGGTGCTCGGCGTGCTGAAGCCCGCGCTCCCTGCCGCTGACGCTGTTATCGATTTCGAATTCCCATTCGCCGTTGAGGTTGAGCCAGTTTTCTCTTTCAAATTGCGGATTCGGATGCTCCGCTCGCGGAATGAAATTTGCCATTTATTTATTTCCTTTCAAGATATATTACTTGCTGAAATATGTCGCTTCAACCATCGCGCAAAGCGCGTGATAGACGGGGAGAGTCAGCTCCTGAACCTTAAACGTCTCGCTCTCGGGCAGGCGCAGACAGACGGTGCACAGCTCGCTCATAAGGCTCGGCTTCTCGCCCGTTATGCCAATGCTCTCTATGCCCATGGCGTTTGCGACCTTGACGGCGTTTACTACATTTGCGGAGTTGCCGGAGGTGCTCAGCGCAATAAGCGCGTCGGGGCTCGAGGAAGCATATGCCCAGACCTGCTGAGCGAATATCATGTCGGCCGCTATATCATTTGCAAAGGCGGTGTTCAGCCCCTCGTGTGCGCTGAGCGCAACCGCGGGCAGTGCGCCCTGAAGATGATTTGCGAGATACTCGCCGTCCTTTATTTCCGAGAAAGCCTCTCTCTGCTTGCCGTCAAGCTCTCTTGTGAGCAGAAAGCCCTTCATCAGCTCGCCGACTATGTGCTGCGCGTCCGCCGCGCTTCCGCCGTTTCCGCAGATAAGCAGCTTGCCGCCGCGGTCGTAGCAGGTGCACATAACGTCATATGCGCGCTTTATATCCTCTCTTATACTCGCGAGGGCGGGGTAGCGGACAAAGAGCTCTTCGAAAATTTCTTTTTCTCTGTTCATGTTTCTCCTCCGTTTGCCGCGGCGTCGAGCGCGATTACAAGCGACGCCAAGTCGCCTATCTTTTCGCCGAGCCCTGTGGGAATTATTTTGCATTCCGCCGTCTGCCTAAGAGCCTCGCGGTGCAATGCTTTTTCCATGCTGTCTCTGAGAAGCTGCCCCGAGCGGGCGAAGATGCTGCCGATTATTATAGCTTGCGGGTCAAGTATATCGGCGATTATTGCGAGTCCTTCGCCGAGCTTTTCTCCGCAAATTTTATATACTTCAATAGCCGTTTCGTCGCCGTTTTCGGCTGCCTCGGCGGCGATTTTTGCCGTTATGCGTCCTATTCCCTCGGCGTCCTCGCACATGAGCGTGCTCCCGCCGTTTTCAATGGTTTTTCTCGCCATAGCCTGTGCGAGACGGCCTATTCCGCCGCCGCTGCAAAAGCCCTCGAACGAGCCGCGCTTGCCGTAGCCCACTGGGCCGTCCTCGGAGATTCTCATATGCCCGACTTCGCCCGCCATGTCGTTCGAGCCGCTGTATAGCCTGCCGTCGAGTATAAGCCCCGCGCCCATGCCCGTGCCGAAGGTCAGGAAAACCATGTTGCGCAGTCCTTTTCCCGCGCCGAACCTCCATTCGGCGAGCGCGCAGGCGTTGGCGTCGTTTTGCAGATAAGCGTCAAACCTGAACCGCTCCTCTATCATGTCGACTATAGGCACGCAGTCCCACCCCGGGAGATTGGGCGGGGAGAGGATAACGCCGCGCCTGCTGTCAAGCGGACCGCCGCAGCTTATGCCCGCGCAAAGGATATCCTCGGGAGAAAGCGCGTTTCTTTTGAGCAGCTCTTCAACATTGTCGAGCAGCTCTGCGGTCACGGCACGCCAGCCGCGCGAGACTCTTGTCTCGAAGCGAAGTTTGTCTGTTATTATGTCCTCGACGCCGCCATGAGTCCTGCCGAGCAGGACGGCGCATTTTGTTCCGCCGATGTCTATACCTATTATATATTTTTTCATTAATTATCACTTCCGCTTTTACTGCACACATATTATATACATAAATCTTTTTTCAGTCAATCGGATAAACAGGCAAATATAAGAAAAACTACTGTATATAGCGTTGACGGAGGAAGAAAAATGGTTCTGACGATATTGAGAATATTAATACTTTACGTTCTTGCGACTGCGGCGGTCAGAATAATGGGAAAAAGGCAAATAGGGGAGCTTCAGCCGTCGGAGCTTGTTATAACCATTCTGCTCTCCGAAATCGCGGCTATACCCATGCAGGATACGGATATACCTCTGCTAAATTCCGTAGTCGCGGTGCTTCTGCTCGTGGCGTTCGAGATAATCAGCTCGGTTATCTCCATGAAGAGCCGCGGCGCGCGCAGACTGCTCGAGGGCAACGCCGTGACCGTCATACGCGACGGCAGGATAGACCAGAAGGAGATAAAACGCCTGCGCTATACCGTTGACGATTTGCTGACCGCTCTGCGGCAAAAGGATGTCTTTGATATCTCCACTGTCGGCTATGCCGTGCTCGAGACGAACGGCAAGCTCTCGGTCATGCTGAAGCCCGACGAAAACGCGCTGACGGCAAAGACGCTGAGGCTCTCTCTGCCGGACCCCGGTATGCCGTGCCTCGTTATCAGCGACGGAAAGGTCATTCGCGAGCATTACGACGACTGCAATATGAACGACAGAGAATTAAAACGCCTGCTGAGGGCCAAGGGGCTGGCGGTTGAGGATGTGCTGATAATGACCGTTGACCGCGACAGGAACGCAGTTATAGTCGAAAAGGAGAAGAAGATATGAAACGCTTTGCAACAGCCTTGGTTCTGCTCCTTCTGACGCTTACTCTGAGCATCGGAGCGCAGCTTATATTCTCGAAGAAAACCGACGAGCTGATAACGGGTCTTGAAGCTCTGCTTTGCGCGGTCGACGCGGGGGAGGGCGAGGAGCGGGCGCTGGAAAACGTCGAGAAAGCGTGGCTCGGCTCGAAAAAAATACTGCATATCCTGCTCGTCCACCGCTCGATGGACGAGATAGAGATAAACATAAACAGCTTGGGCGAATATCTCGGCGCTGGCGACAGGGAATCTTTGCGGCAGGCCTGCACCGAGGCGCTGATGCAGCTTGAAAATCTGCGTGACGCGGGGAGGATAACAATAGAAAATATTCTGAAAATAGCGTGATTTGCATTGACAAAATGCTCCAGATATTGTAAAGTTATTTTGTAGATATCAATAAAAAGGAGCACAGCTATGAAGAAAAAGGCAGATCCGAAAAGTACTATACTGACGATAATTCTCATACTAACTTATGCTTTGTCTGTAGTGTTCAATTTCTCGCATATGTCGGACAGCACCGGCAGCAGAAAGCCGGGCTTTGCAACGGCGGGACTTTTCCTGCTCGCGGCATTTGTCTATATTCTGTTTAATCGCAAGAACAAGCGCCCGCTTGTCGTCGGCATTGTGTTCTGGTCGATTTCGCTCGCGTGCTCGATATTCGCGCTGCTGATGTATTTCGCTTACAGCGATTGGATGAGCTTCTCATATCTTTTCATGATGGCATTTCTCCCGCCGAGCTTCGGCATTGCCGCGCCGTTCAAGTCGCTCAACACGCTCTACTTTTTCATCCTCTTTGCAATACCCGCGGCGGAGCTGATAATCCATATAATTTTACTTGCAATCCGCTCAAAGAGAATTAAAAAATAAACAGATTATAACATCGCGGTTTTCGGCCGTCCCTCGTCGGGACGGTCGTTTTTGCGGCCGAAAGCCTTGATATATAAGTACTTTGCGGCATTTGCAATTTTAGAATTAATCATTCTTTTATAAATTAAACATAAAGTTAATATTATTTAATCAAACTTAACCGCGCCCCGTATTGACATAAACCGCGCAGTGATATAAATTAGGTTTGTCACGATTTATGCCCTTTTGTGCGGCGAAATATTTGTTTCGAATCAGGGCGGAATCAAATAAAGATTATCAACGGAGGAAACATGGAAAAGAAAAATGTAACCCCGACCGTGAAGCAGCTGCTTTGCGCTTCGGCAGAGAAGTACGGAGAAGAGACGTTTATAAAATTCGTGCGCAACGATGCAGTCGAAGAGCGCAGCTATGTCCGCGTTAAGACAGACAGCGAGGCGGTCTGCCGCTGGTTGAGAAGCATATCGAAAGACCGTATGCACGTCGCCGTTGTCGGCAAGACCAACTATGAATACATAACCTGCATTACCGGAGTGCTGCTCAGCGGCAACGTTGTTGTCCCGTTTGCGCCCGACATCTCCGCAAAAGAGGCCACCGAGCTTTTCGACCGCGCAGATATCGACATGGTGCTCTATGACAGCGCTTTTGAGCAGAACATCGACGAGGTTCGCGCCAACTGCCCGAAGATAAAGCACGCGGTTGACCTTGCCGATGAGCATTTCTTTGCGGATATCTATGAAAAATATTCGGAGCGCAGTGAATTCGCTTCTCTCTCCGACTATGAGGCCGATCCCGAAAAGTGCGCGGTCATAATCTTCACCTCCGGTACAACGGGAATCAAAAAGGGCGTTATGCTCTCGATGAATGCCCTCGTAGGCAACGCTCTTTATAAGGAATATATCAATATCTTCGCCGAGAGGACCTCGACCCTCTCCGTGCTCCCGATGCATCATATATACTGCTTCTCGGGCGACTATCTGAAGAACCTGTGCGACGGCGTTCAGGTCTGCCTCAACAGCAACCTCAGCGAAATCGTCACGAACCTTCAGCGCTTTGAGCCCAACGCCATGCGCGTTGTCCCGATGATAGCGCAGCACCTGCTTCAGCGCATAAAGATAGTCGCGTCAAAGAATCCCGATATGACCCCCGCCGAGGCGGCAAAGACCGTTCTCGGAAGGAACCTCAACTGGATGACCTCCGGCGGCGCTTATCTTGATCCCATTCTTGCCGAGGAGTTTGACAAGCTCGGCATAATGCTCCGCCAGGGCTACGGCATGACCGAGGTCGGTTGCCGTATCTCCGTGCCCGACAGAGGCGTTTCCATCGAGTCCGTCGGCAGAGTTATAGACATCTGCGACGTCCGCATTGAAAACGGCGAGATTCAGGTCAAGACCCCGACTATCATGCTCGGCTACTACAAGATGCCCGAGGAGACCGCGAAGATGTTCACCGAGGACGGCTGGTTCAAGACAGGCGATATCGGCTATGTCACCGAGGACAGACAGCTCTTCATCACCGGCAGAGTCAAGAACCTGATAATCCTCTCGAGCGGCGAAAACGTCTCCCCCGAGGCGATAGAGAAGAAGTTCAAGAAGCTCAGCCTTGTTTCCGAGGTTGTGGTTTACGGTGAAAAGGATCACCTTGTCGCCGAGATATATCCCGACTTCGAGCACGCGGAGCAGGAGGGCGTGAAGGATATTCCCGCCGAGATAGAGAGAAACATGGACAAGATAAATGCGGGTTCGAAATCATCCCACTTTGTCTCCGAGCTCAGATTCCGCGACGAGCCCTTTGAAAAGACCTCGAGCGGAAAGATAAAGAGAAAAGAAACCGTTGTCGGTTAAGGAGGAAAAACATGAAACCCAAGGCAGGAACAGAGGTATTTGAGCTGATTCCCTCGCAGAAGATGATAAACTTCATGCTCAAATACAGCTTCTTTCATAAGCAGGTTATCCAGATACCCATGTCGATAGTCACGAGCACCCCGATAGATTTCGACGTGCTCAAAAAGGCACTCAACATAGAGATAGAGCGCAACGACTGCATGAGACTTCGCTTCTACAAGGAGCACGGTGAGTTCTATCAGTATTTTCTCGACAAGTTCGTCGTTGAAGACGTGCCCGTTATGACCTTTTCGACCGAGGAGGAGCAGGAGGCATTCCTCACCGCCGACGCACGCAAGCCCATCCGCCATTTAAAGGGCGAGGACTTCCGCATCATCTTCTTCAACTCCTTCGACGGCAGATACGGAATATATATCAACGTCACCCATCTGTGCATGGATGCCGCCGCGGTATTTGTGTTCTTCTCCGATCTGCTTGCGGTCTATGACCATCTCAAGAACGGCAAGCCCATGCCGCGCCCGCTCGGCGAATACAAAAAGACGATAAGAAAAGAACTCGCCATAGTCGCCGACGAGAAGAAAATGAAAGAGGAGGAGGAGTTCTACACCCAGTTCTTCCTCAAGGACGGCGACCCGCTCTATGCCGGCGTTCACGGACCCGAGCTGCTTGAAAAAGAGCGCAAGAGAAAGCATGACCCGTCTCTCAGAGCTCCGTCCTGCTTCGACCCGATACACGACAAGGCCGAGCTTGCAAAATTCGATGTCTCCAAAGAGGACAGCGACAAGATACTCGCCTTCATGCAGTCGAGCGGAGTCAGCCCCGAGTGCCTTGTTCAGCTCGCAATGCGCCTGCATATTTCCAAGATAAACTACAGGACGAACGACTCCTATTTCGTCACCCTCTGCACACGCCGCAGAACTCTCGCCGAGAAGCGCTCCGGCGGTACTCTCGCAGAGCCGCTGCCGTGGAGAATAGTCCTGCCCGAGGAGCTGACCTTTACAGAGGCTCTCGACAAGATGGCAGAGCTTCAGATGACCCTGTTCAAGCATATAGACTACCCCTATCTCGAGTGCCGCGAGCTTGTAAGAAGACTGTTTAACTACAGCCCGATAGCAGCCTCGTCCTCGATGATGTTCTCGTGGTTCCCGATAGGCAAGGACACGATGAACGGTTGGGATTACGAGTTCTCGGGCTACAGCCTCGGCAGATACATCATGCCGCTCTACAGCTTCGCAATGTATGACTCGCACACAGGCTGCTTCAAGTTCTCATATCTGCATCGCACGAATATGATAACCCCCGAGCACATAAAGGCCCTGCACGAAAAGACCGTCCGCGCGCTGCTTCTCGGAGCGGAAAACCCCGACAGAACGCTCGGCGAGATACTCGATATACTTTAAAAAGGAGAGACAGTCATGCTTGAAAAGATAGCCGCAATAATCTGCGAATATGTCTATATTGACCCTGCCGAAATTACCGAGCAGGCCAATCTCAGAACCGATATCGGTTTAAGCTCGCTTGACCTTATGAGCGTCGCATCGGATTTGGAGAGCACCTTCGGAGTGAAGATTACCGAGAGAGCCATTCTCACCTCCAAGACCGTCAAGGACCTCATGAACTGCGTAGCTAAATAATTACCGAACATCAGCAAAAAAACCGACCCCGGAGTTCCCGGAGTCGGTCGATTTTTTTATTCGGTTAAATTTTCATCGCAACATCGTATGCGCGCCATACGACGGAGCGCAGGTTGCCCACGGCGAGGCAGTCGCCGACAAGATGGACCTTGCCGGACTTCTCGGCGAGCGGGGCGGGGATATAGCCCGCGCAGCTTATGACGGAATCGCAGTCTATATTGATATCCTTGCCGTCCTTGCCGGTGCAGACGATGGAGCCGTCCCTGACCTCCTTGAGAACAGTCTCAAGATAGACGGGAGTCTTATGCAGGGCGAACCACTCTCTGAGATAGGAGGAATTTGCAAGGCAGACGCCGGTCTGACTCACAAGGTCGTCCTTCATCTCGACGATTATCGGATTCTTGCCCTGGAGCGCGAGCTCGTAGGCTATTTCGCAGCCGGTCAGACCGCCGCCGATAACCGCTACGGTGTCGCCGACCTCTGTGCCGTTGAGATAGTCGCAGCCCTCGATCATCTTCTCGTAGCCGGGAACCTTCCTGAGAAGTCTGGGAGTGGCGCCGGTGGCGATGATAACGGGGTCGCTGCCGAAGGCGGAGATATCCTTTATCTCGTCGTTGAGCTTAACCTCTATGCCGAGCTTTGTCATCTGGCGTCTGTACCACTCGAGCAGGTCGCGGAGCTTGCCCTTGTAGGACTCTGCGCTTGCGGGAATGAATGTTCCGCCGAGCACGCCGCTCTTCTCGTGGATTATCGGATTATGCCCGCGGAGCTTGAGCACGCGAGCCGCCTCCATGCCGCCTATGCCGCCGCCGACAATGTGGACGGTCTTGGGCGAATTTGTTTTCTTTATGTAGTGCTTGTTCCACTGCATTGTCTCTGCGTTGATGGCGCAGCGGGAAAGATGCAGGCTGTCGGAGAGCTCCTGATCGTTGGGAACGCCCTTGTAGTGGCACATATTGAAGCAGCCGTTGTGGCAGAGAATGCAGGGACGGATATCGTCCTCTCTGTCCTCCATCATCTTCGTGACCCACTCCTGGTCGGCGAGGAACTGACGCGCAAAGCCTGCGCCGTCGAGCTTGCCCTCCTTTATCGCGTCCGCGGCGACTCTCGGGTCGAGGCGTCCGGCGCAGATAACGGGGATATCGCAGAACTGCTTGATGTATTCGACATCCTCGAGGTTGCAGTTCTCGGGCATATAGATGGGCGGGTGAGCCCAGTACCATGCATCGTAGGTGCCGTTGTCGCAGTTGAGGCAGTCGTAGCCCGCATCCTGAAGATACTTGACGGCTCTCTCGGACTCAGCCATGTCGCGTCCTACTTCGGTATAGGCCTCGCCCGGGAGCGCGCCCTGACGGAAGCCCTTTGTCTTGGAAATTATGCTGTAGCGCAGGGAGACGGGGAAATCGTCGCCGCACGCCTTCTTGATAGCCTGAACGACCTCGACCGCGAAGCGGTAGCGGTTCTCGAACGAGCCGCCGTATTCATCGGAGCGTTTGTTTACATACTTGAGGGTGAACTGATCGAGCAGATAGCCCTCGTGGACTGCGTGAACCTCAACGCCGTCAACGCCCGCTTCCTTGAGCATTCTCGAGCTCTCCGCAAACGCGTTGACCATCTCCGTTATCTCGGCCTTTGTCATCTCCCTCGAGGGTACCTTGTCGGACCAGCGGTTGGGAGAGGGGCTCGCGGAGGCGGTGATTCTGTCAAGATCCATGAAGGGCTTGCTGAGAACTCTCAGCGCGGGGTTGGTGTAGAGCTTCTCCATCATTTCGCTGATGGTGAAGGAGCGGCCAAAGCCCGCGGTCAGCTGAACAAAGAGCTTTGCACCGGTTTTGTGGAGCTCGGGAGTCCACTTCTTGAGGTCGGCGTACATCTTCTTGTTCTTGTGGAGCCACTGGCCGAACATGGGATTGTAGACCGGCTGACAGCCGGGGAGAACAAGACCCACGTTGTTTTTTGCTACTTCCATGATAAAGCGTGCGCCGTCTTTATCGAAGTGGTTCTTCTCCATCCATCCGAAGAGGTCGGTGCCGCCCATGCTGGTGAGCACGATGCGGTTCTTGATTTCGCAGTTGCCGATCTTCCACGGAGTGAATAAGGGCTGTAATCTTTGATCCATATAAAAGCCTCCAATAAAAATATATATTTCAACGATAATATATTATCACATTTCGGCTTATTACGCAACAAAAAAACGCGCTTTATCAATACTTTTTTATCAATAGATTGCATATTTTTTCACCGTCTGCCGACTTGGGGACGCAAATTATCCGCAAAGGCTTTTCTGCTCGCAAAAACAAAACGCAGAGAGCCGTTTGCGACTCTCTGCTTCTGAGTTTATATCTTATTTCTGCTCTGCCGCGTCGGGGGAGAAAATCTCCTTTGCGCTCGCCGCAAGTCCCGCGAGGGACTGGAGCTCGCTCGGAACGATGAGCTTCGTTGCCTTGCCGTCCGCGGCCTTTTCGAATGCCTCAAGGCTCTTTATCGTCAGATATCCGTTCTGCGGGGCTGCCTCGTTTATCAACGCGATAGCCTTCGCCTGCGCCTCCTGAACGGCGACTATAGCCTGCGCCTCACCCTCGGCCTCGCGGATTTTAGCCTCCTTGACGGCCTCTGCGTGAAGAATGGCGGCCTGCTTGTCGCCCTCTGCGGCGAGTATCTGGCTCTCCTTCTGGCCTTCGGCAACGAGTATCTTGCTCGCTTTTTCGCCCTCTGCGCGGAGTATGGCCTCGCGGCGCTGACGCTCCGCCTTCATCTGCTTCTCCATCGCATCCTGAATCTCGGGCGGGGGAAGGATATTTTTGAGCTCAACGCGGTTTACCTTGATGCCCCATGCGTCGGTGGCTTCGTCGAGGATAACTCTGATTTTCGCGTTTATGACGTCGCGCGAGGTCAGCGTGTGGTCAAGCTCCATTTCGCCGATGATGTTTCTCAGCGTTGTTGCCGAGAGATTTTCGATAGCGGATAGCGGGCGCTCAACGCCGTAGGCATAGAGCTTCGGGTCTGTTATCTGAAAGAAAACGACCGTGTCTATCTGCATGGTGACGTTATCCTTTGTAATAACGGGCTGGGGCGGGAAATCCACGACCTGCTCCTTGAGGGAGACGGTCTTTGCTACCTTTTCGACAAAGGGAATCTTAAAGTGGATGCCGGTCTGCCATGTGGTCGAATATGCGCCGAGGCGCTCGATGACATAGGCCTTTGACTGCGGCACTATCTTGATGTTGAGCACGACAATGACGAGCACGAGCACGATTATGCCGATGATTACTCCGATTGCTACAGGTCCCATAATTTTCCTCCTTAGTGTTTTGAAACCATTAGTTTAACGCCGTCGATCTTGTCAACGGTGATGTTAGAGCCTTTCTCTATTCGGCTTCCGTCGGACGACCTCGCCGTCCAAGTCGAGCCTGCGACCTTCACTATACCGGTGCCGTCGGTGTTGTCGACAGTCTCCTCGACTATTCCCTCGAGCCCTATGTATCTGTCCGCGTTGGTCGGCTGAACGCGCTTTTTTGAAAACTTTCTGACGAGCGGGCGGGTCACCGCAAGCGCAACGAGCGACACTGCCGCGAAAATCACCCACTGAAGCCAGACGGGTGCAGAGCAAAGCTCCGAAATCAGAGCCGCCGCCGCACCTGCGGCAAACCAGATAGTGACAAGCTGAACAGTCACCGCTTCCACAACGATGAACGCTATCAGCAGTGCTATCCACAGTATGAGCATAGTGTATTCCGGCAAAACGGACTCCTCCTTTGATATATTGACCGAAGTAAAAAACCTCCGATTCAATATAATTATATCAAAAGAGCGAGTCCGTTTCAAGATACGGCACACCGTTTTTTTCTCAGTCGCGGCAGTTTTTACTTTTGTATATCGGCTTTCTAAAAAGCAGAGACGAGAGCGCCTTGCCGTCAAACGGGATGAGGGGATAGAGATAGCAGCGCCCGCTTACGGTCTTGTTGAAAGAAATTAGCAGAGCGGTTATCACAAGCCCCGCGATGAACCCCCAGAGATTGAATACGGCTGTCAGTATCAGTATCATCATGCGGCATAATTTAAACGCGTATCCGAGCTCGTAGCTCGGCTGAGCGAAGTTGGTTATAGCGACAAACGCCATATAGAGCACGACCTCCGCCGTGAACCATTTTGCGGCTATGGCAAATTCTCCGAGTACGAGCGCGCCTATGACGCTAAAGGAGTTGCTCAGTGCGTTGGGCGTGTTGAGCGACGCCAGTTTTAAAGCGTCTATGACTATCTCGATTATCAGCAGCTGCATTATGACGGGCACGCTCGTCGGGTGCTCTATCTTTATGAAGTCGAGCCACGGCGGGATATATTCTGGATTTTGAATCAGCAGAAACCACACGGGCGTTAAAAGCAGAGCGAGCAGGAAAACTATCATTCTGACTATTCTAAGATAGCTTCCGATAAGGCTCGGGAAATAGAAATCGTTCGTGTCCTGCAAAAAATCGAATACGCCCGTCGGGATTATCATAACCGAGGGCGAGGTATCCGTGATTATCAGCAGACTGCCCTCATATATGCTTGCCGCCGCGCTGTCGGGGCGCTCGGTGTAACGCACCTTCGGAAAGGGATTGAACCTCTGCTTCGGTATAAGACATTCCGCAAGGCTCTCGTGCCCCATGGTCAGAGCGTTTATGTCTACGGAATTCAGCTTTTTCTTTATCTTTTCGACCTCCTTGGGGTCGGCCGTGCCCTCAAGATAACAGAGCACGATATCTGTTTTCGACCTCGTTCCCACTTGCGTCAAATACATCGTGAGCTTCGTGTCCCTGACCCTGCGGCGTATGAGCGCGGTGTTGAATATCAGCGTCTCGACAAAGCCGTCGTGCGAGCCCCTGAGCACCTTGTCATTCTCCGGCTCGTCCACGCTCCTTGCGGGATATGTCCGAACGTCTATTATCACGGCCTCGCTGAAACCCTCGACTATCATGCCCAGAGCGCCCGAGAAGATAAAGGTCTCGAACCTGTCGAAGTCGTTTACGACCTCCGTCTCGACATAGGGCACGAACGTGTCCGCAAATTCGCGCGTCGAGTTTATATTCTTGAGCTTTTTCTCGTCCGCGTTCATCATGAAGCTCATTATCTTCTCCATGAGCCCGTCCTTTATGAAGCCGTCGATGAACCACAGCATGGCGCGGCGGCCGCCTATCATTATCTGACGGCTCACAAGGTCGAAGCTCTCGCTCACGCGCAGGCGCAGATTGAGCGCCGCTATGTCCGCCTCATAGTTTCCCGAAAAAGTCTGCTTTTCCATATGGATATCCCACCCAAAAAGATGATATACGGCAATTGTTTTCCGCCGTATATCATCTCCGTTTTTTGTGAGATTATACGTTATAATAATAGTATTCCGCTATCGCGTACCAGAGCAGCGGGCCGACAACACCGTTCGGAGTTAGTCCGAAGTGCCGCTGAGCCGCCTTGACCGCCGCCTCCGTCTGAGGGCCGAAGATGCCGTCCGCCGCGACATACGGTATGCCCGCGACTCCACGCGCGAGCACCTGAAGATATTCCTGGAGATTTCGCACCGCGCTGCCCGTGCTGCCCCTGAGCAGGTTGTAGCCGGGGTAGGCGAAGCGCGCATATTGGTCGTATATCGAAAATTCGCCCGTGAAGGTTCGCAGAATATCATTATATACCGCTTGCAGCTTGTTCCATGTGTCGCGCCCGACAATGCCGTCCGGCGCAAGGCCGTACTGCTGCTGAAACTGCACGACGCTGTTGTAGGTGTCCCGACCGAAGATGCCGTCCACGGCCGGGGGCTGAATGTTGTTTGTGAAGCTGCCGATAAAGTTCAAGAAATACTGTATCGTGCTCACATCCTGCCCTCTGTCGCCGCGTTTTATGACAGTCTTGAACTGCCGCTCGACGTCCGTCAGCCTCAAGCCCTCGCTGTAAAGCTCACCGAGCTTCAGTATTCCGGCGTAGAGCTGTTTTATCTTGTACCAGGTCGCCTTGCCGACAATGCCGTCGACGGTGAGGCTGAATATGCTTTGAAACTTTTTGACCGATTCGCGCGTCGCCGTGTCGAATATGCCGTTGGGGGAGGGAATTAGCGGAATGGCGGGGTAGTTTCGTGCTATTCTGTTTAGCTGCCGCTGGATTATCCTGACATCCTCCGATATGTCGCCGAGGCGCAGAGCCCTGCCGGGATAGGATTCGCGGATATCTTTTATGGGCGCGGTCTTTATATTGATATCGTTTCCGTAGTAATATCTGAGTATGCGGTAGGGGGTGTAGCCCTGATTTGCGAGCGTGACCGTGCCCCACTGCGAGAGCCCCGGGCAGGTGACCTCGCGCCCCGAGCAGTACTGCGTGAAATACGGCTGAACCTGGTCGCCCTTTGTGACATAGTTATTGAAAAGCTCGTCAACAAGCTTTGCGACGTTTGAAAACACGCTGCGCCCGTCGACATAGGCCTGGTCGTATGCGGTCGAGTTCGTTATATCGAAGTCGTAGCCGCGGCTGCGGTAGTGCTCGGTGTATATGCGGTTGAGGGCGAACGATGCCTGCGCATATATGTTGGCGCGTATCGCGTTTTCCGGCCATGTCGGATATATCTCGCTCGATGCGACATTCTTGAGATAATCCGTGAACGGCACGGTGACATTCCTTGCCGCCGCGGTCGGTCTGCCCAAATGAACCGTTATCGAACGGGGGATAACGGGAGTATCCGATGCCATGCTATCCCTCCTCAGACCGATTCGTTTATTGTTGTCGTCCCCGGCTCGCCGCTGACCGCCGGCAGCATTTCGACCGACTGTATTGAAACGGTGGAGTCGAATATGGGGACGTTTTCAAGATGCGTGTCGACAAATCCCGGGCGGCTTACGAATATACTATATGTCGCACAAGGTGCAGGCCCGCCGGTGCCCTGCTCGGTTTGGGAGAGCGACTTGTCGGGAGCGGGCAGGAGGAGATTGTCGAGTATGCCGCTCGAGTCGGTGTGCAGGTCATAGATATAATATTTTTCGCCATCCATCTCTTTGTATACTACCACGCGGCTGTTGCCGACGGGATAGAGTCCGTTTGAGCTGTAGGTCTTGACGCGCAGCGTGCCGCGCTTGTTGCACTCGCCCTTGAATTTGTCGAATTTCTGTGTGGCGGAGGTGCTGTTTGCCGAGGCTAGATTTTTGTTTTCGAGCGTCTGAGACTCAACAAACACTGTGCGCGGCTGCGAAATGTCTATATGTCCTGCTGCGTGCGTTCGCTCGGGCGCTTTGTCCGCGTCTTTGTTTTCGGGCTGCTTTTTGATTTCTTTTGCTGTGTCGCTTGGTTTCTTTATACTTGCGGCGCTCACTGCCCCGACTTCCTCTGCTTTTGCCGTCTGCGCCGTTTCGACAGCCGCCTGCTCGGCTTTTTCCTCTTTCTGCGCCGATACGGGCGCCGTCTCCGCTTCCTTTTTCGCGGGCTCGGGCGCCGTGTTGCGCTTTTCGAATTCGAGCAGTTCTCTCTTATATCGCTCCATGAGCGAGACTATATCTTCGTTGTTCATAATATGCCTCCGTTGGGTAAAATTTGCAGGGCGTCCGTTTTGCGGGCGCGCAAAGACATCCCATATCCAATATATTGCCGCCGCGCCCTTTTGGTCACACGTCCGAGCTCTCACGCATATCTTTTAGCGAGACGAAGAAAGATTTTGTGAATTTTGTCGGTTTATTCGCCCATTGCCTACCGAAAAACAAGTCATTAAAACAAAAGTAAAAAAAGATGTTGACAAGAAAAGCGGGGCGTGCTACAATTCAGTAAACCGTTGAAGAAGGGTAAGTAAGATTTCTCCCTCATCTCAAAGAGAGCCGCAGGCGGTGGGATTGCGGCAGAATGAAAGGAATCCGAATGGACTTCTAAGGGCAATCGGAACAAAGGGTTATCCTTTAAGTATGTGCGCCGGAGCAGGACTCTCCGTGAAGAAAAGTCAGCGTATGTCAGTACGCGCTAAGCGGACGCGAAAGCGTCAAGCCGGGTGGCACCGCAGGATGATAATATCTCCTGTCCCAGCATTATTGCAGGGACAGGAGTTTTTTTATTTCGGAGGATGATTTTATGATTTTGTTGAGCAAGCTTTGGCGCGGCCGCGCCTGTAAAATTTAAATCCCGTAAGCTTAATAAATTAAAAATATTATTTACCGAAAGGAAGAAATACAATGAAAAAGATAATCGCTCTCATACTCGCTCTTATGCTCACAGTTACCTGCTTTGCCGCCTGCGGCAAAAAGGACGGAGATACAAAGAAGAAATACACCGTCGGCATCTGCAACTATGCCGATGACGCCTCGCTCAATCAGATAGTAGACAACATCAAAAAGCAGCTCGCCTCCGCCGCCGCCGAAAAGGGCGTGGAGATCGAAGTAAAATACGACAACTGCAACGGCGATTCCGTTGTTATGAACCAGATAATCTCGAACTTTATCGTTGACAAGGTCGACCTTATGATAGGCGTGGCGACCCCCGTTGCAATAGCCATGCAGGCTGCGGTCGAGACAGAGAACAGCGATATCCCGGTAGTGTTCTCCGCAGTCAGCGATCCCCTCGGCTCAAAGCTTGTTGAGTCCCTCGACGCACCCGGCGGCCAGATTACCGGAACCTCCGATTATCTCAACACCAACGCCATAATGGACCTCATTCTTCTCAAGGACCCCGATATAAAGAAGGTCGGTCTGCTCTACGATGTCGGTCAGGATTCTTCGACTAAGCCGATAGCCGACGCAAAGGCGTATCTCGAGGCCAAGGGCATTGAAGTGATAGAGCGCACGGGCACGACTGTTGACGAAGTTACCCTCGCGGCAAAGGCACTCGTCGCCGACGGCGTTCAGGCAGTGTTCACTCCCACCGACAACACGATAATGAAGTCCGAGCTCTCCATATATGAGATATTCGCGGACGCAAAGATTCCGCAGTATGCGGGCGCAGATTCCTTTGCCCTCAACGGCGCGTTCCTCGGCTACGGCGTTGACTATATAAAGCTCGGCGTTGAGACGGCAAACATGGTCATTGATATCCTGTTAAACGGCAAGGATCCCGCAACGACCCCCGTGCTCATGTTCGATAACGGCACCGCAACAATAAATACAGAGATCTGCGCAAAGCTCGGCTATAACTTCGACGAGGTCAAAACGCTCTTCGCTCCCAAGTGCACCGAGGTTAAGAGCATCGTTACCGCAGAGAGCTTCGACGAAGCAAAATAAAGCCCGAAAAGCCCCTGGGGAGTCTTTCCCCGGGCGGCTCAATAACATAAGAAAGAGGAAACACAATGTCTTTTGATTCGATACTTTCACTCGGCCAGTCAGCACTCGAGCTGGGACTGATAACCTCGCTCACCGTGCTCGCCCTGTTTTTGAGCTACTCGATGCTAAACGTCTGCGACCTCTCGACGGACGGCTGCTTTACGCTCGGCGCAACGGTCGGCGCGGTAGTCGCAATAGCGGGTCATCCGTATCTGTCGATATTCGCGGCTATGGCGGCGGGAATAGCCTCGGGCTTTGTGACGGCTATACTCCAGACTAAAATGGGCATTAACAGCCTGTTGGCCGGAATAATCGTCAACACGGGGCTGTACTCGATAAATATCGCGGTCATGAGCGGCTCGTCGATACTCAATATGAATAAGACGGACACTGTGTTCACCAAAATGGCGGCGCTCGTCAAGGAAACTCCCGTGGCAAGGCAGTCCAAGCTCTTTGTGGCTCTGATAGCCGTCGCGGCAGTCGCGGTGCTGCTCGGACTTTTCCTGAAAACGCGCCTCGGACTTGCGATAAGAGCTACGGGCGACAACCCCGATATGGTTCGCTCCTCGTCCGTCAACCCGGCGTTTACTACAATAATCGGGCTCTGCGTCGCAAACTCGTTTACCGCGCTCTCAGGCTGTTTGCTCGCCCAGTCGCAGAGGTCGGTCAACATCGATATCGGCACGGGCATGGTGACTATAGCCCTCGCGTCTCTGCTTATAGGCGGCGTGTTCCTCGGCAGAAAGAAGCTGCCGCTCAGAATATTCGGCATGGTGCTCGGCGCGTTCATATTCAGGCTCGTCTATACGGTGGCTCTGCGCTTCGATATGCCGGCGTTCATGCTCAAGCTCGTCTCGTCCGTCATAGTCGTCGCGGCGATAGCCACACCGTATTTCAAAAAGCAGCTCCCGCTTTTAAAGCGCAGAATGCAGACCCGCTCGGGAAGGAGGAAAGCAGATGCTTGAAATATCACATATCTCAAAGACCTTCAATCCCGGCACGGTGAACGCCAAAAAGGCGATAGACGATCTCTCGCTGAGCGTCGCCGAGGGTGATTTCATAACCCTTATCGGCGCAAACGGCGCGGGCAAGTCCACGCTTTTCAACGCCATAGCGGGAAGCTTTATAACCGACTCCGGCAGCATATCGCTCGACGGAAAGGATATTACCCTCATGCCCGAGCACAAGCGCGCCAAGAGTATCGGCAGACTTTTTCAGGACCCGATGCGCGGCACCGCTCCCGGCATGACGATTGAAGAAAATCTCGCCCTCGCCGCAGGTCACGGCGGCTGGCTGAGCCGCGTTTCGAAGAGCGACAAAAAGCTCTTCAGGGATAAGCTCGCCCTGCTCGAAATGGGACTTGAGGACAGAATGAGCCAGCCGGTCGGTTTGCTCTCGGGCGGTCAGAGACAGGCTCTGACGCTCATGATGGCGACCTTTAATCCGCCCAAGCTCCTGCTTCTCGACGAGCATACAGCGGCGCTTGACCCCGCAACGGCAGAGAAAGTCCTCGAGCTGACAAAGAGCATCGTCAGCGAAAATAATCTCACCTGCCTTATGATAACGCACAATATGCAGTCGGCTCTCGAACTCGGAAACCGCACGATAATGATGAACGGCGGAAACATAATTTTCGACGCCGAGGGAGAGGGGAGAGCGAAGCTCACCGTTCAGGATCTGCTCGACAAGTTCAAGGAGAACGCGGGCAAGGAGCTCGACAACGACCGTATGCTTCTGATATAAAAACAGTCCCGCCCGTAAATAGGGCGGGACTTTTGCTGTAAAGTTTAAGCGGGGAGGGGGAAACGTTCTTCTGTATTTTCGGGTGATAATAATCTGATGACTTGTTGTGATGTCGTGATAACGAAAAGGCTTTTTGCAAAACGCTCTATCTTAATACTTTGTGATGTCCGGTTTTCCGCTATTCCCGGCATATCGAGCCTCATTTTATCGATTGTTCGCTTTTTCTTTTACGGTTTTTATGGATGAAATGAGCATTCTTCTGATTGCACCGCAAGTACTTTGTATCGATTTATATGTCTGTTCATCCATATATCCTGTCTCGAAAAGCAACTCGAGCCAATACTCCGTTTCATACACTTCTTTTAAAGATATTTCAAATTTCGAAATGAAGTCTTTTGTTCCTTGAGCGTATTGCGCCTCATGAATATTAGCGCCGACAGAAGTGCCGCTTCTGAGCAATTGATTTGTTAACACGGATTCATGATGTTCCCGTTTAATTGCCCTGCAAAGGATTACGATCTGTTTCGCAAATTCCTTGGATTTATCGCGGAGAATACTGTCGGCCATTGTGTCACCTCAAATTGATTATAGTGTGCAATGTGGTTTTTAGGTTATATTGTGCCTTTCGGCACAGTTATATTTTGCGGTGTAACCGCAAAGTGATATTATATTCGCCTTTAAAAACTGTGCGGAGCGCAATATCACTCGGCGTAAGCCGAATATCACTGCGAAGCAATATAATTCGCTGAAGGCGAATATAACTGAAAGAACCGTAATTTGGAATACAAATCACGGTTCTTTTTGGCTGGGGAATAGGGATTCGAACCCCAACAAACAGAGTCAGAGTCTGTCGT
>OIWT01001180.1_pt1 | contig 32694 bp, 53 predicted proteins | sample 1587701 | NCBI WGS metagenome assembly OIWT01 (sample SAMEA3888904, study PRJEB22519) | human gut metagenome | biome: human gut; feature: human-associated habitat; material: faeces | place: Denmark | collected 2009 | reverse complement strand
TGAGGGAAGGCATATCTGGTCGTCAAGAGGAGTTACAAAGAGCACTGTCAAGAGTGACATGAAGAGGCCCCGATAAGGACCGACTGTTGCTTCCCTTGGTGGTGAGCGTGGTGAGTTTGGGCAAGTCTGAGCATCACCTCGTTTCCTTACAATCACTCCGCATTGTGAGGCTGCGCACCGTACTGTACTGCTCATAGGAAAGCGCACTGTCCGCGAGACGAATGGAAGTGAGTTCAGGCAAGTCTTTTCCTCAGCCAAATCCACATCACGTACTCTCAAACGTAATGATCTTACTGCTATCGAAGGACGCAAAGCCCATAGAAACAGTCACCAGCTTTGGCAAGTCTATTTGTAACGCTTCCTATGGGGAACTCACTCTTCAACTCAACCTTTGACACGCTCTTGAAACAGTAGTCGCCAATTGCGATGTCTTTCAAACGATCAACCCCCGTAATCTCACACGCTGAAAAGCAACCGAAGGAAAAGGAATCAACTCGCAGCTCCTTCAGCCTTCTACACTTCTCCAACCGAAAGGAGCCGGAGTGTTCTTCAAAACAGTGGGAGCCAATCACCACACGCCGAAGCCTCTTCATCCCAAGCAGCTTCACGTCCGTCGCATGCTGGAAACAGTGATTGCCAATCTCGATGCATTCAAGCAGTGCCCACCGTGAGAAGTCAACACGCGTCAGCTCCTCGTCATTGCAGCAGTAGTTGTCCGTGATCAACTGGGTTAGAGAGGAAGAGAGCGTCTGCAATGCCGTGTCGATGTGAACCGTTGTCCTTGGATTCTGATGAGGGGCAGCGGGATGCTTCTCCAAGGCTCCCACGTCTATCCATCATCCCATTCTCTGATAACCACTCTTCACCGTCAAGTTCTTGGCAATCGCGAAGATCTCCTTGGACAGGATCACAGTGGCGAGTTTAGGCATATCTCCTGATCATTTCCAGCCTGTTAGAATACCCTCAAGAACAACTGTCGTTGGATTGGTGAAGGAATCAGCAAGCCGTCCATTTGCAGAAAGTGACGTGAGTGTGGTGAGTTTGGGCAGGTCTATTCATCACTCCAATACACTCCGTTCACTTCGTAGGATCAACTTCGTGGGCTGTGTCTCATCGTTGTCGAACAGAAGAGTCCTCTTTCCGAGCCTCAGGGAAACCAACTCCGGCATGTCTACGCATGATTCATTTCCCAAGCCCCGGACTCTCAAGAATGGCGAAGGTTGGAAACTGGAATGTGCCACAACCTAGAACGAGACGCTTCAGCTTCGGCAAGTCTATTCCTCATGGGCAGTCTGCAAGAATACTCTTCACCTTCAATGAGCAATAGACAAACATCTTGTTGTCTCTCTCCAGCTTCCCCAACTCCATTGCTTCCATGCTGTCCAGGTGCTCAATCACACACAAGGTACAATCATGGAAGGAACCAATGCCAATCTTCAGTTCCTTCAGCTTGTCGCAATTCTTCAACAGGAAACGACTCTTTGGGTTTGATTGCCAAGCGCTCTTCGTGAAGCACTTCTCTCCAATCACCACCGTCTCCAACTTTTTCAGTCCAATCAGCTTCACATCCTCCACATGTTTAAAGCACTCGTTTCCCACTCGCAATTCCCTCAAACACGACAATACAGTCAAGTCCAGATTCTTCATCACCCCCCTGTTGCAAGCATGATCACCCACATGTAGCGTCTCCATGCGATTGTGCAGCAACAGCTTGACCTCATTCTGTCTTGTAACGACCGCGTTCTTCTCGATGCCGAAGCTGTCATTCAGCCACTCCCCATCAAACATCGCATGGCTCTTCCGATCAAAGTGGGTTCCCTTCCCCCACCGTTTTCCTTCACACCACCCTCCCTCATATTCAATCACTCCGCCAAATGGGTAGTAGCGCTTTCCGTAACAAGCATTCATGTCATCAATCCGAAACCCCTCATATACCATGTGATTATCCCTATCATATAGCACACCCCAACCGAACGGTTTGTTGTCTTTCACGTCGCCTTCCCATCGCTCTCCTTCATCACTCAAATCCAACACTTGATTGTGCTTTATTCCGCGCACCTCTTCCCCACTCACTCTCAATACTCGTCGTGACGGCACATCCACAACCCATTCACCCTCATCACTCCATTCCCTCATTCTGCATTCATCCAGATACTCCATTCCCACGTTGCTTCTAAAGATGTCACTTGTTACGTACGCCCGAGCCGCATTCATCTCCTTCTCGCTCTCCTCCTCGTCAGACACCGTTATTGGGTTGTCCACTGTACCAAGCTGCTCTGGACTCGAATTCTGCATTCTTTGGATAAAGAATGACTCTCTCAGTTGAGATGGCCAAACCGGCGATTTGGCTTTATGACATGACGACTTCCATAACCCTCGTTATCCCTTGAACACATTATTACCAACATTCTGATACAATTAGTCAGAAAACGCAATGGCCATGGAAGTGCAATATCGGTTTGCTACTCACGACGATATCGAGCCCATCCGCCACTTGATTATAGAGACGCTGCGGGTCAGTAGCAGCAAGCATTACAGCAAAGTGGGAATTCGCAACAAAAATCATGCCAAGACGATTATCGATGATCAAATCGCCAAGCAGACGAGAGAGTGCTTCGAGGATCTCATTGCAAACTATGCGTGCATTTGTGCCTTCATAAATGAACAGTACCCTTTTGTGTATCCACTTTCGTGTAGAATTGTGGGAGTGGGCTGCGTTACCGACAAGGAACTCAAGCGCGTGTTTGTTCTGCCCCAATTTCAAGTAGTCGACGCAGCGCGGACTCTCCAATAGGGCCAACACATCGGGAGTACGATTGTCCGCCAGTTGATGGCTCTTCATGCGGAACGTTATCCCTCCAACTGTCTGGAACTGTACGCCACGGTCGACGGAAAGTACATGTACGAGCGCCTCGGCTTTTCCGTGTTTCGCGAGTTCCACGACGAAGCCACAGGAGATCTGTACCAAATGCGCCTTGTTCACTCCCTTGCTTGTAACAAACACGCGCAGTAGCCCATCGCGGGCACGATAGAGAACAGAGGAGCCGGAGCAAGCATCCTGGCAATCATCCCAAAGCTGCTGTGGTTCGTAAGAACCATGTACTCGCACCGACTCAGCACCCCCACGTCGATCACCGCCCGGTAAAACGCATTGCGGTTGGCGAACTCGCTGCTGGAGTGTCCCCGCCCAAACCCGCTCGCCACCACCACACGCCCGGGGTACGTCGCCGTGAGGTTGCGCTCCACCTCGGACGAGTCCGTGCTCAGGAACCACTTCACCCCGTCCTCCGGAATGCCCCTGGCGACGCGGTAGTTCTCCGCCAGCTCCACGAAGGACCGCAGCGCCGCCATGCGGAGGAAGCGGTGGGAGTCACGGAAGTCAGCGCCGCCTGAGCCCATGCGGACCTGCAGACCGATGAGGTGGAAAGACTGGGCTTGGCGCAATGTCTGGTCGATGAGGGCTTGGAGCGGCGGCTGGGGGACGAAGAAGAGCCGCACGGCGGTCATGAGGGGGAACTCGGCGAAGAAGGTGCGCTGGAGGCGGGCGTGGGAGGAGGAGAAGAAGGGCGCGAGGCCCAACGACTGCAGCTGGGCGTCGTAGCGAGGGGTGAGGAAGAGGTGCTTGGTGTAGTCGAAGTAGGCGGTGATGACGAGGTTGGGTTGGGGAGCGAGGGAGGGCAGCGGCTCGGATTCGAGGGCGGAGAGCTTGGGGGAGCAGCCCGACCAGCGAATCTTCCACCGGGAATAGGAGGGAAGCGTCGTTTTGTCTAGGAGAGAGAGGAGGCAGAGTCCGTACAACCGACGGTGGAGGAGAGATTGGTTAGGGGCGAATCAAAGGCGGAGTGGTACATTCGCCAGTTCACTATGCATAACGGTAGAAGAGCGGAATGACCGTGAAAGGACGCGTTCAAAAGCTGCGAAACCATGAAGGACGATGCCAGGGCGAGAAGACTGTTTCCCAGTCCCGTCTCCATCATCTCCTGGAATACGACCTCGCGGGGCTGATGATTCCCATTTCGGTTGAGTCCATCCACGACGAGGGACAGGCGCCTCCTCCTCTCCTCCGTATCGAAGCGATGGTAGTTGCGCTGCACGTAGAGAATGCGCTCGTAGTCCGTCATGTTGTCCGAATAGACATCGTAGGGACTCGGGTAGGAAATGGAGTTGGAAGCGTCCGACAAGAGCGTAGAATGGGTAGGAGAGGCCGTTTCAGAAGGAGGAGGGACTGTCACGGCAATGACGCTGCTCGTCAAAAGGACGAACAGATCGGACAGCCTATTCAGTGTGAGGTTGATGAGAGCGACGAAGCCCCATAGACACAGGAACACTGCAAATCGGTAGGGCATGCGAGAAGTGACTGGAAAAATCGTGCAACCACCCAACGAGGAGTAGACAGAGGGGTTTGCCGAACAAACAGTAATGGAATGAATGAATCGCGCCGCTTCGCGGCGTTTGTGTGCGACGCGCTGGAGCCAAACGGCCGCAAGGTGAAAGGGGATAAACGGAAGGGGTTGTTCTTTAGAAGGTTCTCCGCCAAAGAAGCGTCGTTTTCTGGAAAACGAGGAAACTGTTTTCTGGACGGGGCAAAGAGCATTATTACTTGGTGAACGAGATGAACTTTTTCGGTTTCGATGGTTTCCCCGGGGCTGGAGGCATGGGAGGTCCTGCTAGCAACGAACCTGTGGAGAATTCTAAACTGTATGAAGTCTTGGGCGTGGAGAAGACGGCCACTCAAGACGAGCTGAAAAAGGCGTACAGAAAGCTGGCCATTAAAAACCACCCCGATAGAGGCGGTGATGCTGATAAGGTAATCCCTGGCCGTGCGTAGTTAGTTCTAGTTTAAAGAGATTTCCGCTGCATATGAGATTCTGTCGGACCCCGACAAGCGCAAAGTGTACGACGAGTACGGCATGGAGGGCATCAAGCAGAATATGAGCGCCGACGGCATGAACGCTAGCGACATTTTCAGTCAGTTCTTTGGTGGAAGAGGCGGCGGCAACCGTCGTCGCCGCACGGACGACATTGTCCGCGAGTACCCTGTGGACCTGAAGGACCTGTACAAGGGCAAGACGGCCAAGTTCCGAATCACCCACAAGATCATCTGCTCGGCCTGCAAGGGCAGAGGCGGCGAGGAGGGCTGCGAGAAGCCCTGCCAGGACTGCCGTGGTCGCGGCATGCGCGTGCGCGTGATCCAGCGCGGCAACATGATCCAGCAGAGCCAGTCGCCGTGCAGCACCTGCCGCGGCACGGGCAAGATCATCGACCCGAGCAAGTGCTGCAAGGTGTGCAACGGCAACAAGGTGGTGCCCGAGACAAAGACGATCGAGGTGGACGTGGAGGCGGGCATGATGGAGGGCGACAAGGTGATTCTGCCTTCGGCGGCTGACGAGGCTCCGGGCATGGAGGCGGGCGACGTGGTGTACGTGATCAAGGAGAAGGGCAGCAACATGTTCGCGCGCAAGAAAGGCGATCTGCTGCACATCGAGAAGGTCACGCTGGCGGAGGCGCTGTGCGGCTTCAACCACGTGCTGGAGCACCTGGACGGGCACAAGATCCTGATCAGCAGGAAGCCGGGCGAGGTGACGAAGGACATGAAGGTGATGGTGATCGAGAACGAGGGCATGCCCATCCGCGGCAGTCCGTTCACGCACGGCAAGCTGTACATCAAGTTCGACGTGCAGTTCCCCGATACGCTGCCTGACGCGATGGTGCAGCAGCTGAAGAAGATGTTCGGCTACACGATGCAGCCGGCGCCTGCGGACGTGATGGCGGTGACGATGAAGCCTTCGTACTACGAGAGCTTCGGAAGCACGCCGAACTGCACGGAGCAGGCGAGACATGCTTACGATAATGACGACGATGATGACGATAATTACAATCCTCGCCAGCAGAACGTTTCCTGCCAGGGACAATAAGGGTACTTGTTTCATATGATTCTTTTGGGGTGATTGTTGTGATATGAAGGGATGCCATCTTTTTAGAGGATATGCTATTTGCTATGAGAGGATATACTATTTGCTATGAAAAGGTGAACTAGAGAAAGAAACACAACACAGACAACGAGCATGAAGAATCTTAATGTCCTGGAGGGGACGGTCGTGAGCGTCCGTGGGAAGCAGACCGATGTGCTTGACAATACCCATTCCCTCACTCACACGGCCGAAAATGGTGTGCTTTCCTGATCATGAGTCAATAAACCCACTCCCACCATCGAGCCAAGGCGTTGGAGCGAGGGTAATAAAAAACTGGCAACCATTCGTGTTGGGGCCGGAATTCGCCTAGGAGTGAAAACGAGTCAAGGAGACAACCATCGCCAAAATACCCGCTCCTGTGAAACGCAATTCCCTTGTGATTTCGTCCTCAAAGGGATGTCTAGGCGATCAGCGCAGGGAGAGCGCAACTCACCCCCAGATGGATTCCGAATACCGTCCCGTGCCGGTAGGATCACCGCCCTGGATCATAAAGTTCTATCCGTGAGAGGGAGGCGGAATGAACGACAGAAATGATGCGGTGGAAGCAAATTCCATCGTAAAAACCCTTGTTAATCAGTCCAACGAAGTTTTCGCACGTTTTGGGGGCATGCTTATAGTACAATTCCAGCACGATCCTTCCCTATCCCATGAGAGTTCCTTGCAATGTAAAGTACAATGGACGTCACGAACTCGACGTGGGTCACTTGCTTGGACATTCTTTTTGAATCAACAAGAATGGGGACAAGAAAGGGGGTCATTGGAGGAAGATGGACCCCATTCCACGATTGCTCTCGCAGCTAGATTTCTTCGATTCGGATGAGTGTGACTACCAAAGCTAGAAAGTTTGGATACGGTGTTTTTAACGTATCGAATGGACTTGCTGGAGTGACGTTTTAGTGTATCAGACTGGGTCTCAAGGAGAGAGGTCTCAGAGGCATTATGAAGCAGATGAGCGCCATGAGCGAGATCAAGCTGGGCACACTCAAGGGCCAGGATGAGCATGGAAACATGTATTACGAGAATCTGAACTACCAGCACGGTAGGCTGTGGTATTGCGTCCATGAGAAGCTAGGCAGACATCGATGGGTTGAGTATGCTGGATGGAACTGGAGATTCGACTACACCCAGATTGCCCCCGCCTGGCTTGGTTGGGTGGCCAGCACGTACGATGAGACTCCCGACGAGGTTGCTGAAGCGAGCATCAGTGATTCATAGCAAGCCGTGCTGCTGAAGAAGAGATGCAAGGAGATCATGGATATCACCACCCTCCACAACTCTTCTCTGAAGTACGAGACGAACCAGAGCCCCGTGATTGCTCCTCACGAGGAGAACCTTACTCGTGGGTGATCTTCGCGCGGTTGATGGATAGAGATGAAGTGGCGTTCCTACAAGAGATGGGGCTTCAAGGACCCTGCCAAGGAGGACAAGTACTGGCTCCCTGAGACCCATCCCATGTACATGGGAGAGGCTCGCCAGATTCCGGGATATATCGAGGAGTGGAACCCCAATCAAGCGTAAAGTAATGTTACCCTATCGCGTGTTTGTTCACAAACAGGCACACTCAATGCAGTGCTCCGCTTCCAGGAAGGAGGACACGAGGTCCGCTTCTTGGGAGGGGACGGGGAAGGAGGGGCTGATGTAGTTCCGACAGTCAGAATCGTAACAGCACTGGTAGAAGCAGCAGCGGTGCAGATCGACCAGGAAGTAGATGTGGTTGCTCTTGTGCGCTCTGCTCTTGTTCATGCACCACCGATTTCCGCCGATATCCAACCGCACCTTCCAATCGCCCGATTTCGCCTTCCAGGCGGTCCAGTTGCGCAGAAACCCGCCCTTGATGTGGCTGATGAACTCCCATCCAGATAAAATGTGCTGCACGAGAGACGGGAAGGGGAAGGGATCCGATCGGGCTGCCGCGCTCCGTTGGTCTATTCCTGATTCGTCAAGCCTGCAAATACGCGGCACAATCTGTTTCGCGTGGGATTCCTGCTGCACCTCCTTCCGATAGAGTAATCGGAATGGCTTCTTGTAGAACCCGAATTCTACGTTGAATCTATCCACAGCGAGTACCCGTCACGAGCGTGTAGGGTAGAAACAGCTGCCACTCCTGCAACGAGAAGGCGGTGTTGAAGGGCGTTTTCGAATTGTCAATGCTGAACTTGGAGGACTTCATCAGGCGCATCGCGCGATTTTTCGTGTACACGGCCATATCCGCAATAAATCGGGGCGAGTCGGCGGAATTCACGAAGAGCGGGAAGAATTCGCAATGGGGCGAGCACTCGAGGGAATGGACCGCCCACTTCATAAAGCGTCCGAGATGGATGTTGTTCCGGAAGAGGACGCTCTGTTTGTTGAGCACCACGTGGCAGCTGAACTTGTCACGGTTTTCGCTGAAAATGCAGGCGAAGTCGTCCGGCGAGGCGCGCAGCCCGAAGGCGTAGAAGAGCGAGTGGCTGATGAAGCGAAGGAGGAGGTGGAGGAGGTGGTTCCCGTTCTTGCCGGGGTTGTAGCGGTACTCGAACTACGCATCATCGCGATTGCGCTCCATCACCTCCACATCCATGTACAGCTTGCAGGGACAGTTCTCCCGAATGATCTCGTACGCGTGCTGCAGCGGGTTGGACTTGTGCGGCTGCGATTCGTACTCCCATTGGAACTCCGTTTCGTTGAGCGCTGCGAACAGCCGTCGCTTGTCCGTGATTCGCTCGTAGGAGAAGAGCTGGAATTGAGAGTGCATTTAGTCTCCCACCTTGATGTCCGTGTCGTAATTGCGGTAGTTGTCGATGAAGTCCGCCGCCTGCTTCTGCGTCGGGAAGCTCCGGTCGATCAGGCAGGAGTTGTGAAGGATGGTGATGGAGGCTTCGCTTTCCGATTCCATCGTTGTCAACTCCAGAGGCGGCTCCTGCTGTAGGCACGGACGCTTGCTGAGATAGGAGGATAGCGGCGTCGGAGGAGGCTGCTTGAAGGAGGACGAGTGGAGGGAGTACGTCTCCTGGATGCTCTTCCACCGGGACTCGTTCACCGCGCGCTGCTTCTTCAAACTAGGATCAACTAAAGGAAGGACTCAAACGCGGTGACCGTCTCCATCTTGTTCTCGCGCAAAAACCCTATTCCATGAACACACACAAAGGAACAAACCCGAGGGATGTGGATATAGGGAAGAAAACACACGATACAGCGCTTCGGCTACGGGGGCACCCTCCTTCTTCGAAAACTGCACGGTGATCTTGATACGTGTATTATTCTTCGCATAGAACGAAACCTGGATGAATCTACGCTCACACCACCGAAATGGCGCCCACATCGACAGAATGTGGTACGACACATCGAGCGCGGATATCCGTCGATAGTGGATTCGCAGCACGCTGCCGCCCTCTCCCTTCTGCAACAAAAGGCACGGCTCCTGATCCCTTGTTTCCACAGCAAGACGGATCGCTGACCTTCCTATGACGAGCAAGCTCGACTCGATGACAGCTTCTCCAGTCGCATACTGCATCCAACAAACAGAGAGATGACAACACTCATACATATCCCTTCTTCCTCAGCACCTTCTTCCGGATGTCGTCGATCCACGGCGCCTCGTTTCCCGCGCTCTCGTTGAACAGCACGGTGGCATTCGCAAACGAGGTGAGAGAGTTGTTGTTCTTCATCCGGAACGGGCTCGCGCCTACCGCTCAACCGCACATCCCATTCCCACTGTTCACATACAGCCGCTTGCAATTCATGAACGCATCCTTCCCGTACTCCACCTTCTCCAGCTTGTTCGCGTAGCCGATGCGGAAGCCCTTCACGTTCGAGAACGCGAAGTTGCCGATCGTCACCGTCTTCAGCGCGGGCAGGCTCGACAGCGTGAACGCCTCCGCGTTGTGGAAGCAATTCTCCGGGTCCGTCGACTGCAAGCTGCCGATGGTCAGCGTCTTCAGCGCGGGCAGATCTAGGCGTGATTTCGGTCATTGACACCCACCGCCGAGCAGAAGGCTGCTGAAGTAGACGAAGGTCTTCTCCTCGAAGACGATCTTGCTGAGACGGGGACAGTTGTGGATGCGCACCACGCCTTGCGGCTTCTTGTCGCTGTTGTTGCAGCTGCCGCGCGTCACCTTGATCGACTCCAAGTTGAGGCAGTTCTGGATCACCAGGTTGTAGCTCTCCATCTCCATGTCCTCGCCGCCCAGCACCAGCGTCTTCAGACATGCGTCCAGCACGAAGAAATCGTTCGGACTCAGCACCGACACGGAGAAATCCACGTTGTCCGCCACGGAGAACAGAATCGGGTGCGGGCACAACAGGCCTGTCTCACGGTGGAAGGTACTGCCCGTCGTGGCGTTCACGTGAATCGAACTCGTCGCCGTCAGCAGCGCCGCCAGCGACTTGGCGTGGAAGAACGCCTGGAACACGCTCTCGCCGTTGGGCTTGTAGGTGGTGGTCACCCATTCCTTCTTCCCCTTCAAGTAGCAGCCCGTCTGCGTCACGCGGCCCTCCACCGTCTCCACCGTCGGACCGTTCCACTTGCCGTCGATCATGAAGGTGGACACCTCGGTGAGATCATTGCGAATGCAGCCACGGCCGTGGGGCACGCCGTCCCGTGTGCAGCCCACCCAGGTGTCTCCGTTGTCGCAGAGCGGGATCTGACGGGTGGAGCAGTCGAAGTGTATGTCGTTGTGGCTGTCGATGTAGTAGTCCAGGGCATAGTCGACGACGCACACGTGGCTGCGCAGGATAGTGGTAGACTGATGAAGTGCGGGGGAGGCGTTGAAGAACTCAGCGGACTGGAGAAGGAGGAAGGACTGCTGAAGCGAAGAGAGGATGGTGGTGACGGAGGGCAGATCTGCGGTGAAGAGAGAACAAGAAGGCTACGGAGGAAGACGACCTGCTTGCAGGAGACGAAGGCATCTTGGAACTCCATCGTGATGAGTTGCGGCAAGTCTAGTGTGAAGAGAGGACCATGGACCCACTGATGAACAGCGCGAGGGCGCAGGAGAAGAAGGCGTTGTACCCGAAGTGCACCTCGTGCAGAGAGGTCATGTCTGTTCGTTACCCACGCCACTCACGCCCACTCAACAACTTCAACTTCCTCGCATTGAGGAAGGCAAAGTCGCCCAGCACCAAACGCTCCAGCGAATGCAGCTGCGCCAGCGTCAGCTCGCTCGCGTTGTAGAAACTGAGACTGTTCATCGGCGCGGCCAGCGTCTGCGCCTCCACGCGCCCGATCTGCAACGACTTCAGCACGGGACACTCTGTGCATCAAATCCGCCACCCACCCAAACCCTCCACACGCAGCATGGTGAACTCCGTGAAGCAGTTCGTGCCGATCGTCACCTCCTTCAGCTGGTTGCAGCACCCGATGTACAGCACGCTGCCCTCCGCCGCCTCCTTCTCCGGCAGCGTCGACACCGTACCCACGTACTCGTTGCCCGCCGTGCGCCGCGCGCAGAAGGCGCCGTCGTCCACCACGATGCTCTCCAGCATCGGCAGGTGCCAGAAATAGGCCCGTTTCACGTCGCCGAAGCTGAACTTGCCGACGACGATCCTGCGCACGAACACGAACCGCGAGACATCGAACACTTCTGCCTTCAGCAGCAGGTTGTCGGCGATGATCAGCTCAGACACCTCGGTGTACGCCAGCGCGTCCAGCGGCCTTGTGGCGTTCACGCGCACCACACGCGACCAGTCGGAAAAAAGGCCCTCGAAGGTGGTTTCGAACTCGCGGTCGAACATGGTGATCTCGCTCACCACGTTGTCCTCGAACTCCGCGTTGCACACGCACGTGCAATCCGCCTCGATGAACTGCGCCTCGCCGTTCACCGTGTCCTTCGTGCAGTCGCAGTACAGTGCTAGGAAGGGCTCCGCGGCGGTGACGGACGCGTAGAACAGCTCCTTCCCGCCCTTGGACCGCTGCATCTCCAGCGCCGGCGCGTAGAAGCCCTCGCTGTGCTGCGGCTCCGCGTCCAGCACCGCTTCGTAGAGAACCTGCTGCCGGCTGGTGGGGTAACTGAAGATCGTCAGGTAGTCGCAGTCGTTCTCGCGCAGCGGCAGGGCGGGCGGGTTGGTGGTGCTGGTGGACAGGGGGTAGTACACGAGCGTGTATTTGTCGTTCTCCTTGGAGCAGTAGTACCCCTCCGGAACGAAGTGAATCGAATCGCCGTGGCTTGCGATGCGGTAACTGCCCTCGCCGTCCACCACTCCGTTGCTGAGGTGCTTGATCTTCCGCACGCCCTCGTCGTTGCTGATTTCGTACTGCTTGTTGCCAAATCCGTCGTACTCCGCATACACCGTCTGCTTGGTCAGCGGATCCATTTCTTCCGCCTGACCATAGCGAACGCCGTGAATGTAGGTGCCGTTGAAGACTACCGTGCGATCGCGGTAAATCACGCACTTTCCGTGCTTCTCGTTATTCTCGTACGTGACCTTCATGATGATTTCGCCGTCGAAAAACGTGGTGATCTCTCCCTGCAGTCCAGATGCATTCATTTGTCCCGATACAACGAGCAGGTTCATTTCATCCCGAATCTCCACCTTCCCAAAGGAACCCACGCGGGGCATCACTGTCGCCTCGTAACGCGCGCCCGTCTTGGTTTCCGGCATCTCCTTGTTGTTGTACAAATACCTACCCGTGATCTGCACCCACAAGTGCTACATGACAAATGCTTCGGGATTTAAGCGGATACTGTACTCGTCTACGAATAACAGCAGTATCGCCAAGGCAAACCCTCCAACACGTCAGACTGTCCGTGATTGATGTGCGCAGCACACTCCTCCAGCAATGCGTTCACTGAGCGGAACATTTTCTGGCTTTCAGTTAGAAGTCGGTTATGCCTTTCCGTGCAGAATTAGACTGCCATTCATGGTATGCGGCGATAGAGTGGATAGCGACGGCTATCAGACAATGATCCGTCGATTGCCGTCTCTCGCACGTCGCTGTGTCCATCGCTCTTTCCACCTCACACCGAACCGGTGGGCGATGCCCTTAACGAGATGGGACCTCTCCTCCTCCATTCTCCAGACTCCTGCTACTGCTTCTTCACGGCGTTTCGTGTCCTATGTACATGAAGGTGCGATGGCGAAAGAGGGAGTCGCAGCGGCGCCAGGGTAGTTCGATGGGAAGTGGTACTGTGATGAGTAGAGTGGACGCAACGGGTCACCCAAGAGAATTGCCGAAGTTTTTGATGGACGAGAAGTACCTAGCGAAGGCCAAAGTCAATGACATCTCCCTGGTGATTGAACGGCAGGGCGAGTCATTTTCCTATGACGAAGTATTCTTATTCTTGCTGCTGGAATGTAGATTTCGATGCTGGTCGACAAGTTGCTCGAAAAGAGCCCCAAAGCCTACCAGAAGGGCGTAAGTGCTTTTTCTCATTGTTTAAAGTAGGACGTGGATAAGCTGATCACGAACTTGAACAAGAAGCGCAAAATGCAAGTGCTGAAGAGTGTTTTCCTGAAGCTGTATTCTGTGAACGTATCCTCCTAATGTGGTACTCTCAGCCTAGCCAGCACTGGTGAATTCCTATCGCACCACCGAATCGATAGCGCGCATGTGTATGACCCTCCACGATGCGGAAGTGTATCCTGTAATCAAGCCCGGTCTCGAACGCATCCGTTCCGTCTCCTCCTACAATCGAGGTTGGCATCGTGCTCTACTATAATCCTAGGCCTCTACATTCGCTTCTTGGCAACAATGGGCCACTTAGACGAGGCGCTGGATGATTACGCCGAGCTTCCTCCGAATTACCTGAATCAGAATCCTTCCGTGACTTCGGAACTTCTGACGGGCTTGTACGCAGGAGGCTACTACAAGGAGCTGGTGAATGTGGTAGAGTTCTTGCTAAAGGACTCGGAAGAATCCAAGCTGGACGGCGTGAACTATGCGCGTATGGTCACGGAGCTGATCAAGGCGAAGTCAAAGCTGGGCGAGTTGGAAGAGACCCAGATGCTGCTGGATGACGCATTTAACCGGAGGGTGCTGTTCCTGCCTCTCGCCTATTCGGATATTATCACTGTTATCTCTTTCATATGAATTGACACATAGAACATTGAAACGAGCGATGTGTGGAAGAAGAAGGCGAATGCGGCAGCAGCGGACATGGATCGCAGCGAAGTCGAGCGGAAGGTCATCATGGAGCAGTACAACTATGGCATTCGCGCGCTGCGGAAGTACAAGTCGAATGCACTGACCGTTTCGCCTCTCCTCAACGCCACCACCAAACTGGAGGGAAATCAGGACTGTTTGGGTATATGTAAGCTGTGTTCGTGAGCACTAGTGGTGAATGCCGGCAATCTCACTCTTCCAGTGTTCAAGATCAACCTGGTTAGCATCCTGGGAGAGCTGCCAGCGTTGTTTGAGTGTGGAGAAGCAGAATGCAAAGGGAAGATGGTGGTGGTGTATCCGGGCCTGTATTTGGAGGAGATCAAGGAGATGCTGTGCGTGCTCTATCCGGAGTGCGAGGTGAAGATGGATGATGTAGTCTTGCCGTCACTTCGTCATTCCTAGAATGGATCACTCTGTGTGGATGCCGCATCGATCCAGAAGTACTACAAGGATGGTTTGTTCGTTTAGCGCTTGTTTGTTACGAAGTCCAGGATTCGTCCCGATTTCGTGACAAATTGAACTTACGAAAAAGGCAGCGAATTGCTAAACCGAAGGGTCCGTTCTGTGATCAATCATTCGTTATGAATCAGCAAACGAACCAAATCTCGCAGTACAAAAATGCAGCCAAGTTGCTGAACAAGAAGTGCCAGGCGCTCGAGGCACAGCTAAATGGTTTGCTACGACGGATGAAGCATGATCTGCATAGAATCCAAATCGAACTACGAGTCGCTGCAAAAGACGCTCCTTGCCTTCCTGGAATTCCTTTCTTTTCCGTTCGACGGTAATGACTATGGATGTAACTCACGATCAGATAAAAACAAGCAGCCAACGCTCAGTATTGACGGTTTGAAGGCGTGGTGGAGCCAGAGAGTTGTGCTGCGTTGCACATCTTACATGTAGTCTCAAAATCAACCGAAGTCGGGGGACTCTTCGTCTCTGGCAGAGGACGATGCCAAAAGGGAGCTGCAGAAGCAGGTGGAGACGCTCTCGGCGTCGCTGAAAGAGATGGAGATCGAGAAGAACAATGCGGAGTACGCCCTCAGTCGACGTCAGGACGAAGTGGTGAGCCTCAACGCGTCGCTGCAGTCGCTGAAGAGCGAGGGAGAAGAGCGTGAAGCGCAGTACAAAGCCACCTTCGATGAGAATCGGCAGCTGAAGGCAATGCTGATTTCGCTGCAGGACCACATCAGCCACTCGTTTATGAACCTCTCCGACCTCGTCACATCGGATGTGTCCCTCTTTGAAGAGAAGAAGACGCAGTTGCTCGACGCCGCCTCGGCCCTGTTCGGGAAGTGCGAGGAGGAGGTCCGAAGCACGAACATAGATACAGTTTCCACGCTGGTGGAGCAGATTCAGAAGATCAAGCAGTCGGCGAGCAGCGCGCAGGAGAGTGTGAAGAAGCATCAGGAACTGGCCGCGAAGCAGGAGTCCTACATCAAGGAGATGGAGTCCTCTCTCGAAAGCAACAAATCGCAAATCGCCTCTCTCCAGGAGGAGCTCTCCGAGGAGCGTGCGCACGCGACGGAGGACGGCAGCGACAACGAAGTCGCGGAGCTGGAGGAGGCGAACGCGAGTCTGCGGACGGCATTGCGCAATGCGAAGGAGCGCATGGAGGCGCAGCAGAAGAAGCAGCACGAGGTGGAGGTGCAGCTGCTGCAGCTGCAGGAGCAGATGGTGGCGGTGCAGGAGAACGGCAACGAGCTGGTGCAGCAGACGCTCCAGACAACCAAACGCCAGCGCGAGGAGCTGGAGAAGCGACTGGCAGAGGCCGAGGCGGAGGCGGAGAAGAAGGAGGCGGAGACGGAGGCGGCGCGCGCGGCGTGGGAGCGGGCGAGCGCGCAGTTCGAGCAGGAGCTGTCGGTGCTGCGATCGCGCAAGCAGGCGGCGGAGCAGCAGATGTCGGTGAGCGAGAAGTTCTTGCAGGAGCAGAGCGTGGCGCATCGCGACGCGGTGGGCCAGCTGCAGGAGGAGCTGGCGGCGAAGGAGGAGGAGCTGAAGGAGCTGAAGCGGCAGGCGCTGGAGAAGGAGGCGGAGATGGAGGCGGCGCAGCAGGTGGGCGAAGAAGCGGCGGAGCAGCTGAAGGGACAGGTGGAGTCGCTGACGGAGCAGCTGCGCGCGATGCAGACGAAGCTGTCGAGTCAGCAGTCGACAGTGATGGTGAGCAAGAAGCGCGAGGCGGAGCTGGAGAAGGAGATGAAGGCGAAGCTGGGCGCGAGCATCCGCGAGATGGAGGAGAAGGATAAGGAGATCATCCGGCAGCAGCAGAAGGGGTACGAGGAGGAGGTGTGAATTGTGTGGGTGCGTGAGGAGTAGTTGAAGCGCATTCGCGACCAGGTGCAGGGGCTGACGCACCAGCTGGAGGAGGAGCGCAAGAATACGAAGAAGATGCGCGAGACGGTGGCGCAGCTGAATGAGATCTTCGAGAGCCAGGACCGGCAGATCGAGATCCTGCGGTCGGATGTGGGGGCGTGGGCGGCGCGTGAGGCGTAGGTGACGATGCGCGACAGCGAGCTGCTGGCGGGGAAGGAGCAGATCCGGAAGCTGTCGATGCTGCTGGTGGAGAAGATGGCGACGCCCAACTAGTGTGTGTAACAAACTGTATTGGTTTTACGATTCTTCTACCTCCATTTTGTTTGAAACGTCTTCCGTTGGTGCTTCTGTTGTGGCGGGTGTTGCCGTGGGTGCAGCAGTCACGGCGGGTGTTGCAGGAGTAGCAGGAGCAGCAGGAGTAGCAACAGGAACAGGCGCCTCAGGCACCTCCGCCGCATCCAGCGTCTTCTTCACAAAATCATACACAAAGTGGAAGGTAGAGTTGTCGATCGCGTCCACGATTATATCCACCAGCTCCTGGTTCGTCTGCGCCTAAGACGCCATGTCCACACCCACCTTGTCCAAACAACTGGGACAGCGCTCGTTCAGGATCTGCACCACCTTCGCCAGCTGCTCCGGAGACAGCTTGAACAGCATGTCCACGAAATCGCGCTTCATCTCGATTGTCGGCTCTCTACACATGACGAACGCGCGGGAAGACAACCTCTCCTCCTTCGGAACTATGGATCACTCCCAACAACAACACGCACTCATCTCCTCCACCTTGGCGAAACGCTCCTCGAACACCTGCGACAGCATCTTTCCCTGCGTGTACACCTCCGCGCCCTCCTGGTTGTAGGTGCAGCAATTCCGCCAGATCAAACGCATATCGTACGCAAATTCATATATATCCTTGTACTCGCCATTTACCAGACGCTTCTAGAACGATCACGCGCGCCAAAGCCAAGTCCCACATTCACCGTGCCCAAGTCCATGGGCTGCTTGATAATCCGGGGGTAGTCCTCGAGATCCCACTCTTTCCAGGGAACGGGCTGGAGGAACGCCTCTATGCGACTCAATCAGCGGGCGCAGCTCCTACCGGCTTCGGGAAGAGCGATGATGTCCGCAAGAATGCTCTTGCACATATCCATGGGCGTAGACATCGCTGCGATTTGTATTTGGGCACTTTGCGCAAATCAAAAAAGAGGCTCTTCTTCCGCGGCACCCGGAAACGCCCCGAATTCGGTCGCTTGTTTTCAAGAAATCGGCAATTAGCCATGGGTATGCCATTCTGAAATGGGGGCGTAATTCCGTAGATCCTACACAGTCGGCGGATACGAAGGACTTGACTTGGTAGCTCTCTCTTCCCGTTTTTGCTCATGGCGTAGCAAGGACTACTACTTTGATTCCTACGCGCACTTCGGAATTCACGAAGTAGATTACTGCACAGAGTGGACGATTATCGCGTAGGAGATGCTGAAGGATCAAGTCAGAACCCTGTCCTATCGTAATGCGATTTTGGGAAACCGCGACCTGTTCGAGGGCAAAATCGTTTTGGAGGTGGGTGCCGGCACGGGCATCATGTGCATGTTCGCGGCCCAGGCGGGAGCGAAGTAATGCCTCAAGTTTGTCCTTATGATGTAGACACGTTTATGGTATTGAGTGCAGCGCCATCGCCAACCAGGCCGTGGAGATCATCAAGGAGAACCATTTGGAGGTAGAATTGAAGAAACTGCTTCACTGTAGGACGTGATCACAATTATCAAGGGCAAGGTGGAGGAGGTGACGCTGCCCGTGGAGAAGGTGGACATCATCATCTCGGAGTGGATGGGCTACTTCCTGTTCTACGAGTCCATGCTGGACACGGTGATTTACGCGAGAGACAAGTGGCTGGTGGTGATGGATGGCGGGAATGACACGCAGAAGGAGGGAGGCCTCATCTTCCCCGACCGCGCGAAGCTGATGCTGCTGGGCATCGAGGACGAGGACTACCATCACAGAACCATCGATTGTGCCATTTCGCGATTCGCCTGAGGAGTAGTCTGGGACAACGTGTACGGCTTCAAGATGAACACCATCAAGGAGATTGCGCTGTTCGAGCCGCTGGTGGACGTAGTTCCCGACACGCAGCCGATCACCGATTCGTGCTGCATTTTCGTAGGCACGTGTGGGAAGACTAAGATTCAGGATCTGGACATCAACACGGTGAAGAAGGAGGATTTGAACTTCACGAGCCCGTTTAAACTGAATTGCAAGTACTCGGAGTACATGTACGCGCTGGTGGGCTACTTCGATATATTCTTCCCCGGGAAGGAGGTCTCCTTCAGCACGTCGCCCTACGACCGCGAGACGCACTGGAAGCAGACCGTGTTCTATTTCCGCGACAAGATCTGGTGCTGCTGTGGGGACGTGCTGGAGGGCACGGTGGAGTGCAAGAAGGTGGAGAAGAACCCGCGCGACTTGGACGTGCACTTCAGCCTGCAGCTGAACCAGAAGGGACATCTCATCACCATGGACCAGAAGTACAGAATCCGATAAGCCGTTGTGTTTGCTGAACAAACCCGCGCTATAGTACACAGTATGCAGTCTAGGAGACCCAATCGCCGCTGCGATCCGTCACGACCACCGACTCGAGAGACTCGCGCCGATACCCGAAAATGTCGTCCCGGTCGATGTACACCGGCTTTACCGGAAGAAGCCAGAGGGCGGAGAATGATCCCTTTCCGCCAAACACCTCCCTATGGGTGAATAAGCTAAAACACATAAACGCCAAGCTCGCTTCCAACGTAGAGCTGTAGGAAACACCCTTCAGGACGTCGATGGCTACGCATTACGCCACCATAGCAATCGGACAGGTCGTTCCGCTGCGAATGACGCTTGTAATGTCACAGAACATCGAGAGGGTGAAGATGGTGAAGAAAAGCGCCAGCAGTGCGAAAATGGCGGAGCAGAAGTACTTCCACGATTCTTCCGAGTCGATCGACAGTTGGTAGCCGAAGAAGTACCCGAAGAGGAAGATGGCCTGCAGACAGTAGAAGAAGGTGTATACGAGGAAGAGGACGAAGAACTTCATCGTGCCGATGCCCACGCAGTTGTTGATCCACCTACGGTCTAAAAGGCAGGGTTGGGGTACGGGCAGTGATGATCCATCTTCACGATGCACCGTCCGCACTCGCTGCAGTGATGCGCTCGCGGGGGCTTGAAGTGCCCGCACTTTGCGCACATGTGCATCCTTTCCTCCTCCGTGGCGGAAGACAAGGGAGCGGCATCGCTGGGAACCGAGCCGGGGTCCGTAAAAATGCACATGACGTGGGCCCATTCGGCCATAAAACAGAAAACCTCCAGCTCGGCGAGAATGAGTACGCGCTTCCACGCTGTCGACACTACCGTTGGCACAACGGTAGTCTACATGTGAACACGAAACGGAGAGGATACCAGGAGGAGCAGATTGGAGGAAAGGAAGATGAAGTGGATTACGATGCAGGTGAACACGCCGCAGCAGCTGTTGTTCAGCCAGTACTTCGAATTCTCCTTCGTACTGCACAAGTACTTGCCCATAGGAAAAGAGTGACGGGGGTGTGCCAAAAACAGCAGCAAACAGGAATTAGTAGATGGGATGCAACAGCACACTCTTGTGACACATCACAATCTCCTTTCGTTCGCCGTACACAATGTTGAGGTTTCGTTCAAACTCAGGCATTCGATCACGGAAAGCTCCTCGCTTAAACGCGGCAGAAAACTTCGAGGGCCCATGCGCCGCATCTACTGCAAACGCGTTACTGATCACATAGAAAGCATAATCTACGCGTCACGGCGACGGCCCAGCCCCACCAAGCGAACGCAAGTGGTTCACGAACTGAATCTTGTCTCCGCCGTAATTCACAAACATCTGATCGAACATCGGCGTCTTCGCGCCCCACTTCACCAGCATGTACGGCTCCTGCACGTCGTTCGGCCAGCACTGCACGCGCCACGCCCGCGTCTTCCGATTCGCCAGCCACATGCCGGTCGCAAACCGCTACACCTCACACCCCGCTGGAATTCCGACGTGCGTGGGGAGAAACCCCTTCTGCGTGTGGCAGAGACGCGACTGGAGGCAGCGATCGAGCTGCGTCATGGTGCGCGGCGCCAACGCCAGACTCCTACGGTTGAGAGCGGCGAGCAGGCGAACTTGTTGAGACACGCAGAGAGAGTGCCACACACGCGACTCATGCGTGGCGGGAAGAAAAAGGGCGGGATGATGACAGCGGCCTTGGGGCTGTCGAGGATCTCGGGCGGAAGGTGAATGATGGAATCGAAGAGATTGCCTGAGGGTGAGTGAGGAGGAGGAGTCACACGGGAAGGGATCATGTCCGTGTCGAGGAAGAGGAAGTGGGAGGTGGTGGTGTGGCGCAGGCAGAGGTTGCGGAGGAAGTTGTAGGGGTAGGTGCCGAAGTAGCGGTGGTAGGATGGCGGGAAGAAGAGGAGGATGGTCACACGGGGATTGAAGTGGAACGCCTTGATGGCGCGGATGATGGCGGGAACCTCCTTCTCCTGCACGATCAGTGCCGTGCAGTAGAATCCGGCCCAGTTCTCCGAGGTGTTCTTGATCATGGAGAAGCGATTCAGACTGCCTGGAGCGATGATCGTGACATTCACCGGCGAGTTCACGTACTTGACTAGTCGTGAGAAGAAGGCACAAACAGTACAGGGCGGGTTCTCGAAGGGCACTTCCTCGGTCCCGATGAATTTCTTGCAGACTCCCGTGTAGCAGAAGCCCTTATACATCTTGTCGACGAGGGAGTAGTTCGCCATCTTGAACTCCTCCGGCGTGGAGCGCACGCGCTCGGGGAAGTGGAAGCGCATCGAGGTCTTCTTCCGCTTGACCTTGGTCTTCTGAGGGAGTGAAGGTTCGATTTTGGGGCGCGGAAGCTTAATTGTGACTGGAGTCATTACAGGGAGAGTCGTAGCATTCGGTCTCCCTGAAGGTGAAGGGATAGACGCACTCGTATTCTCTGCAGGTGAACAAGCGCAAACGGTAGTACGACGTTGGACCAAATCCGGCTGCGTGGCTTGGAAAATAGTCTGACCTTTTCCCACGAATGCATCCGGGGTATGTAATAGACTGCTTGCACTCTTCTGTGCAAGACTGGGAGTAGGAGAATCGATATCAATAGCGAAATGGGGAGATCGCTTCGTGGGCACGACCTACACATAACCGTCTTCCGCAGTGCAGCAGACTCTGAACGGAATATCGACCCGCAGCCGATCACTCTCGGGCGCCTCGCCAGCCAAGGAAGAGGGAAAGGAGGTAGAAAAGAAAGAGAAGAGTTGTACAACAAAGATGAAAACGAATGACGCAAAGACGCTGCAAGAGGTTATCTTTGCAAAAGCGGAAATGAAATGGGTGCAACTATCCTCTACTTAGTGTAGACACAGGTTTATTGTTGAACGCGACGTCTACCCATGACTCCTTTGATGAGAAATAACCATGCGAGTCGGGAATACACCGGACCAACCGGCTGATCAGATCCCGCTCCGTCTGCTGGTATCCCTCCAGCTCCGTCTACCCCTCACCCACTCCCGCATCTCCCACGGCATCCTTCTTCTGAATCACCATCATGATCTCCTTCGCGCCGATACGGTTCACGTTCATCTCCACCACACTCACGCAATCCACCACCTTCATCGCAATAATGAACTACCCCTCACACCCCCACAATTCGACTACCCGTCCCTCCTCCTTCTCCGTGGTCACGCACCACTTGTAATCGCGACACACCTCCATCACACGCTCGTAGATCACAGACGGCGCCGACGTGGTGATGATCACGCTGCATGGCATGCACGGTGCCAGCAGACACGACAGCGGCGACACGGATCGCTGCAGACCCAACGCCAGCAAACTAAACACGGGTCGGAACTACCCATGATGCAAACCAAGCACATTCACCGGCGCAACAAAAGAAGCGGCTTTTTTGGTCCGCTCCTGCTCCTCCTCGTCCACCGCCTGCGCGGCGGATGGCGTGACGGGCGTCGTGGCCACAGCTCCTTCGACCTTCAGGTCGTTGCCGAGATACCACGGGTGCCGTGTGATCTACTCATCATTGGCTCGCACGGCGCTCACCTCCGCGAGAGAGATGCGCGCCGTGGGCTCCGGCACCAGAATGCGCGACAGCAGGTCCTTCAGCTCCGCGGAGAACCAGCTATGCGTCAGAACAGCGGAAGGGGACTACGGCGGACACACGTAGTTGGCGTTCTGGATGCGACGGAACAGCGTGGAGAGAGAGGGTTCGTCGAAGGGGAGGTAGCCCGCCACCATCACGAAGCTAGGGGTGAGGAGGGAGAGGAGAAGCGACAGGACCACGCCGCAGCTCCAAATGTCGCTGAAACGCCCGTTGTAGCCGGAATCCTTGAGGACCTCGGGGGCGACGTAGTTCGGGCTGCCGCAGGTGGTGTGCTGCAGGGAGCTGCTGTCGTAGGCGTCCTCGCCGATGAACGCGGACAGGCCGAAGTCGGAAATCTTGATGTTCATGTCCTTGTCCAGGAGCAAGTTCTCGGGCTTGATGTCGCGATGGCAGATGTTGTGGTTGTGCATGTAGCTGATTCCCGTGATGAGCTGGCGGAAGAACTTGCGCGCCTCATCCTCCTGCAGTCGTCCCTTTTTCAGGATGTAGTCGAAAAGCTCTCCGTTGGGCACATATTCGAGTACCATAAAGATCTACGGGTCACGACGCTACGGAGAAAACGACTTTGCTCTTGCACCCTAGCACTTCGATCAAGTTCACGAGATTGGGATGCTTCAACTTGTTCATGATGCTAATTTCCAGCTTGATCTGCTCCGCCATGTTTTGCTTCTTCACCTTCTCCTTGTCAAACACTTTGATCGCCACCTGCTCGTGGGTCTCCATATTTTCCGACAGCTTTACTCTACGCATCAGCAGCCACGCGCCCATTCGCTCACTTTCCTAACGATCCTTCGCCCAGTGTTTTCTGTATGACATACTTCCCTATCCGACGTGCCATGCGGGGTGTAATGCACAATCGCTTTGCTGAATACCCCGTTGCTGAATGGGATGGGCCCACAGATTACAATACACGTTTGTTTGTGATTGCGTTTTTTCGCCTATCGATCGCTTCTTAAGTGCTGTGAAATGCTCCAATCGATTTTTAATGTGAATTGCTATAAGAGACAATGGGAAATGCGGGGATGGAAAACACGGAGTGAAGCAATACGCCGAATAGCGGACGGTATTAAACAAGCCGTAGGGACAGCCATGTTCACCTCCATTCAGATATGCCACTGCAGCATTAAATTCTCCACGGCACACGCATGACTGAACCCCCTCAATCCCACAAATTTGACCGCTCGCTCGTTCGTTCTTTAGCCCATTTCATTGTTTGTATCAACTCCAAATCTGTCTCCGTTATGAATGCCCAAGCCAAGCCATTCGTTTGCTCCCAAGTAGTAACCCGATTCTCATGTTCGCCCGTAGACTCCGAATGTGCCCTACGGACAGTACTGCTACCCCGTGATGATGGTTCCCTGCATGGTCCCTTCCAACTCGACTCTCACACTACACAACCTAACACCTGGCGTGGAGGGCGTCGCCAACCAGATGTACGGTCCTCCTCTATCTTACTACGCGAACAAGACAGCGGAGTTGATTCAAATGGATCCCAACCGCTACTCGTACAATGCACATGGTACCACCCTCTGCGTTTCATGAACCGTAGACTTCGACCCTCACATGCTCCCAAAGGAGCAGCAGGAGGAATTGCGTAGGGCTCTGTGTTTCCGTCCATTCTAGGCAATTCAAAGCTGTACAGCATTGATGTGGAGTGCGTCGCGACGGGCTATCGGCACTGCGACCGTGATGTGGCGCGAATCGCCATCGTGAATGCGATGTGCGAGGTCGTTTACCGCACATTCGTCAAACCCGAGCTGGAGGTCGTTTCCTACCTCACCCCGCTCACGGGAATCACGTATCGCTTACGGCTTCGTGTCACGACTAGAGAAGAGGACATCAAGAACGCGCCATCGTTGAAGGCCGTGATGAAGGAAATTCGAGCCATTCTCCCGAAGGATTCCATTCTTGTGGGTCAGGGCATTGGACATGGTAGTTGCGATCTGCTTTGCGTAACGTGCAGACATCTTCTGGCTGCACCTGCAAGCGGGCGTGGATTACGCGTCCGAGATTGATCTGCTGAAGGTGTTCCGATTCTCCTCCTCCATGCACAGCAGCATCTCCTTCTCGCTCCGCCACGAGGCCGTGTCTCTGATGGGCGTGGATGTCTGGGAGGCGAATCGCGTTGATCACTAGACGAATTGGCACAATCCGGAGACGGACGCAATTTACTCCATGAAGCTCTACTTGCTGTGGGGGTTAGAGCAGGTGATGAGGCGTAGTTTCAGGAAGTCCTCCAAGACCGATTTGCAGATGATCCGCATTTTCCTCGTCGTGCTCGAAGCAGAGTCTGAGTCGTAGCTACAGCAACCCCGCGTTCCGTCGTTTCATCAACAGATGGCAAAGATCGAGGGAGTGGACATGAAGAAGTCGGGTCCGTGCAAAGTGAGTGTGCTGTGCTTGGGTGATGAGCAGAACTGCAGAGAGCGCTTCTATCGGGATAATGGTTTGCCTAATCCGTTGTATGATTAGTGCGGGGGTAGTTTGTTTGTTCTGAATGACTCGGTTCTTCTACTACGGCAGGAAGGCGGCTGCAGTTCCCGATCTCAGGGAGTACATGGACATCGTGGCGTCTTTGGAGACATGTCACCCAGTAGGGCATTCCGGCATGTGTCGATTTCGTTGTTTCTCCGTTATTCAAAGAAGTGCGGTTTGCTTTTATTTGCATCTGATTATACGTAGTGATGAGCAAACGGGCCAATCCAAACGGATGCGACAAGGAACGAGTAGGAGTTGTTTCTATGGGAAGTGAAGGAGCAGATTCGGCCATACTGATGGACGTGAAGACGTGGACAAACAAGATCGTCGGCCAGATCTCCGAATCCATGTGCCTGGATTGTGCAGACGATGCAGCACGTCTGCGAAACGAGGATGTATTGACGGGAGAGCGAATCAACCCTAGATGTTCAAGGAAGAGCTGGAGTGGGCGTACTACCTGGGCGTACCCTCGGTGTTCGGTCCCGAGTTGAGCAAGGGGAGCAACTCCAACTATGCCGGGATTGTGAGCTCTTTCATCAGCCGCAAGTTCAATTCCCCCGTGCGTTTGTTTCTCCTCTTTTATTTTGCTAGTACTGGATTCCCATCGATATCCAATGCGAGGGTGAATCGGGTTCGTTCTTGCATATTTCATCATCGGTAGACACGGCCGCCTGGAAGCGTTGGAGCGAATTCCACTACCAGCTCGACTTCTGTCCCGGAGTGCAGCCCTGTCTCCGATTCACGTCAGCGACTCCTTCTCCCGAGGTCATCTCGCTGTGGAAGGGCGAGCCGGTGGATATGATCCTGATCCCCACGTCGCTCTTCACATGGGAGGAGGATGGAGCCATCGCGCATCTGCCGTCTCACTACGAGTCGCTTCTAACGTGGTTCAAATATAACAAGATGGTCCGCATCATTATCGAAGGCGCACTGGACTCAGAAGCGCAACAACTGACCATCATCCACAATGTGCGATTCTCCTTCTCTCTCCCATTCTAGTACCTTCTCAAACTATTCGACTCTGCACCCTCCCTGGACGCCCTCCACCAGCAGATCTGCGGCTTCAACGACGTGGTCCAGATTCCCCTCCAACCGCTCATGGACAATCTGTCCAGCGCCACCTACGAAGTGTTCGAGAAGGATCACGTCAAGTACCAATTAGTCCGCATTCGGGGACATATGTCAGCTCTAGTACGAGAAGGCGCTCGAAGAGGTCCTCGCCACCTACCGTCGCGTTGCCATCTCCAACCGTGTACACTACGCCCCCGACGGCACACTCCTGCCTTCTTTGCGTCATCTTTGCTTTGGCTCGCCCAGTGAGGGTGTTCTTCCTGTCGTGTTCTGAACACTAGATCGCGTCGTCGTCACGCTGGTGGGCGCGGGCCGCGGCCCGCTGATCCTCTGCACGCTGGCAGCAGCGCAGCGCACCAAACGGTCCGTGGTCGTGTATGCCATTGAGAAAAACCCGAACGCGATCGTGACGTTGCAATCACTCCACGCGTCACTACAATGGGGCGACCGCGTGCACATCGTGGAGACGGACATGCGCGTGTACCGCCCCGTGTTCTACAGCGACGTGATCCTGTCGGAACTGCTCGGGTCCTTCGGCGACAACGAACTGAGCCCCGAGTGTCTGATCGGCACGGAACGGTACCTGATCGAAGGCGGCGTGTTCCTCCCGCGGGACTGCACCAGCTATCTCGCCTGCTGCATGTCGTCGCGCATCTGGAACAACGTGAGTGTGCGTGTGCGTCGTCACGGGCAGGCGAAGAAGGTGGACGCGCTGTTCACGCCCGCGCCGTTGGAATCCACTTATGTGGTGCAGATTCATAATGCGGCTGTGCTGACCGAAATCGAGCCGGTTTTCACCTTCACCCACCCGGACCAGAAGCATGGCGATTTCCGGTGTTTCAAGGTGGGTTTGAAAATGGGGGATCACCCACAGGAGGTGAGTTTTAAGGCAGTGAGTGACGGAGTGGTGCACGGGTTCGCTGGATACTTCGAATCGAACGTGGGCGTGGAGAGATGCTGATAGGGAGTAGTTGTCAGAGCACGTGCTGATGTCGATTGCGCCTCGCAGCCACTCCATGGACTTGGTGAGTTGGTTCCCGCTCTTCATCCCGATATCGACGCCATTGTGGTGGAGTGTGGGGCGTGTGAGGAGTAGCTATGTGACGAAGGGAGAGACGATTCGCGTGCATCTGTGGAGGAGGAAGGACGAGAAGCGAGTGTGGTACGAATGGGCCGTGGTCGCGCCGATCAGGACGAAGATCCACAACGTGGACGGCAAGGGACAGTGGATCGGGATGTAAACGGGTTTGTTGCATCATTTGTTTTGCGTTCAGAAATACGATTGAGAGAATGAAGGCGCGACATAGAGCAGCGAAGGGCACAAGGTACAGCTACGAAGACCACTACGAAGACGATGATGATTTCATGGACTCCTACGACGATTCCTTTTCCGCTGGGCAGGGTAGGCAGAGAGGGAAACGCGAGAAATGACACGTAGAGTCGCACTTGTACAATCCCAATCAAAAGGGGATGCGTTTGTCCTTTCGTTTATATTGATGCATAGAGATGTCTCTGGCGTCCGCGATCCCCGATGATGACAACGGTAGAGTGCCTTCTTGGCGTATTAGCGCTAGACATCTTAAACGACTGTCTCGATCAGATCGATGACTACTTCCAGGGCGAAATGAAGTACGACGAAGATACGATTGTAGAACTCCTCAGGAGCAATGGCTACAACGTGGACGAGGCCATTGACTTCATCATGGATAGCGGAGTCACTGTGGACGATATGCGGCCCAATCCCGTTGCCCCCAAAATCGAGCCCAAGGTGATTTCGTTGGCTCCAAAGGCGTCAAAGGCTTCCGCGCCGAAGAGTGGATATCTCATAGTGCTTTGACTGTAGACACGCTGAATAGTGTCATCGGAATGAAGGCCTCCATGCCTGTGAAGAAGAGCGTGCCGATGGTCCAGAAGACCTTCACGATCGAGAAGGACGTTCTTCCTGGTGCGTCTAAAATGGCGGCATGATGGAATAGACCAGAAGCGCTTCGATTTCCAAACCAAGTCACCGATGAGTACGTGAAGGAAATGCAGGACGCAGGAAAGGTCCGCGGTGAGATGATGCGAAAGAAGGAGCCCTCCAATGCGTTCCACATCGAGATGCCCGAAATCGCGGAATCGCTCTTGGAGAAGCACAAGCCTGCGAACACAAAAAAGTCGTCCAAGTCCGCCTCGCCCCACACCCCAATCGAGGGTAGCTGTCTTTGATCGCATTTATGTCTAGAGGCCTCCGAGCCGGAAGTAGTGCGCAGCGTAGCTGTTGCATCGCACACTAAATCATAGCCGCAGGCACTGGTGGAGGGGAAGGAGGCAATCACGGTGGTGATCGCGGGCCATGTGGATCATGGCAAGTCCACGATCACTGGACATCTGATGTACCAACTGAGTCTCGTTTCCGACAAGGAACTGCGCAAGTGGGAGCACCCCAACAATTTGAGTCATAGGGCGACGAAGGAAGCGAAGGACCTGGGCAAGCAGTCCTTCAACTACGCCTTCCTCATGGACCAGAATCCAGAAGAAGTGGGTATTTTGGTCATCAATGAGGAGTAGCGAGAACACGGCGTGACGATCGATCTGGGCACGACGTCGCTGCAGACAGAGCACCGGTACATCACACTGCTGGACGCGCCGGGTCACCGCGACTTCGTGTCGGCGATGATCAGCGGCGGACTGCAGGCGGACTGCGGCGTGCTGGTGGTGTCGGCGCAGAAGGGCGAGTTTGAAGCGGGCATGAGCGACGCGGGTATCACGAAAGAACACCTGCTGATTCTAATGGGGAGCGGGATTCAGAACGTGGTGGTGGTGGTGAACAAGATGGACACGGTGGTGGTTGGCGGGAAGTATGAGTGGTAGTGCGAGTACGCGGAGAGCCGTTTCACGGAGATCGTCAATACACTCATTCCCTATCTGAAGCATCTGGGCTTCAAGCGAAAGAACGTCGAGTGCGTTTCGTTGGCGGGAAATCTCCAGTAGGTTCGTTCCGGTGAGCGGTTTGGAGGGAGTGAATCTGATGACGGTGGACGCCCAGAAATGTCCCTGGTACCGCGGGAAATCGTTGATCGACATTCTGGATACGGTGGCGATTCCGGAGCCGGAGGAAGCACTGCAGAACACCAACGATGTGGTTATGATGGTAACGGACGCCTACCACGGCGATTACGTGGGTGATTGCGTTGCCGCCAAGATTCTGCGCGGGTTCGTGGATCTGAACGCGGCGAAGCCGATGGTGTTCCTGCCGTCGAAACTCCCCGTGACCATTCGCTGTAGAAATCGGGCCGGTTTTTGTCATCGTAGCGATGCTGGTGAACAACGCGAAGACGCAGGTTGCGACGCTGGGCAACAACGTGGTGTTGGGCGTGAGCAATGCGGACTTGACGACCATCTCGTGAGGCAGGTTGGCGGGAATGAGTGGTAGAAAGGGGAACCTGATCGTGACGGCGACGAGCCACGTGGAAAGCAGCAATCGGCTTGTGGCGGACATTTTCGTGAACGAGGCGTCGGGCGTGGGGGTGTGATCGGTTTTTGAGGGCTAGCGTTGTGTGATGAAGGGGTTGCCGGTGCTTGTGCATATTGCGGGCAGCATGGTGTCGGGCGTGATTCAGCACGTGGTGGCGTTGATCGACGCGGAGGGCAAGGTGCTGCAGAAGAAGCCGAAGTGAGTGAGGTGTGGGGGTGTGAGGTGCAGAGTGGTGAAGGGCGGGCAGTGGGTGTCGGTGGAGCTGGCGCTGGACCGCGAGGTGTTCGCCGCGCCGGTGAAGAGCATCCCGCTGCTGGGCCGGTTCATCATGCGCGAGGAGGGCGTGACGCTGGGCATTGGGAAGGTGACGGAGGTGAAGAAGAGCAAGTTCCACAAGTTGTTGGGTGTTTGTTTGACATGCATTTGTTGTGTTAGTCAATGACATGCGTTATGTGTTTGACCTGATTATTAACAACACGGAGAATGAAGTGTTCTCATGGTATCCCATCACAACTCACCTCCAACAGTCCCTTCACCCAGTGATTGTGCAACAAAGAGAACACTCCCGAGACAACACCGACAGCTTCGCATTCAACCCCTGCACCTTCTTCGCTCGCTCCTCCTCCTCCAGCGCCAAGCGCCCCTCCTCAATGTACCGCTCCATCTCCTCCATCTCCAGCTCACGCCGGTCGCACGGCACGGTCAGGTCGCGCAGCTCGCGGTGTCCAATCGCCTCCAGACAAGAGGCGAGATGAAACGCCTCGTTGTGGCGACCGGCATTCAGACCGAAGTCGCAGCGGAAGGAGGACAGAATCTGGGCGATTTCGGGATTGCTGAAATTGCCCTGGTTTTGGTACCAGTTGTGAATGGAGATGATGGGAATGCGCAAAATGAAGCCTTTTTCTTCCACTTGAAGCGCGGGAACAAGATCGTGCTTCAGGATGTGCAGCAAATGGGCGTACTTGAGGTTCACTTTAATGGAAAGCAGGCCCTTCAGCCATAGGTAGTTGTGATTCACCATCTTGGCAATGCTGGTGAGAGAGTAGAGAAGAAAGTGGATTGCCGTTCCCTCCGGGACGCTGAACAGATCCAGCTCTAACAATGAGGCCATTTAAGGAGCATTGCTGATTGTGGAATCTTCCTCGCATTTCTGCATGGGACTCCCGTAGAACATCACGTAGTCGTCCATGTAGCGAGAGGCCACGGAGCCCAGGCGGACGAGGAAGAAGGACCGGAGAATGGATTGTCTTGGCGTTACGGCTCCTAAACGCGCCTACTCCTTCTTCGACAGACGCAGCATGTATTGCTTGGTCAGAAGCGTGGAACAGTGCTCCGCGTAGGATGGCCAATCTGCATTGGCGATGTACTAATGATGACGCAACAATGTATATGATACGTCGAGGATCGAATAGAATGTATTCTTCCGAGGCCGAATTCGGTTCGACACCAGAATGTCGTACAGCATGTTGGCGTACTCGAGATTCTGCAGCGCACACGCAGCCGCGATCGCAAAGTGGTACGCACGCTTGTTCAGCAGAACGTATTCCCCAATAATGTCCGTCTTGTGGAAATGCAGATTCACCTCTTCGTCCAGACCCAGCTCCTTCCGCGCCTGCTCCATCACATCTCGGTCGTTCACGGGGTTCGGAAAGAGACGACTCTTCACATCCCGCCCGAAATAGTTGGAAATGGCGTCATTCACTCCAATCCCGGAACTCGCGTTTTTGATCACCTCCATCCAGTCAATGCCATCCTCCCTGAGGAGACTCGGAGAGAGCACGAATCGTGCCTGGGTCACCAGGCTAACAAACAGCAACAGACAATCCTTGTGGTACCCCCCTTCTTCGAGTCCCTGCATGACCAGCGTGTTCACCATGTTGTTCACCGTGTGGTACGGGTTGTACAGGGAGTACTCTCTCAGGCCCTCCGACAGCTTCTGGAGGCGGAGCAGGCCGCGGATGTACATCGCGTGGGTGATGTAGTACTCACGCTCCGAGTACCACTGTAGGCGATTGCACTCGTTCCAGATTGCAGTCAGGACAGGGAGTTGGGAGGATTCGGCGGCAGCTCGAAGGAAATAGCGAAACATGGAGGGAGTGCCATTTGCCACCTACGACATTGATGCTACGACAACACACATACGCTTCCCGTCTGGCACAGGTGCGAGTAGATTCGTAACACGTGATCCAACTGACGATTGCTGTAGAGCTGGAATACGCATCGGTTCCAAATCTACATTACAGGGATGGATGAATGGCAACTTCCATGGGCACGGCAATCCCCTGCTCGATGGCAGTGTCCACCGCTTGCCTTTTCTAGGGATAAGTGCTGTTCTCCTACTATACTCTTTGCTTCTCCACAGAGGGGTCGGACAGAGCAGTCAGCAGCTCGACAATCTCCTTTTGGCCGGGAACGCGAGCTCCTCGTTTTGTATATGCCGTCTTCATTCCCGTTCTATAATGTGAAAGAGCGAATACTGCCAAACTGGGGAAAACGGTGATGACTTCTCGGATCACGATGATAACTCGCTGGCGGTCGCGCTGCACATGTGAACGAACGGATGATCATTGCTTCGGCAGGAAACAGGGATGGACCCGATCGGTGCTCCACCACTTTCGAAGCGCTGCACAGTGCATGTATGATTCGAGACAGAGCTTTAGAACCGCGCTGCATCGAACACACAAGAGGGACAACCGATCTTTGTGGAAACCAAACACGTGTGGAATGCACTGTGCATCATGCAAGGAATTCGCACTTCCTTTCTATCGACACATACATGGAAAGACGGAGGATCAAGTGTTTTGGGTGCCATTGCTTTACATTCATTCTAGTGTACACAATGCGCCTATGTGCAAAGAAAAGGATCAAGAAATGAGAGAGAGCGATGGAATAGGGCTTGATTCAGTTGACCGTTAGTAGATCCAGCTTGAATCAATGAAGGGCTACTCCTTCCTTCCCACAAAGAACCTCCGATTTCCGCACTCCTTGGCGATTTCCCCAAGAAACACTCTGTGGTTTGACATTTGTGGATAAGAATGAAGGTAGGGTGCGGAACCAACCGTTTGGCACTTCTGTTTGCAGCGCGTCTCATTCCCTTCTAGCTGAACATTTGCTATCCCGCTCTGAGTTCTCAGAAGCCTTTCGATATCGATGATGAGA
>OIWT01001177.1_pt1 | contig 32784 bp, 40 predicted proteins | sample 1587701 | NCBI WGS metagenome assembly OIWT01 (sample SAMEA3888904, study PRJEB22519) | human gut metagenome | biome: human gut; feature: human-associated habitat; material: faeces | place: Denmark | collected 2009 | reverse complement strand
CGCGGCTTGATTCCTGATCATCGCAATGCGCGTCTCCCATCGCCCGTTTTGCCGCCGCAAACTTCTTTCTCGGAGAATACTCCTTCTTTACGCTGTTTTCCGCGAGAGTTTTCTCCGTGGGATGCCGTAATAAGGAAAAAGTGAAGGATTGGGCAGAATTGGGGCCGATTTTTCTCACGCCCAAGGAAGAATCTTGAGGCTTTGATTGTTGGAGCTGTAATGGCATGCTATAACAAACACGTATATGAAATTAGAATCGGAAAAGGCGGGGGTCATTCTTGGGTTTATCGGAGTGTCGTGGGTTTATCGAGGTACTTTATCCTTAATAAGTAGATGCCATTTCCTATCTTCAATTGCATCGCAACGAGCTACTCATTCACTGTAAAGACAATCGAACCCTATCGCATTGCCAACAATACTATTTGTTCCGATATGATACAAGGAATCAGGTGTGTGAACCCTTCTACAGAAAGCCTTGTGGTTCGTGTGGAAGTGAGTGAGGAATAGATGTATCGAATCAGAACTATACAGGATCGACTGTGGCGACACAGATATCGTGATTTCATGTTATTGGATTGACTAATAGCCTGAATCGAGTGAATCGCTTACCCTTCTTGTTATCGCGTTGGAATGGTATGATTAGTTTGGGTGTATTTCTGGATGAATCGGAATTGCCCCGATTGCACAGTGCATTGAATGCGTTCACTACTCAGCATCGCGTCATCTTCTCTTTCTACGTTCGCAAACAAATCACTCCATCTAGCATTCCTGTCTTCTTCACTGCTAATAAGAAGAACATCTATTTCCCGAGTGGTATCTTTCCTATGAACATTCTTCGTGACATGTCGATTGAATCCATCGATACCTCGCATTATGTGGCAGTCGATGTGGACGTGTTTTTCTCTTTCACTCTTGAAGACGATATTGAAAGGAATCGCAAGCTGCTTGATGATCAAAACAACATCCTTCTCATTCCGTTGCTTGAAGTGATCGGCTCAAAAGAGGTTTATGCTTGCAGAGCTACTGATGTATGCGAGCATATGTGTGAATCGATTCCTCACTGAACCCTAGCTGGAAGCGGATTCCGATGACAAAGATAGGAATGAAGATTGCCGTGAAAACAAGTTAACTCAGTACCATCGCTCTGTGTATCACGTGAGTGTTGCTGTATTGAATGAGAAGTAGTCATTTATCACGCAGGAGCAGTGGATGAACGCGAAACCGGGTAGTATCATCACCTTCACTCCATTCCCCAACATCGAGCCCTACAGTGTACTCCGAAGGTCTCCTCTTAATCCTATCTTCAATCCATACTTCATGAATTACGGATATGACAAGATTGAGTTCTTTGACCGCATTACGATGTATCATCGTTGGCATCTTCTGTGATCCCTTATGCCTAGGTTACGTGTATCATGTACTGGTTGACGATTTTGGAGTGGATGTTCCCCACATTGCTTCTGCCTACTCACGAGAGTTTGCTAAGAAGGACGATAGCAATGAAATGCAAGTTCTGATGGCTGCATTACGGTCCTTATTTCATTACAATACTTGTCCTGTTTGTTGGGAGAATGAAAATTGCACATGCGATAACCCAAACATTTTTGTATAGAGCAAAGCCACGCGTTTTGCGCTTTGCTATACGGGCCCTTACTAATCTAGAAAGATACTCCCTATTCTCGATGCATAACAAGAGTTGCTGATGATTGCAACCTTGGTGCTTAGATCGCCATTCACAAGCACACATTCACATAGACGCAAGGACGCAGCGGACTCGCCCTTTGAAGGCTGTTGAAGCAAAGCCTTCTCTTCCCATACAGCTCCATCCCTTGAATACGATGAAACAGGAACAGAGGCAAATAACAGTCGTTTGGAGGCGCTGTTGGGTGTTGGAAAGCGGTGCGCATTCTAAGCGACGTGATTGGTGGAACGACAATCTTAGGGCTGTAATGAAACGCCCCCATGCAGCTCATGAACGGTCATATTCAATAATGCGAGTACATTTTGTTGGATTGATTGCACTGTGTAAGATGCATGGTGGATAACTTGACGTCCGTAGTGTCTGTTGTGGCTTTGGCCTGCAAGGCGGATGAGTACCAAATCCGTGTGGAGAAGAAGACCAAGTACTATGCGTCGGAAGAGTCGTATAAGATTCTCCACAAGAACGCGCTCCTTGCTACCAGCGAGACCTTCACGAACAATGCCGTTCGTAGCTTCTACCACTGCATCCCCAAGGAGTCGGATGGTATCTACACCCTGGAGATGTACGATTCGTGAGTGCCTTCGCGTGGATAGTGAGCTGTAGCCTTAATGATGGCTGGAGTGCGGGAGCGTACATCCGCATCGTCGGACCTGACGGCCAGCTCCTGTACATTGGCGTCATGACCGAAAAGTCGAAGGAAAGCCACGACTTCTCTTGTTTCTGGTGATCCTCTCCAGTCAGGTTGTAGTGATGTATCCCATCGAGACCAAGTCTACCTGGAAGATTTCTGCTAAGAACACTCCCGCCAGCGGCTGGATCGACTACGGTTTCTCTGATTCTGCTTGGAGATCCCAGGAGGGCGGCAAGTCAATCACCAACTCCGGCACCATCTACCTTCGTCAGAAGTTCACTGGCGTGTCCGGAATGGCGGCGTACGAGTTCACCTTCTACCAGCAGTACGGTTTGATCATCTACATGAACGGCAAGGAAGTCTACAGAGACTTCATGAATGAGTGGGAGCCGAATTGATGTCTCATGGGTAGTGGCGAGGTAACGGCGGACACGAAGAGCACGGGTCACTACGACGCGCTGAGCCACCACAGCATCATCCGTAACGGTCTGGAGATCGAGGCGACGGAGGGCATCGTGGCGCTGGAGTACCACTACGACGACAACACCTCCTCACACACCATGATGCTTAACAGCTTCCTTGCGCCCTACATGCCCGACTTCGGCGACAGTGCGCTTGTCTGTTTCCGCTGACGCGTAGGCTGCTACCAGAGCTTCGAGTCGTTCGAGGTGACGTCGTCGAGCACGAAGGCCTCGACGGAGACGAACCTGCCGAGCGAGGTGTTCGACCTGGACGTGTCGTCGTCGTGGACGGAGAACAACTACTACCACTGGATCGACCTGGCGTGGAGCAACTGGATCCCGCAGGTCAACGGCTTCGCCATCCACACGAGCAGCTACCGCAGCTACGCGCCGTCGTCGTTCACACTGCGCGGCTACCACCACACGGAGGACACGGCGAGCACGCTGCTGCTGACGAAGAAGGACCTGGAGTACGAGACGAACGGCTGGAACAGCTACCATCTGGTGGTGAACGACAAGACCTTCCAGCGCATCCGCATGCAGATCAGCAAGACGCAGGAGACCTCGCTGCGCTTCTACGAGCTGGCGTACCTGACCTGCCGCTACGCCGTGCCCACCAAGATGGAGCTGACGGTCACGGAGGTGACCGCCAACACCTTCGTGGACACGGTGACGGTGAAGCCCAAGTACGACGGCTTCGTGCAGTGCTCGGTGACGCCGTCGCTGCCCACCGGCATGTCCATCACCTACTCCTCCTGCGTCATCCAGGGCATTCCCCGCGTGGCCGTGGACCACCAGACCTACACGGTGTCCGCGCGCATGCCCTTCGAGACCTCCGCCACCTTCACGCTGACCGTGACCGACTGCGCCAAGACCATCGTGGAGGTCGCGCGCACCTACGGCGCGGAGGGCGCCATCTACGAGAGCCACTGGCTGCGCACGGCGGACGGCGCGACGACGGTGGAGCGCGTGAACAAGAACACGGTGCAGAAGGCGGGCGCGACGGTGAAGAACCGCTACTGCGTGGAGGGCGGGCTGTACGAGCTGACGGTGGACCACACGACGAGCACGGCGTGGGCGGCGGACTCGTACATCAACGTGAACATCATCCACGGCACGGACACGACGACGGTGACGCACTGGAAGTACGACATCGCGGCGGGCTACGGACCGTCGATCACCATCAACCTGGGAGAGAGCATCCGCCGCGAGGAGGAATGGTCCTACCTGATGGGCGACGTGCCGGCCGACTGGACGAGCAACACCGTGCCCGAGGGCTGGCAGAAGGCGAAGAAGGGCAGCTTCCCCGAGTCCTCCAACCAGCTGCAGCTCTACAAGAAGAAGTTCACGCTGGCGAGCGAGCCGGCGGGCAGCGGCTACGAGCTGGAGATGCAGTACCTGTACGGCTGCGTGGTGGTCATCAACGGCATCGAGGTGTTCCGCCGCGGCGTGGAGGGCGCGCCCACCAACGAGACCTACGCCACCGTGAGCTACCCGTCGACGAGCTACCGGCACATCACGCTGCCGGTGAAGATCCCCGCGCAGGGCGAGACGCCGGCGCAGAACGTGCTGGTGAGCGGCGAGAACACGATCGCGGTGCTGCTGGTGTCGCGCCTGGCGCAGCAGAAGACGTCGGTGTTCGACCTGTCGCTGCGCGTGTACGGCCGCGAGACGGTGTCGCGCATCTTCGACTTCGCGGTGATGGCGACGGACACGGACGTGTCGCCGAATCTGCTGTTCGACCTGTCGAGCGCGACGACGTACAGCTCCACGTCGTGCGACAGCGAGCGGTACGTGCAGATCCAGTTCAGCAACGACCGCCGCGAATGGATCTCCAAGTACATCGTGATCAATAGCGGCGAGAAGGACAAGGCGTCGCCGTACTCGTGGCGCGTGGAGGCGATGAACGACGAGGACGAGGGCTGGACGACGCTGGACACGATCACGTCCTCCGTGTGGTGGAAGACCGCGCAGGCGAAGGAGGTGTGGGTGAACAACCTGAAGCCCTACAACCGCTACCGCTTCTACAAGCTGGCGGCGGAGTCCACGTCGGACTGCACCATCAACATGATGCAGATCCTGCTGCTGAGCGACTCGCTGTGGCGCGACATGCCCGAGCTGGACTACATCGGCTCGCCCGTGGGCTACAAGAACGTGGGCCTCTCCGATCTGGTGGCCAACTGCGACTACTACTCCAAGTTCACGGCGCAGCCGGCGCTGCCCGCGTGGCTGCAGCTGGACTACGTGACGGGCACGCTGCGCGGTGAGGAGGTGCAGGCGCTGGCGCCGACGCCGTACACGATCACGGCGAAGAAGCTGGACGGCTCGGACTCGTCGAAGGTGCTGACGCTGTCGGTGATCGAGTGCGACAAGGTGATGATCGAGGTGACGGTGCTGTCCGACTACTACCCCGAGGAGTGCTCGTGGGCCGTGTACAGCGGCGAGACTGCCGAGGGCGATCCCATCTACGAGCGTAAGCAGCTGGAGAGCCGCAACTCGTACGAGTACAAGTACTTCTGCCTGGACCAGGGCGTGTACACCTTCAAGTTCTCCGACAGCTGGGGCGACGGCTGGACCGCGCCCGCCGGCTTCAAGATCGAGACGGCCGACGGCTTCGCGCTGGCCATGGGGCAGGTGCCCTCCAGCTCGGAGAAGCCCTCCGTGGTGACGCGCACGATCTCCACCTACCAGGTGGTGTCCAAGGGCAGCGCGCAGTGGAAGCTGGCCAGGGGCTCCGTCAACCGCAAGTGGAACCAGGTCTCCTTCGACGACAGCAAGTGGACGGCGGCTACCGGCGGCGAGTGCGGCAACTACGATGGCGCGACGGTGTACCTGCGCCACAAGATCTACGTGCCCGACATCAACAAGTTCACGGTGCTGAACGCGGCCGTGCGCTTCAACGGCGGCATCATCGGCTATCTGAATGGCCAGCGCGTGTTCCGCGTGAACTTGGACGCCTCGGCCGACAAGGACACGACCTCCGCCAAGAGCCACATCACCTGGAGATACGTGGAGTTCTCCGTGCCGCTGCAGCTGCGCGGCGGCGTCACCGGCGACAACGTGCTGGCCTTCGAGGTGCACCGCTTCGCGGACGACGCGGCGAGCAGTGCTAACCCGTTCGACGCGGCGGCGATCCTGATGATGGGCGAGTGCGCGCTGACGCGCAACACGCCGGACAAGTACGAGGCGTCGGCGGCGCTGTCGGGCACGTCGTCGTATGGCCTGATTGACATGTCGCCGTTCCGGTACCTGAGCTGGGACTGGACGAACGGCGACTACTTCTATCTGGTGTACGAGAACCTGGAGGGCCTGCTGTTCAACCAGTACCGCCTGCACAGCGACGAGAACAACGGCAACCTGTCCTGGCAGGTGACGGCCAAGAAGCCCGGCTCGGAGGTGTTCAACTCCTTCGACATGACGAAGGCGGTGCAGATCCCGCGCCGCAGCTACTTCGCGCAGAAGGTGCCCAACGGCCTGATGGGCTTCAACGAGCTGCGCTTCGAGTTCACGGAGGTGCAGCGTCCCACGGGCTTCACGCTGACGGAGGTGGAGCTGTTCTACTGCGCCTACGACAACGCGCACACCTGCCCCGGCGTGGGCAACTACCCGATGACGGGCGAGGGCGAGGTGTCGGTGGGCCCCTGCCCCGAGTTCTACGACGGCTACACCTTCCGCACGTGCACCAACGGCAAGCTGGGCGACGTGGACATGTCCAAGTGCATCAAGTACCCGCCGACCAACCTGGCCTTCGAGAAGCCGATGTACGAGATCTACGTGGGCGCGACGCCGAAGGACCTGAAGCCGAAGGTGTACGGTCTGGTGGACTCGTACCAGATCCTGCCGGAGCTGCCCGCGGGCCTGACGCTGAACGAGAAGACGGGCGCGATCGAGGGCGTGGCGAAGGAGGTGACGACGAAGATCGAGACGTACAAGCTGACGGCGTACAACGATATGGGCCAGGCCACCTGCTCCCTGCAGCTGAAGGTCGTGGTGGGCCAGTGCAAGGCGGACGGGCAGATGTTCAAGCCGACGGTGGTGGGCGAGACGTTCGTGTACGACTGCGCGCAGGAGAACAACCTGGGCAAGATCACGCGTACGTGCAAGATGGGCAAGAACGAGCCCGAGTGGGGTCCGACCATCGGCATGTGCATCAACCTGACGACCATCATCGTGCTGGGCGGTCTGCTCGTGGTGGTGGTGATCATCGTGGTGATCGCTCTGCTGAAGGTTGCCAGCGACAAGAAGAAGGCGAACGCGCGTAGAGGCGTCAAAGGCGGAAAGAAGGCTCTCAACATCATGAAGTCCGTCCCCTACAACAAGATCTAAGTTTTCTGAACCTGTCGCTGCTTTGTCTGTTTGTTTTATGGGCTTTTTTCTTAGCGTCATTCACATGCCTTTGTTGAGGCGTCATTCACAAATGGAATGCCAATGTGCTTGAAACAAACACTCAAATGCACTTTCGATTCGCACCCTCACTTGCATAAATAGACGCGTCCCTTGCTCGTGTCCAGGGACACCACCGTGAAGCGCCAGCTGTCTCCCTGGCGGAACGCCTGGCAGTTCACCGTCGCGTTCCCCTTCTTTCCGCCCATCTTGATGGAGAAGTTCGCCCAGCTCTCCTCGCTCTGGCCCACCATCTTGCCCATGGTCTTAATCTACGCCTCACCGCGCTCCAACGAGCCCACATTATCACCGAGCACCTCTTTTGCGACCGCATTCTCGCGCAGCAGCACCATCAGGCTCTGGTAGGCCGAACTGCTCTTGGGCGCCTGGCGCGAGCTCATGATCATCAGCGACAGGATGATGCCCATCACGGCACCCGCCGCCACCGCCAGGCCCACGCGGTAGTACCACGGCTTGTTCAGCAGGAAGCCATTCTGCTGCTTCTCCGACTTCTCCGACTTCTCAACAGCAATCGCGTCACCCTCGGCAGAAGAGCCGGGTTCCGGAGTAGACAGAGCCTCCGAGAGGCGGGGAAGGAATGCGACCGTGGGCTTTCCGTCCTCGTAGATCGTGACGATGTTCTCCTCGTCCTTGGAGCGCTTCCGCGCAGTGATGGAGCCCAGGTCGTACTCCGTCTTGCTGCCCTCCTTCAGCGTGCCCGTGAGAGAGATCTCGGCCTGTCCCTTCGGTCCCTTCACCATGAAGTGCATGTCCGCAATGCCCTTCGCCATCTTTCCCTTCACCATGCCCTTCCGCTCCATGGGCTCTCCCACCATCTCAATAACGGTCGGACACCGCTCCATCAGATCGACCGTAGCCTTGAAGACGTTGGATTGCTACGCCTGACCCAAAACCCGAAACCCAAACGCGCAGAGAGTAGGAAATGACGTAAAATCCGCCCACAATACCCAGAGAGGACAGAACGAAGAAGGTGAACGTCCGAGTGGGGAGATTGAAGGCGGAGTCGGAGGAGTAGAATCGCTGGAAGCCCTTGGTGGGAAGGGTCCTCGGGAGCGCATTGTAGCCGGAATAGCAGGGGCGAAGCAGCGAACGGCTCACAATCAGGGACGAGTAGTCGCGCACAAAAAAGCGCGAGGATTTCGCGAGCAGCCCCGAGTTCCTTAGCGCCCTGGAAAAAGAAATCGGGTTCATTGCAGCAGAGTGGTGCGGGAGAAAAGGAAATGCCCCCTCTGGGAATCGAACCCAGGACCTTCCGCTTACAAGGCGGGTGCTCTACCAACTGAGCTAAAAAGGCTTTCGCAATAAAACCGGGGTCATTTTATATGAAACATGGCTGCACTCAGGGAAAGGGAAGGAGCAATGTGCAACCGCGAAAACAATGCAAGTCCATAACGGAGTCGATAACGGAATGGTAGCGGCAAACTGAATTCAAACACGATTCTTTCACCATGCGAGCCTATAGCGTACTGCTGCTTATTTTGCTGTGCACTTTCTGTTCTGCGCAGTCCGAACCCGAGATCGTGAACGAAGTGAAAACGAGGAAAGTGACCGTCCGTTGTGCCCCTCTGCCATCACCCGTAGCTGAAGCCTGGCAACTGGAGCATCGTCAAGCTGCAGGGCTCGTACAACCCCTTCGATTTGTGGAAGATGCTCGTCGTCAACATGACTTCGGAGGAGGAGCTTCCTGCGTACCAAATGGATAGTCCTGATAGCTCCTGGGTGCGTGCACTCGCCTATCTGTATGAGGTGGCTACGGGGTCGTCCTTGGGCTGAAAGAATGACGGGTAGAAAGAAGGGATATAATTCAAATCACATGTACGATACCATTACCAACAAGGCGGAGAAGACCCAGCACATCTACCTTTCCCCCTTCTTTGTCACCACATTCAACATCACGGCTCCCAGGAGTCTGAAGCAGGGTGAGATGATCGTGAATCTGACTGCGGGAACGGGTATTGTTGCGAGTAGGCATCTGATCGCTAGAGTTCGACCAGTTCTGCGTTGTACGCCTCATCATCGGTGTGCTGCTGCTGGAGCTGTCGTCGAAGTAGCGTCATTCTCTGTGATTCACTCTAGACTGAGCCGCTCGAAGACCTTCTACTACATCACGGCGGCGACGCTCACCGCAGTCATCGGCGTGCTCCTCATCCTGTTCTACGTGATGAAGCGGTAATCGTCAATCCTCTCCTCAATCGCAGGATGCAGGCCAGCAACACCGCCATGGGCACCGTTGCCGTCGCCTACTCGCTCGGCGTGGCCAGCTTCATGCGTCGCTCCGCCATTCACTTCCTCTGGGAAATGGCGTTGGAACACTACCGCGTGGTTCTGGTGTATGTGGCGTGATCGGGTTTTGAGCGTAGCTACATCCTCGTGTTCGGCTTCATCGGCGTGGTGCTGGTGCGTCTGCGCATCTTCAACTCGCCGACCGCCAACCACACGTCCATGTTCGAGGTGGTGCGTTGGGCCCTCGTTCTGATCGCCTTGTCCTTTATCAGCACCTCCTCCGCCTCTGTGACCGCTTCCGTCGTGCAGTTCTTCCTCGTCATTCTTCTCATCCAGGTTCTCCGCGTCGTCATGGGGAAATTGTCCCGTTTTTCGTCCTATTTCACTCCCAGGAAGCTGATCCTTGTTTCGCTTCGTTTCAAGTTCTTCCCGCCAAAGCGTGGGCGCGCGCCGTGGCGGTAAAGCGTAGGCACCTTCAAGACGATGAAGCAGTATGAGGAGGACCGTCAAAAGTACACGGTCCAGGAGATGGCGAAACTCCGTCAGTATTACCTTCAGGTAGAACCGACGACTGGGTGATAGAGTAGAACCCGGGGGCGTTGGCGCGTCTGAAGACCTGTCCGAAGGTAAGCATGACCCAATTCCTGACCACTGGGGTGGATATATTGGACACAGTCCCAATTGCAAGGAGGCGTGATGAGTAGACGGCGTCGCTTCAGGAGCTGGTGGGAGCGCTGAAGGCGGACAAGGGCAACGGTTTGGACTATTTGTATCACCAGCGTAACGACCGCGACACCTTCATCCGCTACGGCGAGTACATGCAGAGTGGCGACGCGGAGGTGTGCTTCACGGAGAACGAGGCGAACACGTCGCTGCTGCCGTCGCGCGAAGTGGAATACTCGGACGAGGAGGAGGCGCCCGCGCCGGTGAACAAGGACATTTACGAGTTCGACAGCGACGAGGGCAACACGAGCTTCTTCCTGCCGAAGCGCTCTCCGAGCAAGTCGCCGAAGGTGCCGCGCGCGCGTCAGGCGAGCGAAGTGCGCGAGCGCCGCACGACCTTGCCGTCGCACAGCATGCTCGTCCCCACGGAGAATTCTTGGAAGTGGTGTGTTTGTTGTGAAATGAGTGTTGTATTTGTTGTGAATTGAGTGATGTGCTTGTTTTGAAGCCAAGATTGTGTTTGTCGTGAATTGAGTAAGTGCGGATGAAACAAACAGAGCAGCCCTTGGCAAACAGAACCTTTGAAGCCAGGCCTTCCACCGATGAAACCCTCACCAACTCGAACACCTTGCTGTACACGTACTTCAGCGCAGCATAGAGGTTTTCTTTGCCCTCAATGAGGTGGACCGCCACGCAGCCCTCCGGGTTGAGCATCTCCTTCAGTCGCGACAGCATTTCCACCTACGCCTCACTCTTCCTCGCTTCTCTCACCTTGCGGAACGGCACAGACGGACTCAGCATCGCGTCCTTGGGGTCTTCCGCATTCACGTCCACCAGGATCGCGTCAAACTTCTCGCCCGACCAGTTGCTCACGAACTCCGCCGCGTCTTCCACCCTCACATCCACCTTTTTGCTCAGTTGGAAGTACTTGCGAGCAAGCTACGTCTTAATGCGGCTCCTCTTTCCTACCCTCACGATCTCTTGCTCTTTCTCCACCGCCACCACAGTAGTTGACGGGAATTGCTTCAGAACGGCGGACGCCATCGCGCCGCCACCCAGACCCAGAAGCAGAAGTCGCGGCTCCTTCTTCTTCTCAAAGCCCTCGCACGCCTCCAGCATCGTGGACACCAGTCGTTCGTAGGAGTTCTGATTCGCCGAGATTCCAGTGGTTTTCTTCACCATCTTCCCTTTCTCATCAGCAGGCATTTCCTCCGTCTTCTCCGCCACGTCATTCGACTGCTCTTTCTTGGCAGCGTCATTCGACTGCTCTTTCTTGGCAGCGTCATTCGACTCCACAACAACGGCGGACTGAATCACCTCAATCTGGTTGTCGAACACCAGCTGGCGAACTGTGCCGCCTTCAAACTGGTGGTCCTGCACGATCGCAGTGGCACCCGACGAGAGGGGAACAGTCTCCAGCTCCTTGCGATTGAGGATCCCAACGATGGGGAACTGAATGGTGACGGCCGGAATACACCCATCGAAGAAGAAGCACCGCCACACACAGAGGAGCTGCTTTCGGATCACCGAGTCATCTTTGTTTTCCGTTCCCGTGCCGCGGGTGACAATCACGAGACGCCTCGCCTTGAGTCGCTTTGCGATGTGCTCGATCACAGGGTACGACTTGTATCCAAAGCTGCCCTCGCTTCCGAAGGGGATGACGACGCCATACGTCTTCGCCTCCAGGCCCGGCTGGGTGATGTCCCAAATGTCCATGGAGTACTCGAACTACTCATCAAGAAAACGGAGCGTGCACACGGTTTGGTTCATGATGCGGATCTGCATCTCCGTTGAAGCAACGAGGGAGGTGCAATTGGGATGGAAGACGCGAGACTCCTTCCGTGCGGCATAGGCATTCTTCGTGCGCTCAATGTACTTGATCAGAGCCTTCTGCTTCCTTTCCTTGACACTCACGGCGACGGTCTTGATGTGATCATCCATTCTCCTTTGCATCACTCCCACTCCCATTCCTCACAGGAATCCATCGCCGGGAGTGAACTTCAGCTCAATGCCGTCATTCCCAACGGCCTTGTTTATGGTGACGAGGAAGCAGAGATTCCTCTCGGAACGCACTGGATACAAGAACATGTTGATGGAGGTTTGGTGCATGCCCATGTAGGCTACTCATCATTCACACACACAAGGGATACGCATCAAACCCTCAATCTCCTTCTTTTCAAGAGAAGAGATGATCTGGATGGACGCATCCAGCTGGATGCAACCCACCATGAGGGAAATGAGCTGTAATGCTTCCTTCTGCTCCTCGTCAGGCAAATCCACTAGCTATGCATCACATCCTCTTCCCTTCTATGACGTTGATAATGGCTGCCTTAAAGAACTGTGATTTGCTGTTCTTCAGCTCTTCTTTACCTAACACACCGGCGAAGGTCGACGTATGACCTTTTTCAAGCTTTGCATCTTCCACAGAGAATCGAGGACGGAACAGATACAAATCGACCTTTTCAAGGGAAAGACTATGCTTCACAGAATCCAGTGATAGGATACACATCTCTCACATGCTTCGCGTCTGGGGCATAACACAGAAGAATGGGACGACGCTCTCCTCTCTTCTTGCTAATCGCATGCAGAATTCCAATGTAATCGACGGAGTCCATTCTGTTCCCCTTATACAATAATAATATGAAGAAAAGTCAGAGTTGCCTGCTTGCTTGCCTCAGTTAGCCGAAATAGTGGCGAGTTTTGCATTTCGACAAAACTCCATTCTACGTTCAGTTTGTGGAGTCCAATTCGTAAGGAGAGAACACCAAACGGAATTGCGCTTCCTTGTGGAACTTGGAGTTTCTCTGTGCATAACCATTCTCATGGTTATCACACGACCACACCTTCTTTGCATACGAATAATCACGATGAACCCATTTCAAACCCTCCATTCACACAATCATTCATTTCTTGAAAGAGGCGAACCATTTATGGGCAGAAAGAAGAAGGAAAAGAAGAGCACAAAGCGAAGCAAAACAGAGGACGAATCCGCTTCTCCCGTCGGTACAGTGGACAAGAAGCCGAGGGTGGAGGAGCGTGATTCCGAGGAAATGGATCGTGTGAGGGAGAAGGTGAAAGCGATCAATGAGGACATGATCCGTGAAGGAAAGGATATGTTCATCAAAAGTGTGCCAGAGAAGATCAAGGAGCTGACGGAGTTTATTGCAGTAGTTGCTTGGGGCTTGAAGGCTGATTGATAGAATGAGCCTCTCTTCCACGTGCCGCTGGCGGAAGTACGACGGAAGGTTTGTGTGAGTGAAGAGGAAGGGGAACAGTGTATTAAAAGGGTGAACCGGAAGCTCACCAAGTTTTACAAGAAGACGGACAAGGTGTTCGCAAAGTGGAGGGAAGAGAACACCTCGTCGTGTAAGGAATTGTCGGAAAGCACCGGAAAGGATACCAAGGAGGCTCCCGCTCCCATTCTCTTCTATGGAAAGGACGACCAGTTCCCCATCAACACAGTTGTATCTATTTCAGGACTGTAACCAATAGAATCTATTGAAACTGCTGGATTATGTGAAGAAGCAAGTGAGCGATGCCATTCCCATCTTCAACGCCATGCAGATGTGGATCATTCTCAAGCTGCCCCGCGTGGAGGACGGCAACAACTTCGGTGTGTCTGTGCAGAAGGATACCATCGAGGCGCTGAGCGATGCCCAGGAGCAGCTTCGGATCATCTCAGACAACATCTCCATGTACTACCGCACTCGAGGGGAAGCCGTTTCATTCATGGTGCGGTTCTCCGAGATTCGGGACTACATCCAAGCCGTTATGGAGATTGATGAGTCTCAGTTCTACTCCCTGAAGTTGTACGTGAAGAGTCTTCGGAACATCTACGCCTCGATCTATGATTCGACGTGGAAGAACATCGACAACCTCCAGAACCCTCGCCATTCCACCGATTCGATTTCTTCCTTCTTTTAGTGTTTTCTTTGTTTCACATTCCTTATCATCGTATGCAGAATGATAGGGTGAAAAGACTGTCGTGAACTGCAAAGCAATTCTATCCCACCTCTCATAAAGACTGCGGAGAGGCTGGAAACAGGTCCCATGTAGTCTAATTGGTTAGGATAGCAGGCTCTCACCCTGCCGATCCGGGTTCGATTCCCGGCGTGGGAACTCATTTTTCTCTATTCCCATTTCCATGAAGCGGGTATGCTCCTACTTCTCTTTTCTTTCATAGGATTCCTCGGAGATTAGTGCCGCCAACACGCTCGAGGGGAAGGAGAGGAACATCGACTACACTGCCGTGAAGGACCATGCACAGGAAAAGGAAGGTATGGACAACACGGGAGAATCATGTGCAGGGGATGTCAACCCGATTGTGCCTCTCGCTCCCGAATCGACTCTGGAGGAAACGAAAGTTGCGGAAGCACAGCATCTGCAGACTGAGCAGCCCATTCCTATACCAGATATCGTGATTCGAAATGATGATGTCTATCCTCTTGTATTGGCATGCTTCTTTCAGTTTGCGGGACCCTTCTTTGCGTATGTCATGCAATCCACAAACAACTACCACCACCAGTGCATGAAGGACGGAGTGACTCCTGTTCGCCGTCTCCAGATGTGGATGTGACTCGTCTTGTTCATGCATAGTGCTAGAGAGAGAAGGAAGAAGGAGACGCCGCTTCTTCCCGGATTGCTTGGAGACAAGGAGAATCCGTCCTCGCCTATTCCCTTTATGCTGGAAATCAACCCAGCGGTGCAACTGGATGACAAAACTCAGGGTAACGAGACATCGGTTGTGATCATTTCGGCCTTTCACTGTTAGCACTTCAACCTGACTTCTCCCCCACAGTCGACTCCGATCCCATCCTCCATACCGGAAATACCGGTGGGGGAAGACATTTCCCACGTCAACGCGTCGATGGATCTAAACCTATTCGATTCCGTTTCCGATCCTGCGGCAGTGTCATTTTCAGCAAGTAATCGTTTGTGTATGCAATCATCCGCAGAACGGAATCACTCGAAGAAATGGATGGACATCTTTCCGATGGAGTTTCTGCAGTATGTGTCAGGTTTTCTCTCCTACCCTTCTTCCTTTACGGGCTATCCCTTGGATGCATTCGAGAAGGATGGATACACTGCGTTCCTAACGGTGTTGCTATCACGAGACCGCAAGTCGCAGATCAAGCGAACCATTTGCTTCCCCGAGTTGACGTCCCTGATGGAAATCGTGAATACCTATCCGACCCGGTTGCAGCAGGAAGAACCGGCATTGGCCTCACCCTTTGAAGAGAGGATCGATGCGAAACAGATGATCACGGCCTATCTGCAAAACACCATGGCGATGGAGGACCCGATACAGACACTCGCAACTCTACGCAGTATGCACATCGCACTGAACGAGGATCAGAGCCTAATGCTGTCTTCCCTCCGGAATTCCGAAAGACAGGAAGATGTCCTGCTGTGCTTCGTCACGGAGCTGCTGGTGAATGCGGGATACGAGATGTATTGTCGGCAGCAGCAGTTGAGCCGCGAGTCCTTCACTCAGTTTGATTACGGTTGTTTGCTCAAATCGGGGATCCAGTGGCTGAACTCTGCTCCGATCGCATCGATCTTCGACAAGGACGTTCACTATCTCGTGGAGGCGCGTCGAACCAAATCGGGCGTGCTGCGAAGGCATTGCTACGCGTGCTCTCCCAGGGGGTCAAAGACGCACAAGCGGACCAAGTTCATCTGCGCGCTCTGCCACCAGCCGTTTTGCTTGAATTCAACGTGCTTTGAGCTTTATCATCAAAAGAATGGGTACAAATACTACAAGGACGAAACGTATCGCCCAAACTGAACTGTTTGTTTTACGCGCATCCCACAATCCCAACAATTTGTCATGCACCCTTTAGCATTCGTTTTCGTGAAAACCACTTCGTTTTTTACACAATGGAAGACTTCGATGAAATAACCTCCTACCTGCGGCCGACGCGGAAGAACAACATGATCCTTGGCGGACTCCTGGCATTTGCGGTCGTCTCCTTCCTGGTTTCCGGATGGCTCCAGTCTGTCTCTGCAGAGTACTCGAATGTGCCCCTTTTTGTGTGCGATAAGGCGTAGGACATCAAGGACTTTGACTTCGATCTTCCTAGCAGTACTTTCCGCTTTCTGGGAGTCAGTCATAGAGCTGTGCAGAATCACTACTGTTTTCAGGATGCTCACATCCGCCTTTTCCGTTCTGGGATTCATGTCCAGAAAGGTGGTTGTACTATCGATTTGTGATGACTAGATCGGGATGTGGACTCTTTGTACTACCTGTGCGGCCATTGCCTTCATCATGAGTCTGTTCACTTCCCTGGTGATGCTCTTTGGCTTCACGGATAAACTGAGTATGGTTGACTAGAACATTTCAACGAAAGGCATCATTCTCAGCATTCTCCTCATTTTGCTCGATACGTGCTGCATCACGCTCTTCGCCTTTATTATCATCGCGTTCGTCTATCAGTCGCTTGGTTTGTCCGGGTGAGTGGAACTGATGAATAGTGTATGGAAAGGACTCGCAGTTCTCCCTGGACATTAACGATCCCAAGGCGCTGATGATGAAGAATCTGCTGAATAGTATGCTTCGGGTGATTCCCGGAATTGGCTTCTATTTCGCTCAGTCCTCTACTGCCACGAAGAGCGCTTAGTGTTTTGGGTTGGTTTGTTTGATCCAATCGATTTCTCCCTTCTTCGAATCCTATCTCCTATCGAGTCCTTTTGGGCATGTCTACAGTATGAGCAAGCAAAAGTACGTAAAACTTACCTCCAGCCAGAAACTCGAGATTGTGAAGTTCTGGGAAGAGAATCACTGTCCCTATCATACGATTGCTACTCACTATTCGCAAAAGTGGGGCCAGAACATCCGAACCAGCACTGTTGCTGATATTGTGAACTATTGGAGGAAATGGAAAACAGTGCGTGGGGCTTCCAAGGCAAGCACTCAGAACATGGCTCTCAACGAGTGTGTGGTTCAGTCGCTTCTCCTGTCGCAGAATCTTGGCCTGCGCATATCCAAGGATTGCATTCACGCAGTGTGCATGGGAGAGTTAAATGCAAATGATGAAACCCTTCCGCTGCAGAGCATTGAGAAGGTGTTGGAGGAGAACAATCTGGAGGACTCTCCCGCACTGTGGAGGGATCAGACAGTGGATGTTCAGAAGGATGCAGGCGAAACGCTATCTCTTCCCTCCGCCTCTTCCGATCTCTTCTTAGATTCCTTTTCTCTGTTCTGGCGTTGTGCGCCGTACCGTCCCTTTTGTTATGACAAGCCGTTGTCCAATCCGGCCTATCGTGACCAAGTGAATGCCCTTGTGGTGTATTCTGCAGATGGCACCTATCGAACTCCACCTTTTCTCTATGGACATGAGTTTTCGACGCTTCTTGGGGAGAATTGGACGATTGTGAAGAAGAAGCCTGCTGCGGCGCAGAGCATCCAATCACAGCATGCAGAGGCGCTTTTGCACTTTTTGGAATGGCTTGACAGCAATCTGAGTGAATCGCATCTTCTCCTCTTCGACAACGCCAGCGGACTCATCGCCTCCATCGAAGAAGAGGGACCCGCGCAACGCGTCTTCTTCGCCTCCTCCTCCATCGTCCTGCACCGACTACGTCTGTCGCCTCTTCTTCGCCTGTCGCTTCGCTCGCCTTTCACCCGCGGCATTCACCGTTTGACGAAGATTGCCTATCGGTGGGTCTGGTTGGCTGCAGTGATGTGTAGAACGCTCCTTCTGGAGAAGCTGGTTGCTTTGCAGGTGAATCACCGCGGTTATAAGCGATTGCTGGCGGTGGAGGATTGCGCGACCCTCCTCGCCCAGGCGTGGGAACAGATACCAAATTCGTTTATTGCTAACTGTATCTGCATGGCACGGTCGATTCCGGCGGCAGAAGACTCCGAATTGCCGTTAATCCAAGCACGGGACCGGTTTGATGCGGCATTCAACGCATTCTATTCGCTCTTTTCCATACGCGAAGAAGACCGTGTGTCTGCGGATTCCTATCTCCATCTGGAAGCATGTCCCTTCGTCGGTGGAATGAATGCTCTTCGCGAGTGTGTTATTGACCCTTCGTCCAGACACACTCTATTTAACCACGCTGGGTATCCGGAGTGCCCCTCCTCCTCCATGTTGACGAATCAGCAACGAGACAAAGTGCTGCCCGTGGAAATCGAGACTCCGTCAGATGTGGCCTTTCTCGAGGCCTTCCCATTCCCGCCCAGCATGGAGGGACAGGATCTGTTCTACAGCCCAACGCCGGAGGTAGTTCACGCGTTTTGTGCCTGCCTTGACTCGTTTTTGAGTAGCGGCAGCTATTCTGTGGATGATCTGGACTACTTCGCGAGCTTCAAGGAGCGGCTCCTCCGTCAGTATTGCTAGTTGTTGTAGAATCGAGTGGCGTGTTTGTAACAAGAAAGCAAGTCAATACTACACAGGAAGCACGTTACCCGTCTGCAACGCATGCAGGGTGGGAATGACCTTTCCATTCTCATCGATGCAAGAGAGAGACGGCAAAGACACCGTTCCCGGAATCTGGGGAACAAGCAGCACGGAAAAGGCGGATTTGGACTATTCGTGAACAAACGATGTAATCCACACATGCGGCAGCAACTCTTCCACACACACGTTCGCGCAATTGCACAACACATCATCCGATGAAGCAATTTCCACCGTGCCGTTAAGCCGCTTGCTTGCCAAACGCAAGGATATTGAAAGTGCCGGTGCAGATGGCTGCTGCAGTTGGATACCTCCACACGCACCCAGTTCGACTGAAGGAGTTTCATTTCAGCATCGACACAGTACCGAATCTCGATTTGGGGTTTGGGGTGGAGTCGGACCTGAAGACTAGACTTCATTCACACAGAGAGGGGCCACTCATATTCGTGGGTGATGGGTGATGGGGACGACGGGTGCGCCCACTCGACGCACAGGTGAACAAACACGTCACACTCACAACGCTCCGTCACATCCAGCGTACCGCTGGCTGACGTGTGGCTCTGCGTGTACTCCAGGTGCATCGGCACGGACAGCGCGTCCCGTGCGGCGAGCTGCACCGGCGCTGGAGGCGGCGTGGCGGAGAGAAGGATGTCACTGCTGATTGTGGGACAGTGCTTGGGCAAGTCGGTCTATCGGTGACGGAGGAAGAGGAGGAAGACGGAGGAAACCACCACCACGTCCTTCTCCAGCACGCGGGGCGTTTCATTGAACACAATATCGGTGATGAAACTGGTGACGGTGCGCACGGTGAGAGCGACGTCCCCGCGGTTCTCGAACTACAATGAAACGACGATGAAACTCCCAACGGAGAGAAGGAGGTCGCCGTTGCGGCCTGAGGGACGCAGCACCAGCGGGTTGTAAAGGGCGACGGGGAGACTGAGGGAAGTGTGGTCCTGCGGTGGAGGAGGAGGAGGAGACGTACGGCGGGGTTGGAATTGTCGTCGAGAAGAGAGAGAGTGAGGAGTTGGCGCGAGAGGGGGTGATCGACGGCGAAGAGGGAAGGGAAGGCGGGGAGTGCGCGGGACTGGTGGAGGACTTGGGGCTGGGACTGGGGATGAGGGCGTTGGTGAGAGGGTACGAGGTGGGAGGGACAGGGCTTGATGATGGCTTGGAGGAGGAAGGAGGGCAGCTCGTTTCCCTCCAGAAGAGAAGCGTACTCCATACTTGTCTCGGGCAACCGGATGGATAGTGCGCACCGGAAGTAGCAGTCGAACAAGCCATCACGGAGCGAAGACGACAGCCATGCCGGAAGATCATCGTGTACATCATCGACGAAGTGTGCAGAAAGCAGGGTATCCTTGTAGACAAACGGCTTGTTGAACTGTTTCACTCCAAAGTCGTTATTTTGATCCTCTTGTCTATGCATTAGGGAGATAATGGGATTGTACACCAAGAACAGCATTGCATGGATCGTTTGCACGCAAGCTTTCCAAGTTCGTTCCGTGTGCTCCTTATCCTTTCTTCTCATCAAGATAATCACATCGCACTGTTCACCTATTCTCTTACTGAAACCAGAAGGGGAAAACCGAGATACAGGGCTTTTCGGCTTTGGAGCACTTCCGAATTGGCAGCCTGGTCTTGAACGAAGAGTGCAAACTCGAAATCATGGATGTTCATGAGTCAGAGAGTGATTCTGAATGTGGGTTATGTAGGAGTGCTTTGGGGTATGAAATGGAGTGAAGTGTATTGTGAGTCATCTGTTTATGGGATGTAGGGATTGTGGTGATTGTGGCCGAATTGTGTGTGATAATTAAGGAGTGAGTTGCCTGTTGATAGTACAATTGTTTGATAAAGGGGGTGGCTTGAAATGATGATGACTGCGGTTATCACTTTGACGCGAAACCCTTATAATAGATTGAGGGGGTGAAATGCAAGCATATATGCCTTGCTAATTCCTTTATCATCAGTTTTCGATGAATGCTCAAAAGAGACGGAGTAATCGGAAAAGTGAAAAGAGCGGATGGATAGAACGATGCCACAGATATCCGTATGCGTCGTATTGGGATGGAAAACAGCGTAGATGAAGAGCCAAGCAATGAATGAAACAATATCGCTTTGAATTTTGGAATTCTGATCGACAAGAAACTGAACTCTCTTAACTGTGACGACTAGAAACATAAAAGACAATGAATCGTAAATCGATTGGTCACTACATAATACAGGGCTTGATTGAACAGTTGTTTGTGTTGAGATGACTCATTCACGAATAGTGATGATAGGATGTGCTATTCTGGTATTGATACAGAATCAAACAAGGAAATAATGATCATTTCAGTTCCTTCGTACTGTTTTGAGAAGAATCCAGAGGAACAGTTGGAAGAATGGAAAGCATTATCCGATCCATTCATATTGAGTTGTTATGACTATATAGTCGATAAAGATGTTGCTTGGGTATGGTTGATAGAAGGGATTAACTGGATCTAGATCGTGTTTGATTCTTATCCATACGGTTCCATTTCCCATTATATGGAAAAGCGAAATCACTTAGACGAAGTGGAGTTACGGGAAATTGCGAGCTGTCTATTGTTGGGGCTATCATACACTCATAGACACCAAATGATAGAAAGAGTAAATGCTACAATTGTGGATGAGATGTTAGCTTTTAGACACAGAGAATCTGTTCATTACTGAGAAGGGAATTGTTAAATTCCTTCCCTTTGACTGCTGGTACTTCTTAGAAGGTGTTCCTTTCGATGATGTTCATGCTTCCATATCTTCTGAAGTGCGTGAAGATGAATTGAAGAGCGATATCAAGTATCTTGGCGCATTTATCCTTGAATTGGCTAAAGGAAAAGCTTATATTACTTATTCTCTGCTGCAAGACATAGTGGATACTGAATTGAATGAAATGAAAGCCCACAATTTGGAGAGTGGGTTTTCTCCTGCATTTGTTGACTTTGTGACGAACTGTTTGGCGAAGGATGTGAATAAGCAATGGAATCTGAGGGAATTGATGAAGGTGTGGGATTCAGGAAGGAATAATGAATAGCATCCATTCGTGAAAGCGAGTGTGGAGACAATTGAGGCATTTGGCTATTCAGAATTGTTGGTTTGCTCGTAGAGAGTAATGAATAGATGCCTATGTGAAGAGATGTTGAAGAGAGAATCGCATTGTGCGTATTTGACTCTAACTAGAAATAAAACTCGGTGTTGGTATGACGGTGGAATTGTTGAACTACCGCCTTTAGCGATGGCTCAATTGAATGCTGGGAAAGTGACTATGGTTAATATGAGAATAGTGAATGACGAGAATGTGATAGACAAAGAGTCCGGGCAGGTGTTGGATTTGAATGATGATGGAGAGAGATGGGAAGGAGGTGTATTGAATGATGAGCCGTATGGTTGGGGCGTGTTATATGACAGTGAGAACAGAATGGTGTATAAGGGATTCCGCATTGGAGAAGTGAATGTGTGCTATGGCATTCAATACTATTCTGACATTCAGAAGATGGAGTATGAAGGCGAGTGGTGTGAAGGGAAGCGCTGGGGAAGAGGCACTCAGTATGATCGCGATGGCAACACGGTGTTTTCAGGAGAATGGATGAATGACAGGAGAATGGAAACAAGAGTAGTTATTACTATCGATAACCCGGAGTTTCTGCTGCACAATCATGTTGAACAGTTAATAGTGAGTAGTAAATGCTGTAATGAAGAAACGTGGAAGCGATTGGACTTATCGTTCCTGTCAAATCTGCAGGAATTGGTTATAAGCGATTATTGTTTTCAGACAGTGGAGGAAGTGGAGTTGATTGGGTTATCAAAGTTGGAGAGAGTAACAATTGGAAACAGCAGTTTCTGGAAGGATGATTCCTTTGTTGATTACTATGATCCAAGTGGCCATTTCTATTTGAAGGATTGTGAGAGATTGAGAGAATTGAAGATTGGTTATTGGTCCTTTTATAATTATGCTATGGTTGAGATTGAGAATATGGCTCGCTTGGAAGTGATTGAAATAGGAGACTTGGATGGACAGGGTCACGATTTCTTGTGTGCTTCCTTGGAATTGAAGGGTGTTTCTCAAGGAATGAACTGATGAATAGATTTGCCCAAATTGAAATCGATTATCTTTGCTAGGTTTGTATTCTGTGATTGTTCTCGTGTGGTATTTGAGAGTGAATGGTTTGAAGAGAGAATAATTTCTAGATTTACCTGAATTGACTTCCATTCGACTTGGTGAGCATGCATTGTCTTTTGATGGTGATGATGAAATGAACTGATGAATAGACTTACCTAAACTTGAATCACTCGTAACCGAATGCAAGAATAGTTATTCTTTTGCTAAACCCGGTCATGTCACTCTTGAAAGTATTATTCTTCTTATGAGAACAATCACTAGACCTACCCTCTCTGTCGGAGGTTGTTTTACCAAATGCGTTCAAGAATACAAGTGAGTCCAAGGTGAGCAGTATGATACTCTGAATTGGTATGATTGCTAGATTGTGGCTCTTTAATTGATTGCTTTAAAAAGGCAACTATCATGTGAATCGCTCTATTACCCACGTCATGTCATTCTCGAGAGTGCATTTCTCCTTCCACCCTCACATTTAGACATTCCATCCCTGACGGAAGTGACTCTTCCCATCTATGCATTCAAGCGTGCGACCTCCGCAACAGTGAGCAGTGCATTCCATTCCGCTTCTTCACTTCTAGATGCTGGCGTCTTTTCTGAAGATTTTCCTTTCCATCTTTCTTCCAAACACGAGTCCAACAAACACCCACTAAAAGAACTCACTCCACCTCCTTCGACTTCTCCACCAACTGACTGTACAACGAGTTCTTGTCGCTCAGCAACACGCCCGGCGCGTCGAACTCCTTCACCTCGCCCAGATCCAGCACCAGCACCTTATCGCTGTCGCTGATGGTGTGAATGCGATGCGCGATCGTGATCACCGTGCTGTCCTTGAACTCGCTGCGGATCGTCTTCTGGATCGTCAGGTCCGTCTCCACGTCGATGGACGCCGTTGCCTCGTCCATCAGAATCACCTTCGACTTGCGCAGCAGCGCCCGCGCCACGCACAGCAGTTGCCGCTGACCCACCGAGAAGTTGCTGCCGTGCTCCTCCACCACCGCCTCCAGCCCCGCGGGGTTCTCCGCCACCGTCTGCCGCATGCGCGCGCGCTCCAACGACGACCAGATCTCCTCGTCGGTGTACTGCTTGAACGGGTCCAGGTTGTCGCGTACCGTTCCCGAGAACAGCAGCGGCTCCTGCGGGATGATCGCCATCTTTGAGCGCAGGTCCTCCAGCCCGATGGTGCTGATGTCCACGCCGTCGATCACGATGCGGCCCGTCTCCAGCTCCACGATGCGCATCAGACACAGCACCAGCGAGCTCTTGCCCGCACCCGTGCGGCCCACCACGCCCACCTTCTCGCCCGGCGTGATGTGCAGAGAGATGTGCTTCAGCACCGGCTCCAGCTCCGGTCTGTACCGCATCGTCAGGTCCTCGATCACCACGTCGCCCTGTGCGGGCCACGTCTCGGCCGGCGCAGTGGCGGCGATGTGCGCGGGGGCCTCGGAGGGCAGCTCGGCGTACTCCTGAATGCGCTCCACCGCCACGATCTGCGTCTCCATGTCGGTGACTTGCCGTACAAGCCAGTTCAGCGACTGCGTCACGTCCAGCGAATAGCTCATGGCAAGACCCGCCATGGACGTGAACAGCACATTAGCAGGGTTCTTGCCCAACACCACCAGCAGCGCCGTAGCGCCGATGATCACGGTACCCGCGAACTCCAGGCGGATGCCCAGCCAGCAGTTGCTGCCGCTGATCAGGAAGTAGGCGCGCTGGTTGCGGTCCAGCAGCGCGTAGTTCTTGGCGACGAACTGCGCCTGCTTCTGGTAGGCGCGGATCACCGGCGTGCCGTCCAGCGTCTCACCGAAGTTGGCGTAGATGGGCGAGCGGCTGATGGAGTCGAGGCGCTTCATCTCGCGCGTGCTGCGCACATAGAAGCGGCCCTCGTAGACGTAGTAGAAGAAGAGCACGAAGACGACGAGGAGGAACCACACAGAGGACATCGTGATGACCACGAGCGTCGCCACCACGGAGAACAGACTCGACAGGAAGGACGCGAACACGCCGGGCAATGTCTTGTCCACCGTGTAGATGTCCTTGCTCACGCGGTTCGTGATGCGGCCCAGCGGCGTCTGATCGAAGAAGGACATGGGCGACCGCAGGATGCCTCGAAGCAGCTTGTCGTGCAGCGCAGAGCTGGCGCGCACGCCCGACAGGTACAGCGTGATGTAGCGAACGCCCAGCAGCAGCACCGAGCACAGCGCGATCAGCGCGTACACGCCCACGTACCACAGGCCCGGCTTGTCCGCGCTGTCATTGCTCCAGAAGGTCAGCCACCAGTTGTTCGTCACTCGCGACACCTCCGCCAGCACGAACAGCAGCAGCACCATTGCCACAGCGCATGCGCCGCCCGCCGAGGCGAAGTACAGGGAGTACACCGACCGGTGCACCTGGCCCTCCACGCGCGCCTCCTGCGTCGTCAGCTTGCCCTTCTCCTCCTTCACCTCCTTCTTCTCCGTCTCCTCCGCCAGTGGCGACAACTCCACGCCGGGCGTTTCATCGCTGGGCGTTTCATCACCACCCTCCTTCTCCTTCGCCTCCTTCTGCGCCGCCAGCAGCCCCGCCAGCACGCCCTCCTTCTTGCCGCTCACCGCCGCGAAGTCACCCGCGTCCTCCACACGCCCCTTCTCCAGCACGATCACGCGGTCGCAGACGGGCAGGTACTCCAGCGCATGGGTGACCAGCACCACGCACTTGTTCTTCAGCAGCCCGCGCACGCACTCGCGGAAGATGTGCTTGCCCACGTGCGCGTCCACCGCCGACAGCGGGTCGTCCAGCAGGTAGCTGTGGGTCACTCCCCCTCTCATTCCCCACATATCGCAGTTCTGGTACACGGCGCGCGCCAGGGACACGCGCGTCTTTTGCCCGCCGCTCAGGTTGATTCCCTTCTCGCCGATCTCCGTCGCGTCGCCCGCCGGCAGCACGGCGATGTCCGGCTTCAGACAGCACGCCTCCAGCACTTTCTGCGCCTCACGCCACGCCACCACACCCACCTCGTACTTGTCCGCGTCGAAGGCACTGCCGAACAGGATGTTGTCGCGCAGCGAAGCGTTCATGATGAATGGCGTCTGCGGCACGTACCCGATGCTTCCACGGATCTTCACCACGTCGCTCACACTGCGAGCCGTGTCCACACGAGGCATCTCGCCCAGAATGGCGTTCAGAAGAGAGGATTTGCCTGCGTGTCAGAAAACCGCCCGATTCCCACCGCAGCCGACATGGCCCACAACCGCGGTTAACTGGCCCGCGTCGAAGGAGATGTTGATGCCGCTCAACAAGAAGGGTTCGGACTTCTCTTCCTCTTCCGTGGGAATCACCTTCTTCGCCTTCTTCCCAAAACAGCCGCGATTTCTCTTCTTCTCCTCCTCCTTCTTCACACTCGCCTCGCTCCAGAAAAAGTCTCCATTCTGGATGGAGATGCCGACCTGCTCGCGACTGGCGCGCTCGGGCACCTCGATCTCCTCCGCCAACAGGAAGCGCTGCACGCGGTGGAAGGAGACGGAGCACTCCGAGATGTTGTTGATGGTCTAGACGTGACCTGCAAAAACGGGGGGCACCTCCGGGAAGCGAGTGAGGGGGAACCGCAAGATATTGAATCTACGGTGAAGGGATGGAGTCGAGACAACAGAGAGAGGGAGACGAAGGCGGCGGAGGCGGTGAGCGGGTTGCCGAGCAGCACGTAGAGAAGGAAGGTGAGTGTGGAGACGAGGTAGGGCGTGGTGTTCCACATGCATTGCGAGAAGGTCTGCATCCAGACATAGCGGCGCAGCACGGCGAGCTCGTCGCAGCGGAGGCCGGAGATGCGCTGGAGGAAGGCCTTCTCCCAGGACTGCAGCTTGATGAGCTTCATGCCCTCGAGCGCCTCGGAGGTGGTGTTGATGCGGCGGTCCTTCACCCTCATGAGCTGCGACTGGATGGCGGCGAAGCGCGCGGACATGTAGCGGGCGAAGGGGATCATGAGCAGGATGATCACCGTGCCCGCCAGCGTGGCCAGGCCCAGCTAGGCGTCAGGCGGGGGAGGAGGAGCCACTTGGTTGAAGAGCATCACGAGCGAGACGATGATCTGGAAGGGTCCGGACCAGATGGTCTGCAGGTAGCTGGGAGTGATGAGGGAGTGAAGGAGGTTACGAAGTGATGTCCTGGAACTTCTGACTGTCCACCTCCATGAGATTCATGATCTCGCCCTGATTGAACTGAGACCGAGCAGAGGAGCTGAGACGGAGCGCCTTGTTGTAGCTACGGGTGACGAGCAAACGGGATCAGTACACCATGGTGATGCAGCTCGAACGGAGACGGAGGCCCGTGCGGAAGCACAGGTAGAAGTAGTTACGCAAGCAGAGACTCTGCAGAAGAGCCGCCACGAACATGATGAGCGCATACTTGTAACCGTCCGCCTTCGGCGCCTCCATGTCTTCCAGGAATGTGGTGACCTTGTTGAGCATAACGGGACCGATGAACTGGCAGATGTCGTGAATGAGCTTCAATCCAGCAGCGGCCAAAAAGGGCAGGCCAAACGAGTTACTCATGCTCTTAAACAGATTATGCCTACGGTAATACGGGAATGGTGATGCTACGTTTGCTGCCACTGGTTCTCCACTTTGCCGTAAATGGTCTCTGCCTGGTCACATTTGCTATCGGTTACAATACAATATGGGAGCGAACGATAGCTTTGGAAGATCGCTCGGTTCTAAAGTGTGTTTGCTGCCAAGCGAGAGAATGGGGTTGAGCCACAGAAACAGAATCTTGGAAAAGAAGGACGCCTTCTCCTCGTAACTGTCAGGCGACTGACTACAGCGTCATTCTACTCTCCGCATCGAGATACTCCGCTTGATTCTCCTTCATCAGAGTATTAGTGAGGGACAATACTATTCCGACCTAACAGTGACACAAAGAGGGACTATTTTTCAATCTCGTGTTAGGAGCAGCTGCCAATGGTAGGGTGCTTGGGAGATGAAGAGGATGCTTCCAGCAATGTGTAGCAGCCACTAAATTCAAATCGACTTGCATGGAGTGATAGTGCGTGCATTCCATCTGGGCTCATACTGTATGCTGTTTGGTCACCTCACTGCAACAATTCTCCCCTATGCACTTCTTGTGGTCTGTTGACTACTGCGATTGATATGGATGGGATCACTGAACGCGTAATGGAATGCGAGAGAATCGAAGAAGCATTCGATTTCTTAGAGTACAAGAATTACAATGGCCGCGAATAACGGTGGAGGTTTTATCGGAAAGATCGTGTCGTTGGTGTCAGTACCCAACATTCGGTACGAGGGTACGATTCACATGATCGACAATGACAAAATCACTCTGAAGAATGGTACAGTCCTTTTCATGGAATGAAGGGTAGTTCGTATCTTCGGTACGGAGAATCGTGAATGCGAAGTGTTTATCGGCATACAGAAGGATATGATGCCCGTCATCACCTTCAACAGAGCCGGAATCCGGTCCATCAATATCATTCCTCAGGTTTGCCGTGATGTTGCTGTATTCTGTAGTATTCCTTCTTTGACCCCAGTATTGTGCAGGAGCCTGCCAATGTCGTTCGTGCTGCAGGAGTCGCTTGACGGGATAGGCCCCCGCTAGACAGGTTGCTGAGAAGCCCCAGTCTTCTCGTTTCATGAATAACGTTGCACTCACCGGCCGGTTTCACGCGCAGACCAATCGTGCCGACGCGCAGCTGGAGGATCCCACGGAAGAGCCCATTACAAACGATTTCGATTTCGAGGCTTCCAACAAGAAGCTGGAGAAGGATGACGCGAACCAGACGGAAGCCGCTCCCGCCTACAAGAAGGACAATTTCTTCGATACGCTGGAGGAGAACAAGCCTCTGTGACCATTGTGCATTGCGCTCATGCCTAGGGAGGGACTGAACCGTCGCTACCGCAACGAGAACATCGAGACCTTTGGCAAGAAGTCGCTTGACGAGCATAACCGCGAATACCGCAACAGCTACAGAAATAGTGGCTGATGCACGGCGAACTGACGGGTAGATAACCGCAACTACAACAATGGAGGCTATGGAAGAAACCAGAGGTGGGGCCGTCGCGGCGGCTACAACCGCAGAAACTACCACAATGGGCAGAATCTGCAGGATCCGACTGCCGCTCCCATGGATTCATAGCTTCATTATCCGGCCTGTGCTGTTTTCCAAACAAACAGATCATTTCTCATCTCCATAGCTGAAGAGGCTCAGTGCGGGAGCCTTCTTCTTCTTTTCCACCTTGCTCTTGGATTTCAACCGCAGCGTGGGAAGGGGCGTTTTCCCCTTCTTTTCGTCCTTTTCCACTGCCTTTGCTCCAAACGAGAGATTCTCCAGTCTAGGAGTCAGCAGCCAATCGGAATCCCACTTCATCTGCTCCTCTGCTTCCTTCATGATCATGTCCTTTTGTATCCTCTCTATTCCTTATGACGTTAGACAATTCCAACTGAACACCTCCTCCTCTCGGCCGAGCCGCTCCTTTTCCCTCTTTTCCCTCTCCTTTCGGGATCGCTCCATCTGCTCGTAATCCTTGAACTCTTCATCGTCCATGGGGCGCACACCATACATCAGCTTTCTCCGCTCCGCCAACTCTTCCTCCTCCTTCGCCTTGTTTGCCATGAGCTGGTCATAGAGAGAGCTAGTTGATGAAGAAGCGCAATGGCACGAACACTCTCTCCTTTGGAACTTCCTTGGTCAAAAACAGAGGATCCACCTTCGCTATCGCCTTCTCCTCGAATCTTCCGGTCTATTCATCAGTCTCTCCGCCAATCGTCCACTTTCTCAGAAGAATGAATCTCGGCTGCTGTATAGAACTTCAGCTTCTTTTCCTCCATGCCAAATGGTTTCTTCTCTTCTTCCGTTGACATGTTCCCCTCTCCTTAGCATTATCCCTGGATTTGGTCTGTTACAGTGCAACTAGAGAAATATCGAAGCAACAGCAACAATCGTTTGCTCCTTCTTTTGCGACAAAATTAGGACGGATTTTGTTCCATTCAAACCAAACGCATTTTCTCCGCAGATATGGTTCTGCTCTCGTTTCTATTATAATGAATAGTACAGTGAACGCCAGCGGTATCAGGGAGAACCATCCTACATGTCGTCGACTTCGACTGGAGTGATTCGGTCCATTGAGCACATTAGCACCAACCTGGGAAAACAGAAATGGTAGTATTTATCATAATTGCTTTATCTATAGGAATGACGTTTCCCAAGCGTATCTCTCTGCACTGGAGCATATTCAAGAATTGAATGAAGCAGTGGCAATTTCACAATTCTGGTGATCTCCTAGGCCGAGATTCTGATGGGCCATTACGTTGTGGAGCCCATGAAGAAGGATATTGGAGATAGTAGCAATTCCATTCTGCATTTAGCGTAGTTCCCTCTATGATGGCTGCTTTCTTTCCAAAGGAGAAGCTGGAAATGGACCGCATGCTTGAGAAGTCGCTGAACGTGGAGGATTATGAATATGCCAAGGTGGTGTGTTCATGCTGATAATTATTTCTAGCAAATCATTGATGCGCGCAATGCGTGGTATGATGAGATGGAGAAGGAGATTAATGTGTATGAAGAAGCGAGAAAGCCCAAGAGAAGGGTTGTACAATAAACATGTATCCTATTCTTCTGTTTACATCATACAACTAAAGGTCTTTGAACAGACGGTACAATAAAGCCTACACTCAATGCATCACACAGTCCATACATATTCCTCCACCTCGCTCTTCAGTTGAGCATTCTCCTTCTTCAGTTCCGTGTTCTCTTTCGTAAGCTATTCAGTCAGTCAACCCATACAACACAAACAGCGTCATTGTGCTCGATGCACTCGTTTGCATATGAGGAGAGTAAATCCACCTTCTCTGCCAATTCCTCCTTCTCCTCCTTATCACTCGATGAAGCCACGAGGTAGCTTAGAGCTTCCGCAATTTTTGACACGGAGTCTTGTAGATCGTCCACTCTCTTTGACAAGTCAGAGAGCATGCGTTTGCTCTCATTCTCCTCCTCTACCTTCACTCGCTTTGCTTCTTCCGTTATCTACGCATGATTTGGCACAAGCGTAGGAACTGCGGTATTAATCATGGCAGCATCCTTCGGAAGGACAGTTTCGGATTGTACGTTTGATGGGGCAAACGGTGTGAGAATGGCTTTCTTCAAAGTCTCTTTTGGTGCAGAAGAATGATCAAACAGACTATTCGCCTATGAATCACGTCCAAAACACTTTCAATTCTACATCTCGTTTTCTTGAGTATGTATGCACTTGGGAGTTTTCGTCGGACCTGATCTTCACACCTCCCTCGAATTTCCCACTTCACCCCCTGGTCTTTTGTTTCATGACGATAGCTCATTCTATCCCCAGCAGAGATCAGCAAGAAGAACGGACGGATCGACAGAAAAATGAAGGACAAATCTCCCGCGGGAGGCAATCCCGTTGTTTTGCCGCGATGATGATTCTTTGCAGGGGATGAATTCCTATTGTTGGGTGGATTCCATATTTGAATTTGGAGAAAAGTGGAGTGTCCATTTCTGATCTCCTCGAAATTGAAAACGGTGCCCATTCTATGCGCAGACAGCAATAAGGGATCTCAATTTCGGGCTGTGTCGCTGCATCGCTGCACTTCAATTGTCAATACTCATCTTTGCTGTTGCTCCCCTCTGCGTTGTTCCCAGGAGTGTGTCTTTGTTTCACGTTCCATATTTCCTATATTGGGTCTTTTCAGTGTGTTGAAACTCCCCTCGCTTCTTTCCCGTTTTTCTCCAGAAAGGAGTTCCTTCTACAGAATAGTACAATAGAATATGAATTCGGTATGTGCAGTGAAGTGATCTTCATTGGCTCCGTTGAATGGAACGTGGTTTAGAGCGTATTCTCACCCTCCTTAAGGGACAACCGAACCAATTTGGAATTGCCGGAGGAACCTCGAATGCCAACCCACTAAATCGAGGCAATCATGCGACTCCGTTTGGTCTTCAAAATCACGCAAAGGGCCATCCCGTTGTTGTTCCTGCATTTCATTACGCGTAGATGCGTAACCAGCAAGCGAAACCGGTCGGATCCTTCGCTTCTTCCCCAGCACCAACGAGAATGGTCCCCCCAGCGAGGGAAGTGAATCCCACCAGCGAAACGACGAAGGTGCACTCTGTGCAAAGCTACAAGCCTGTTTTTCTCCCAAAAGCGCCCGTTCAAGCCAATCCGTCGCCACCCACCGTCACACCCGTTCATTCGAATCGCAAGACGCCGTTCATCCCGCAAGCGGTGAAGAATCCTGTCTCTCTCCCTGCGGAATCAGTTGCGCAGCCGACTGTCCAAACGAAGCAGCAGTCAAAGCCGAATCGGTCCATGCGCATCGCTGCCTACCCCGTGAGCACGAGACCTGTGGCGGCGCCGATGCCCATCACCCCTCTGAAGCCCGTCGAAGCTCCCGTTCCCGCAGTGAAGTCCAAGGAGCCTGTGAAGCATGTTCGCGTCCTCTCTCCCGTTGACCCCTAGCGCATCCAGCCATTGCCCATTGCGCAATCCTTCACGCCCGCCCCTATGAAGCCTGCGCCCGCGAAACCCGTGCCCGCGAAGGACGAGAAGCCCGCCACCCGCCACAGGCCCAAGCCCTTGCTGCCCCCTGCCGTTATGGGTCCGGCCATGGCAACTCCTGTGGCACCTGTGGCACATGTGGCACCTGTGGCACCTGTGGCACCTGCCGTGTCGGCGCCTCCGACAGCGAGTCCCGCAACGATCACGGAGCAGGCGCTGGCGAGCACGGAGGAGGTGTTGGCGAGCCTGCAGAAGAGAGAGGCGCGCATCGACGACATCACGGCCGAGGCCTTCTTCACTGCGCCCGAGGCCACGCCGCGTCCCGATGATGTGGTGCCCGCTGCGGAATCCATTGCGGAACCCACTGCAGAATCCACTACAGAATCTACTGCGGAGCTTGTTGAGGAGCCTACTGCAAAGACGATTGAGGAGCCCACGGCAGAATCCACTACGGAAACTACTGTGGAGCAGGAAGAGAAGGCTGCCGCTAACGTCACGCCCTCCGCGGACGTGGATGCTGCTCCGCCCACCTCGGATGCGCCGGCTGCTCTGCCGCCTACTGACGCGCCGGAAGCTGCCGCGCAGCCGCCTACGCCGGAGATGCCTGTGACGCCCTCGCCGCTGCCGTCGACGCCTCTCGCGCCCACTCCCTTCGCACCCACGCCCGCG
>OIWT01001174.1_pt1 | contig 32859 bp, 27 predicted proteins | sample 1587701 | NCBI WGS metagenome assembly OIWT01 (sample SAMEA3888904, study PRJEB22519) | human gut metagenome | biome: human gut; feature: human-associated habitat; material: faeces | place: Denmark | collected 2009 | reverse complement strand
GTGTCATTTTAATTTGGTTGTCTAGGAGCTGTTGCACTTAGATTGTAAATCCATCGGAAAGATGGGCAGATGGATTGCCTCGCTCATTTGACCGTGCGCTCCACTGTCTCGAGCTTGCCCTCTTTCTCGAGGCCCTCGACCCATTTTGCATGGTGGTGCTTGGCATAGCTCTCCTTGACCGTGCCGTCGCGCATGCCCTGGAACGAATCCGGGTTGACGCCGATGGCCAGGTAGATGTGGCCGATTGCTGCGGCAAAGCCGAGGCCGGCGCAAATGCTGTGCAGCGGGATCATCCAGGTGCGGATGGCCGGCGAGATGTGACCGGCACCGAGCCAGAGCGTGAGGCCCGAGACGACGAAGCCGAGCCACAGCAGCGCCTGCAGCAGGATGTTCATGCGCTCACCGCCGTTGTAGAAGCCCTGTTTCGGCATGCCCTCCGGCTCCTTGCCAATGAGCTCTGCCGGGAACTTCACGAGGAACTTCACATCGTCCTTGTCGAAGTGCAGGACCTCGCGGATCAGCGTCAGGATGCCGGAACGCGCCGTGATGAGCAGGGCGACGATCGGGTTCAGGATGAAGATGACGCCGAGCATGTGGTGCATGGTCTGCAGCGTCTCTGCACCGAAAGCCTCGTAGAGGAACAGGAACTTATTGGTGTAGAGCGGCATCGCCGTCAGGAATAGCAGGAAAAACGTCACGGCGTTGATCCAGTGGAAGTAGATGAACCCCTTCTTATGGCGCTTGATGTAGGTTACGTTCTTGGACATCACTTCTCCCCCTTCCCGTTCTCGTCATCGTCTTTCTTGCCCCTCATGCCCTTGACGGCAGCGAGGCCGAGCACGCCGACGAGCGCGCCGACACCGGCGACCTTGCCGAGCGGGCGCACGACGTCCTTCCAGATGTCGATGGAGACAGGCGTCTTGGCCTGCGGCTTGAAGCCGTAGACTTCCGGCTTCTCCGGCAGCACGTAGATCATGTGGACGCCGCCGACGCCCTGCGGGTTGAACACGTTGGCATCCGGATAGCCGTCTTCCTGGAGCTCCTTGACGCGCTGGCGCGCAATCTCCTCGATCTCCTCGTACGGTGCGAACTGCAGGGCATCGGCCGTGCAGGTCTTGGCGCACGACGGCGTCATGCCCTCTTCGATACGGTCGAAGCAGAGGTCGCATTTCGTCGACTTGTGCGTCTCCTTGTTGATTTTCGGGACGTCGAACGGGCAGTTGGCCACGCAGTAACCGCAGCCAACGCACTTGTCGGCGTTGATGACGACAGCACCCGAGTCGAGCTTGTCGATGGCTTCTTCCGGGCAGCCCTTCGCACAGGCGGGATCGCCGCAGTGCATGCACTGGACTTTGACGAAATCCCAGTGGAATTTGCCTTTCGCGTCCGTGCGCTCCGTCATGCGGATGAGGTTCCACGTCGTCGGTGTCAGTGTGGCATGCGACTGGTACTGACCCTCGAACGGGGTCGACATGTCAGCCGGCAGGTCATGCCACTGCTTGCAGGCGACCATGCAGGCCCTGCAGGCGCTGCAGCGCGCGATGTCGTGCAGCATTGCCATTTCTTGTGCCATTTACTTTTCCTCCCCTTCATCGAAAACCGGCGCAGCGGCCAGCAGTACACTGCCCCGCTTCACGAGCCCCTGCTCCTGAGCCAGGAGGTCGAGGTGGAGCGTCGCCCAGTCATGCCGGTAGATGATCTCAGATGCATCCGGACCGTCCGGCGCTTTCGGGTCCCTCTGCTTGCCGCCCTGATACGTCTTGAGGTATGTGTGGCATTCCTCGCAGACATCGAGGCGCATCTCTTCTTCCCCCTCCGGCTCCAGCACCTTCATCTTCTCGAGGTCCTGGTTGCCGCAGTAGGCGCAGCCGACGCGCGCGTACGGCCAGACCGTGTGGCAGCCGTCACAGACGAGGAAGCGCGCGCGGCCCTGCTGCTCCTTGCGCAGGACAGCCAAGACAGGTGGCCTGCCGCAGACCGGACAGTAATTGCGCTTCCAGCCGATCTCTTCCCAGACGGCTGCATCCTTGGCCTCTGCCGGCACGAGCGCATCGACGACAGCCCAGCCGAGGAGGCGCAGGCCTGTCTCATGGAGTCCGCGCGCTTCTGCGAAAGCATGGATGCGCGCATCCGCCTGCTGAAGAAGCAACGCAAAGAAGGCAGCTGCCTCCTCCGGTGTATCGGTAAATGTGCGCATCGAGGCGAGCGACTGGCGCAATCCATCCGGCATCATCAGCTGCTCGCTCGCGAGCAGCTCGGAGATGGCGCGGCCGAATGAGGCTGCCGCTGCTTCGGCCATATGCTCTTGCAGCTCGCTGTGCTGCAAGAGCGGCAGGCCGTCCTTCGTCATCGCCTTCCAGGACGCTTTCTCGGGAAACGCGACAGGCGTCAGCGCTTCGCCAAGCAGGCCCTCGAGTGCGAGCTGCCAGCCGGCCGTCTGCTCGAGATAGCCATGCTGCGCGAAGTAGTCCTGCCACATCGCCTGGCAATCCTTTCGATTCTTTTCCATCATCAATACCTCATGCCTTCTCTACGTTGACGAGGCAAGCCTTGAACTCCTGTTCCTCGGAGTTCGGGTCGAGCGCGTCATTCGTCAGGTAATTCGTGCTCGGGCCCGTCGAGAGGCCCTTGAATCCGAAGGAGTACGGCATCCAGACCATGTGCGTCTCCTCGCCGTTGACCGTCAGCGGCTGCGCGCGCTTCGTGACCATCGCCTTGACGACGACAGAGCTGCGGGCCGAGCTGACCTTGACCTTGTCGCCGGCCTTGACGCCGATCTTCTTGGCGAGCTGTTCGCTGATCTCGATGAAGTTCTCCTTGACGAGCTCATTGAGCCACGGGATGTTGCGCGTGACCGTGCCGGAGCACCAGTGCTCCGCGATGCCCGAGCTGCAGAGCACGTACGGGAACTTGTCCTTCGTGCCGATTGGCTGCTTCTCCGGCAGGCGCGGGTACTTGATGCACGGATTGTGCTGTGCGTTCTCATTCTCGTGCATCGCATTGTGCGTCGGGCTCTCGAACGGCTCGTAGTGCTCGGGGATTGGACCGTCGACCGGCGTCGAGGATGCGTCGCGCGTCGTACCGTCCGGATTCTTATCCTGATACGGTGCAGCGTAGATGCGCGCGATGCCCTCGCCGTTCATGCGGAACGGCTTCTGGCCTGCCGGCGTCGAGGGACCGGCCGTGCGATTGCCGACATCCGGCACATCGTAGCCCGTCCACTTGCCCGCTGCCGCATCCCACCAGACAAGCGGATGCTCTTTGTCTGCGGGGCTGCCGTCTGCGAGGCACGAAGCGCGGTTGTAGAGGATGTGGATGTTGTCCGGCCATGCCCAGCCGAACTTCGGGAAGATGCCGACATTGCCCGGGTCTTCCTGACCGCGGCGCGCCGTCATATTGCCCTCGCGGCCGTAGTAGCCTGCGTAGATCCACATGCCAGAGGCCGTCTCACCGTTGTCCTTGAGCTCGCCGATGCCGTTGACGACCGTTCCCGTCGCGACATCGTAGCCGCTGATCTCCTTCATGATGTCCTCGAGGTAGTGGTCCTCACGGTAGTCCCAGGTCATGAACTTGATCGGATCGTCTTTCGTCTCCGCCGAGTCCGCGTAGAGCTCGCGGATGCGCTTCCAGAGCATGTCGTTGATCTCGTAGTCCGGCTTCGAATCGCCGAGTGTATCCGGGCCCTTCATGCGCCACTGGATCAGGCGCATCGAGTTCGTGATGGAGCCCTCGCGCTCGAGGTAGGAGCAGGCCGGCAGGAAGATGACCTCCGTCTGGATGTCGGCCGGATTGTCGCCCGGGCGGTTCCAGAACTCCGCCGTCTCATTGATGAAGATATCCTGCACGATGAGGGAGTCCATCTTGCAGAGGCCGTCGTGGACGAGGCCGGCATTGGCATTCGTCACGTGCGGGTTCTGGCCGCAGAGGTAGAGCGCGTGCATCGTGCCGCGCCATGCATCCTCGAAGATCGCGTAGATGGAATCTGGATGATTGCCGTTGCGGATGGCGCCGTAATTGAAGCCGTAGTCGTTCTCGGCCGTCGCGTGCTCGCCGAACCATGCCTTCGTCATGTTGACGTACCACTTGCGGCGGAACGTGCCGAAGGCATCCGTCCACTTCGCGAGCGTATTCGTCTTGTGCGTCGGCGCGACGAGGTAACCCGGCTGCATGTTGAACTCGATGCCAAAATCCGTCGAGGCCTGAACGTTTGGCTGCCCGCGCATGGCGATGATACCGCCGCCCGGGATGCCGATGTTGCCCTTGAGCAGCTGCATGATCGTGAAGCAGCGGATGTTCTGGACGCCGATCGTGTGCTGCGTCATGCCGAGCGCGTACATGATGATGGCCGGGCCCTCGTGGTTGACCCAGATGTCGGCAGCGCGCTGGATGTCATCGACCGGCATGCCCGTGACATTCGAGACCATCTCGACCGTGTAGCGGCTGTAGAATTCCTTGAGGCGAGAGAGCACCGTGTTCGGTGCAAAGAGATCATCGGCCTTCTGCGGCTTGCCGTCCGCGCCGAGCGCATAGCCCCAGCTCTTCTTGTCCGTGTACGACTTCTTGGCCTCATCGAAGCCGGAGAACAGGCCGTCGTGGAACGAGAAGTCGTCGCGCAGCAGGCAGGCAGCGTTCGTATTGCGCAGCACGTAATCCTTGTCGAACTTCTCACGCTCGAGCATCTGCGAGATGATGTAGCCCATGAAGGCGATGTCCGTGCCCGGGCGCAGCTGGAAGAACTCGTCCGCAATCTTCGACGTGCGCGTGTAGCGGACGTCGACGTGGACGATCTTGGTGCCGTTCTGCTCACGCGCCTTCATGACATTCTTGAGGCCCATCGGATGGCATTCCGCGAGGTTCGAGCCCTCGATCCAGACGAGCTTCGTGTTCTTGAGGTCGCCCCACGGGTTCGTCATGGCACCGCGGCCAAAGGCAGCGCTCATGGCAGGCGGCGTATTGGCATGGCAGACGCGCGTCTGGTTGTCGATGTAGACGACGCCAAGTGCGCGGGCCATCTTGATGTTCTGGTAGCATTCCTCGTTGTTGATCTGAGAGCCGCCGATAAAGGCGAGCCCGTCCGTGCGGCGGACCTCATACGTCTCGCCGTCAATCTCTTCGGTCTGCTTCCAGCCCTTCTCGCGGGCATTCTTCATGGCATTCGCCGCCCGGTCGATGGCCTCGTCCCAGCTGATCTCCTCCCAGTGGTCACTGCCCGGCGCGCGGTACAGTGGCTTCGTCGCGCGCTCCTTCGAGTTCGGGATCGTCGCGTAGCCGAGTCCCTTGCTGCAGAGCGCACCGCGATTGATCGGGCTGTCCGTCGCACCCTCGAGGTTGATGAGCTTGCCGTCCTTCACATAGCCGATGACGCCGCAGCCGCAGGCGCAGAAGTGGCAGATTGACGTGAACTCACGTGCTCCCTTGAGCTTGAACGCATGAGCTGCTGCCCTGGCTTCCTTGAGGTCGAAGCCGAGGCTGGAAAGTGCCAGACTGATGCCGCCGATGCCGGTGGCCTTGAGAAAATCGCGTCTGCTCAAATCCATTTTATCTCTCTCCTTTGATACGTGTATTTATGTAAATGGTATTTACATCGATGTAAGCAACCGGTCAGCAGATGATGCGCTCCGGATTCGTGTAGACGCAGAAGCTGCCCGGGGCCATGCGCGCGACGAGCGTGATGCCGAGCTTCTTGGCGAGCGCCAGCGAGAGCGTCGTCGGCACGGACTTTGCCGCAACCGTCGAGATGCCCATGCGGCCGAGCTTCATCATCATCTCCGACGAGCAGCGCCCGCTGAAGATGATGATCTTGTCCGTGATGTCGATGTGATGGCGCAGCGTCCAGCCGTAGAGCTTGTCGAATACGTTGTGGCGGCCGATGTCCTCGCGGAAGACGAGGATCTTCTCGGCCTGCTGGTCCCAGATAATGCCGCTGTGCACGCCGTTCGTCTTCTCATGTGTCGCCGCGAGTTCTGCGAGCAGCTTGTCGGCACAGGCGAGGATATCGCCGGCCTTGAAGCGCACATCGCGCGGACGTTCGAAAATCTTCTCCGGCTCGCAGTCCAGGATCTCACGGGCGCGGAAATAGCGCGGGTCTGTCGCATTGCCGGCGGCCCATGCCTGTGCCTCCGCCGTCGTCACGACCGTGGCCTGCAGCGTCTCCTCGTCGATATCCATGCGGACGATGTCGTCGTACGTGCGGATCTGGCCCATCTGCGCCAGGATGCCGATGACGAGGTCCGTGTGGTCACCCGGTGAACAGAACGATGTCGTAAAGCGCTTTCCATTGAGGTAGATGTCAAGATAGCACTCCATAGAGGTGTACTTGTGATCGTCCACAAAGGAATCCTTCTCGCTCACATAGCGGATGACGGGGTAATCGATGAGTTCTTCCTCTCTTGCCTGCACCATAGCTTCCTCCTATTTTGCATTATTAAAATTTATTAATATGTTTTCGTATCATTCTTTATTATTATTGCACTTCTTAATCCGCTTGTAAACAACTTTTTTCACAGATGCAATGGAAATCCATCCTGACACAAAAAACAGCCTGCTCGAATGAGCAGGCTGTCACCTGATTTCAAACACCTATTCGCTTGTTTCCCATAAGGAAGGCGATGACCTCTGCCGCCTTCGCCGCATCGTCGAGGGCGTATTCCCTGACCTCCGTCAATCCCTGTTGCGGCTTGGTGAAGCAGGCTGCTGCATCACAAGGCAGCGTGAGCTCGCCGCGCTCGCGGAAGAGCTCGATGCGCGGGGCCGTGCCATGGCGGCGGCTCTCGATGAGCACGAGGTCAACATCTGTGAGCCTTGCGGCTATTGCGGCGAGGTCAGCCCTCGTTTCAGTCCGCTGCTCGATGAAGTAGCCGTTCGGCGAGACGACAGCGACGCCCGCAGCGCCCGCCTCCTTGAAGCGCCAGCTGTCCTTGCCCCGCTCGTCGACATCGTAGCCGTGGCAGTCGCCCTTGACGACGCCGACGCGGATGCCCCGCGCGCGAAGCTCCGGCAACACGCGCTCGATGAACGTCGTCTTGCCCGTGTTCGAGACGGGCGCCGAGATCGTCACGAGCGGGCGGCTGCGCCGTTCGTTGGCCATGCGCCCGCAGGCCAGATGCCAGTCGGCAACGGTGTTGACATTGAAGAACAACGCCGCGTCCGGGAAATCCACATAAGCGTGCGGGACAGAGTCTATGACGATGCCGAGCTTGCGCTCCCCTCTCGCGAGGGCCTCTGCAAAGCGCGCTGAGAGGTCCCAGCGATAGAGGGCTGCCAGAGGCTGGCGGCGCCCTGCGCGAGGCAGGACGGCCTGACAGCTCCCCTCCTCCGCTGCCTTCAAAAGAGGCCGGAGCTCCGCGAGCTCGAGGAACGGCATATCGCACGAGACGGCCAGTGCATAGCCTGCCTCTATCTTAGACAGGCCGCGCATCAGGCCTTCCATCGGACCCCGGCCCTGCACACCGTCTTCGACGAGCGTCAGGCCATAGCGCTCAGCGATATCCTGCAGGGCAGGCGTCCTTTCCTCTACACAGAGGCAGCGCTCCGCAAAGGGCAGGGCTGCCGCCCTGCGCGCGAGCCGCTCGAGCAGCCCCTCGCCATCATATGACAGGAAGCGCTTATCGCGCCCCATGCGCGAGCTCTTGCCGCCCGCGATGATCAGCAGTGAAGTATCCGAAAATTCCACGATCGTCTCTCCTCTGTCGCGTCACTTGCGCGCGCATTCACCGGCATCGCCGCGCAGAATCTCGATGCCGTGCAAGAGCTCCGGCAGCACGAAGCCGAGGCATTCCTCGACGGCCTTGCGGCTGCCCGGCAAATTGACGATGAGCGTGCGCTTGTAGATGCCGGCCTGTGCGCGGCTCAGCATCGCGCGGTGCGTCACCTGCATCGAGAGGGCGCGCATTGCCTCAGGGATGCCCGGCGCCAGGCGCTCGCAGACGGCAAGCGTCGCCTCGGGCGTGACGTCGCGGACCGAGAAGCCCGTGCCGCCCGTCGTAACGACGAGCGCGATGCCGCGGTCGCCGAAGGAGCGCATCTTGTGCTCGATGGCGTGCTGCTCGTCGGGCAGGATGACCTTCTCGGCCACCGTGTAGCCAGCTGTCTCGAGCATCTCCTGCACCTTCGCGCCGCTCTCGTCCTCGCGCAGCCCCTTGCTGCCCTTGTCGCTCGCCGTGATAATGGCCGCATCGAGCGGCATCTTCTCCTCGACGATCTCGAGCGAGTCGCCCTCTTCGATCCAGCCGCCGTGCAGCACGCGCGCGAAGACGCCCTCGCGCGGCATGATGCAGTCGCCGACCTGGCTCCTTATCGCGCAGCTCTTGTGGCATTCCTTGCCGATCTGCGTGATCTCGAACCAGACTTCGCCGGCGCGCAGGCGCGTGCCGACCGGCAGATCCTTGAAGCGGAAGCCCTCCGCGACGATGTTCTCGCCGAAGGCGCCGAGCTTGACATCGATGCCGCGCTTGCGGAACTCCTCGATCTCCGCGAGCCCGAGGAAGCTGACCTGACGATGCCATCTGCCCGCGTGCGCATCGCCGACCATGCCCCATTCCGTCTGGAAGAGCGCCTTGTGTACCGGCGTCTTGAGCGTGCCCTTCTTCTCACTGATGCAGAGTGCCTTGATCGTTCCCATGAGTATCCTCCATTCTATCCGGATATGCTTCTATCTCTATCCGCTTGCCATCAGCCGCCGACCTGATACATGGCCCGGCTGTCCTTCTCGTCATACGATGCCGCCTTGAAATAATGTTCCTGTGGCTTGTGGTAGATTGCCTGCTGCAGGGCATGCCTGAGTCCGTCGTCGCTCATGCCGCTGCGCAGCAGTCCCCGGAGGTCCGTGCCCGTCCTCGCATTGAGGCAGAGCTTCAGGAAGCCCTCCGCCGTCAGCCGCACGCGGTTGCACGAGGAACAGAATTGATGTTCCATCGCATCAATGAAGCCGACCTGCCCCGCAAAGCCCGCGGCCTGGTAGTAGACGGCAGGGCCGTGCACGCCGCGCTCCGGCAGGACGGGCCGCAGCGGGCCAAACGCCGCCTCGAGGATGCTCCTGACCTCCGCCATCGGCAGTCCCCTGAGCCCCGCCTCATAAGCGCAGCCGATCGGCATGAGCTCGATGAAGCGGAACTTCCAGGGTCGCTCACGCGTGAAGCGCGCGACGAGCTTCGGCAATTCCTCTTCGTTGACGCCGGCAATCGGCACGCAGTTGAACTTGACATCGCGAAGCCCCGTCGCCGCGATGGCCTCGATGCCATCTTCGACGCGCGCGAAGAACGGGCGCCGCGTGAGCTCCGTAAAGGAAGCCGCCTTGAGCGTGTCGAGGCTGATGTTGACGCCCGTGAGCCCGGCGCGCACGAGTTCCGCGGCCATGTCCGCGAGCAGGACGCCGTTCGTCGTCAGCGCGACGGACTCGATGCCCGGCACAGAGCGGATCTCGCGCACGAGCTCGACGACGTTTCGCCGGATGAGCGGTTCGCCGCCCGTCAGCCGTACCTTGCGCACGCCGAGCGAGGCCAGCGCCCGCACGATGCGGACGATCTCGTCAAAGCGCAGGATGTCCTCGTGCCGGAGTTTCTCGACGCCATCTTCTGGCATGCAGTAGCGGCAGCGCAGGTTGCAGCGGTCCGTCAGCGAGATGCGCACGTATTCAATTTTTCGTTGGTAGCGGTCGTACATACTATCACCTCAAAGAAGAACACCCTTGACCCGCGTGCCGGCCATGAGAGGCCCCGTGCCGGCCGGGATGTCAATCAGCGCATTGCAGCCAGCCGCCGAGAAGAGCGAGCCCGAGTCGTGCTGCGCCGGGATCTCGAAGATGCCCGCCTCGTAATGCGCGCGGATGAAGCGCCGCCCGTAGCTCGGCTTCGGGAATGCATCGGCGAGGAAGCCCTCGACCGCACGGCCTGCGACAGAGCTGCGGCCCGAGAACGCTTCGAGCACGGGGCGCGTCAGGAGCTCGAACGTCGCGTAGGACGCGAACGGATTGCCCGAGAGCGCGATGCCGAGCATATTGCCGACCGTGTAGGCGATGACAGGAGCGCCCGGCTTGATGCAGACGCGCCAGAAGAGGCGCGTGCCGATGAGGCGGACGACCTCGTGCATGATGTCCTTCTTGCCGACCGAGACGCCACCCGTCGTCAGGAAGAGGTCCGCCTTCGCCTGCCAGTCAGCGATGACAGCAGCCGCCTGTTCGGCGTCATCCGGCAGGATACCAAGCACCTCCGGCTCAAAGCCGAGTTCCCGCAGCCTGCCCGCAAGAGCGTAGAGGTTGCTGTTGTAGATCTTGCCGGGGCGCAGCGGATCACCCGGCAGCACGAGCTCATCGCCCGTGCTCGCAATCGCGACGCGCGGACGGCGGAGGACCTTGACCGTGCCGAATCCCAGGCTCGCGAGCACGCCGAGATGTGCCGCCGTGAGCTCCGTGCCCCGCTTGACGGCCAGTGTCCCCTTGCGGACATCCTCGCCTGCAAAGCAGTAGTTCTCGTGATGGTGGAGCTCGTACGGTACGAGTATCCGGTCACCCTCCGCCGTGACATCTTCCTGGCGCACGACACAGTCACAGCCCTTGGGGATGGCCGCGCCCGTCATCAGGCGAACGGCCGCTCCTGACGGCACCTCTGCCGCAAAGAAATCCCCGGCGCACTCCTCGCCGATGACCGTGAAGGCAGCCGGTGCCTCCTTCGTCGCCCCCTTCGTGCCGGAAGCCGCAAAGGTGTAGCCGTCGAGCGGCGAGCGGTCGAACGGCGGATTGTCAAATGTCGCGACAGCATCCTCAGCGAGGACGCGCCCGAGCGCCTCCAAGAGAGGCACCTCCTCGACGGCTTCGATTTTCTTCGTGTGTTCGAGCAGGACCGAGATGGCCTGCTCCAGAGAAATATCCTGCATGAGCAACCTCGCTTTACTTCTGGAAGGGGCAGATGGGATAGCGGCAGACCTCGCAGCGCATGCAGAGGCCGCCGATGCCGAAGTGGCGGATCTCCTTGCGCGTCACGCGGTCACCGGCAATCGCGCGCGGCAGGATCATGTCGAAGACCGTCGCCTTGTCGAACATGACACAGCCAGGCAGCCCCATGACCGTGACCTCACGCTCCTCGCGCGCAGAGTAGCCGAGCAGGAACATCGCGCCCGGTAGCACAGGTGCTCCGTACGTCACGATGTCGACGCCGGCATCGCGGATGGCCGCCGGCGTGCGGTCGTCGGGGTCGACACTCATGCCGCCCGTGCAGAGGATGATGTCCATGCCGAGGTCCAGGAGCTCCTCGATAGCCGCCTTCGTGTGCTCCGTCACGTCATCCGACAGGCGGTGCTCCGCGATCGTCAGGCCGAATTTCTTGAGCTTTGCCGCGATGACCGGAGTGAACGTGTCCTCGATGCGGCCGAGGAAGACCTCCGTGCCCGTCGTCACGACGCCGACCTTGAGATCCTTGCGGTACGGCAGCAGGCGAAGGAGCGGCTCCGTACCTGCCGTGCGGCGCACCTCCTCCATCTTCTCGCGCGCGATGAAGAGCGGCGTCACGCGCATGCCCGCAAGCTTCATGCCCTTCTTGACCGGCATGTTCTGCGCGAGCGTCGCGATCGTGACATCCTCGAGCTCATTGACCGCATCAAAGCGGTCTTCATCGACCTGGAATACACCGTCGCAGTCCGCGATGAGCTCGATCTTGCCCTCCTTCGGCGCCGTCGCCGTCATGTGCTCGTTCTGACAGAGCTCGCGCAGGACATCAGCCGCCTCATTCTCGTGCATCTCCGTCGCATCCTCGTCCCAGACGTAGATGTGGTCCTTGCCGAGCGAGAGCAGTACCGGGACGTCCTCTTCCTGGATCACATGGCCCTTGCGGAACCGCGCATTCTTCGTCACGCCGCGAACGATCTGCGTGATATCGTGGCAGAGCACCTGCCCGACTGCATCGACTGTCCTGATTTCCTTCATCGCGCTCATCTCTCCTATCTGCTGCACACGCTCATATTGTGCGAATCATCAAAAATCAATCAAAAAGACCATCCTCCCGCAATTGCAAAAGGATGGTCTTCGCCCCTTGGATTTCGCCCCTTTTCAATCACGGAAGGCCCCGGCGTTTCCCCCGGGACCCTGGCTCGTCCACATAGCCAGCCCATGATGCCCGGCCTTAGCGGATTTCGCTCGGAGTCGTATCGTATCTTTTCTTATTTTAGCAGACTTGCTGCCCTTTTCCTATAATATTTTTCACACCTCATCCTCTTTATCGCCATCATCCGCACGTTCTCTCTTGAGCAGATGCGCTTTAGTGATGCCCTGCTCTCCGAAGCGCTTCTTGATGGAATCGATGGCGGCGTAGAGATTCTCCTTGCGCACCTCCTCGTGAAAGAGTGAGATGGCGCCTGAAGTGTCAAAGCCGGAAACAGAGATGCCGAGCAGGCGGATGCCCTGATGCACGCCGAGCGCCCGGCAGAGCGCGAGCGCCGTCTCGTAGATGTCGCGGTCGTAGCACGTCGCCTCCGCCAAGGTGCGGCTCCTCGTGTAGGTGCGGAAGTCGCCGAGACGCAGTTTGAGCTGGATGGTCCGCCCCTTGCAGCCCTTGCGGCGCAGGCGGTAGCCGACTTTCTCAGAAAGGTCGAGAAGTACCCGCTCCACTTCCTCGACGGACTCGATATCCGCGGGGAATGTGACTTCCTTGCCGATGGACTTCGCCGCTTCGCGCGGCGCCACAGGCCGCGCGTCGATGCCCGAGGCCAGCGCGAGCAGGTGGTCCGCCATGTGCGCGCCGAGGCTGCGGACGAGCTTCTCGCGCGGCGTCCGCCGGAGCTGGCCAATCGTGCGGATGCGCAGCGCTTCGAGCCTGGCTGCCGTCTTCTCGCCGACACCCCAGATGCGGCCGACTGGCAGCGGGTCGAGGACGGCCTGCTTCCCCTCCTCCGTGATGATGACGAGGCCGTCCGGCTTCTCGAGATCCGAGGCCAATTTCGCGAGGAATTTATTCGGCGCGATGCCGACAGAGGCGACGAGGCCCGTCTTTTCGCGGATCTCCGCCTTGAGCTTCTCGGCATAAGCGCGCGGCGACTCCATCAGGAGCTCCATGCCCGTGATATCGAGAAACGCCTCGTCGATGGACAGCGGCTCGACAACGGGCGCATAGCGCGAGAAGATGGCGAAAATCTCATCCGACACCGCGCGGTAGTGCGCATAGTCTCCCTCGACGAAGATGCCCTGCGGGCAGAGTCGCTTCGCCCGCACGATCGGCATCGCCGAGTGCACGCCAAAGCGCCGCGCCTCGTAGGAGCAGGTTGAGACAACACCGCGCCCCGAGAGCCCGCCGACGATCAGAGGCTTCCCGCGATACTCCTCGTGATCGCGCTGCTCGATTGAAGCAAAGAAAGCGTCCATATCCACATGCATGATCAAACGCTGCCGCATACTCATCCCCCCTCGCGATTTTCTTCCGTTCTTTCTATTGTACCGGTTCGGGCCGCAGGCAGCAAGAAAATGGCACAAAAAGACTCCGTGCGCCAAAACCCCAGTTTCGGCTACACGGAGTACCTGCTATACTTCCTGCCTGCCATCTCAGCAATCAACGCCACTGACCTCCAGCGTATAATCGAAATGCTCTGAGCATGGACTTATTTTTCAGCAGAGGCATGATTCACAGAATGGACGATGGTGCTCTGCCACATGCCCGGATGAGGCGTGCGGTATTTTCTTCGTCGTACTCGATCTGCTCCGACCAGCGGCGCACGGCTTCGGGCAGGTCCTCTGTCTCGGCGGCCAGCAGGTAGATGAAGACGACGTTGAAGCGCGCGTAGCGGCAAAGCGCCTCCATGCCGTACCGCTCGGCCTTGTCGAGTTGGCCCCAAAAATGACATGCAACAAAAATAGCTTTCCCGGTCGCCATCATCCCATCCGCTATTCATCCAATGGTATACTGGAGATACATTCTATCAACTAGGAGGATTATCATGAAACTGCAGGAACTCGTCAGCCACAATGCCAGTCGTCTCAATGAGACAGATCTTACCATCTGGCGCTACATTGAATCGCATCCGCAGGAATGCTGTTATATCTCCATCTACGACCTCGCTGACCGCTGCCATGTCTCGCGCACAAGCGTGCTGCGCTTTGCCAAGCGGCTCGGCCTCGATGGATTCAGCGACCTCAAATCTTTGCTGAAACTGGAATACAGTAGCAAGAGCACTTCATCGTCTCTCGACATCGCAGAAGCCACGACAAACCTCTGCCAAAAGATTGGCAGAGAGATTGCTCATCAGGATTTCCAACGCGTCAACGCGCTCATGTACCACGCACGGCGAATCTTCCTCTATCCGTCTGGTCTCGTACAGCGCAACATAGCCAGTGAGCTGGCACGTCTCTTCCTTCAGGCCAATAAGTGTCTCTTTACCATCAACGGGCACGATGAATTCCGCGTCATCCTGAAGAACGCCACGACAAACGATCTCTTCATCATTGTTTCGCTGAGCGGCGAAAGCCAAAATGTCGTTTCCTTTGCCAACGAACTTCATTTGAAAGGCGTGCCCTTCATCTCTTTGACACAACTCAAGAGCAACTCCCTCGCGCGCCTCAGCAGCGAAAATCTCTATGTGACACCACAGGCACTTCCCGCCGCATTGCCTACCCCTTATGAATCCCTTTTGGCATTCTTCCTGCTTGTAGAAATCTGGTTCGTGAGCTACACGCATTTCCTGGTCAAACAGTCCTCGAAAGAAGATGAAAACGCCGTGTGATATATCACACAGGACGTGCCAAATCCCATTCTGCTGTGACTCCGCCCTAAACACGCCAAAACGATTGCATTTACGTTTTATTTACCGTATGATGGAACCATCAAAGGAAACAATCACATCACAGAAAAGCACACGGATACAATCGCGTGTAATCGTGAAAGGAGTCGTTCTCATGAAAAAATCATCCATCGTCATCGCCGGCGGCGGCAGCACCTTTACGCCGGGCATCGTTCTCATGCTGCTCAACCATCAGGATCGCTTCCCAATCCGTCAGATCAAGTTTTACGACAACGACGCTGAGCGTCAGGCAAAGATTGGCGAGGCCTGCAAGATCCTGCTCGCTGAGCGCGCACCGGAAATCGTCTTCTCCTATACGACGGACCCAGAAGAAGCATTCACGGATGTCGACTTTGTCATGGCGCACATCCGCGTCGGCAAGTACGCAATGCGTGAGAAAGACGAGAAGATTCCCATGCGCCATGGCGTCTTTGGTCAGGAAACCTGTGGCCCGGGCGGTATCGCCTATGGCATGCGTTCCATCGGCGGCGTCATCGAGATTCTCGACTACATGGAGAAGTATTCGCCGAACGCTTGGATGCTCAACTACTCGAATCCAGCTGCAATCGTCGCAGAAGCCACGCGCCGCCTGCGCCCGACATCCAAGATCATCAACATCTGCGACATGCCAGTCGGCATCGAAGAGCGCATGGCCGAAATTCTCAAACTCCCGAACGGCCGCAAGGACATGACGGTCCGCTATTACGGTCTCAACCACTTCGGCTGGTGGTGCGATATCCGCGATCCAGAGGGTAACGACCTCATGCCGCGCATCAAGGCGCATGTCAAAGAGCACGGCTACATCGTCAATCCAAACGATACGACAACAGAAGCCAGCTGGCAGGATACCTTTAAGAAGGCAAAAGACGTCTACGCCGTCGATCCCGACACGCTGCCAAATACGTATCTCAAATACTACCTCTACCCAGACTACGTATTCAATCATGACAACCAACATCCGGATCACACGCGTGCAAATGAAGTCATGGAGCACCGCGAGAAGGACGTCTTTACTGCAGCAAAGGACATTGTCGAGAAGGGCACGGCCAAGAACTGCGCGTTCCATGCCGATGACCATGCCAGCTACATCGTCGACCTCGCTGAAGCCATTGCCTTCAACAAGAAGGCCCGCATGCTTCTGATTGTCGAGAATGGCGGTGCCATCGAGAACTTCGATCCAACGGCCATGGTCGAGATTCCATGCATCGTCGGATCCAACGGCTATGAGAAGGTCTGCATCGGCAAGATTCCGCAGTTCCAGAAGGGACTCATGGAGCAGCAAGTCTCCGTCGAGAAACTCGTCGTTGAGGCTTGGATCAGCGGCAGTTATCAGAAACTCTGGCAGGCACTGACCCTCTCAAAGACGGTTCCCTCTGCCTCCGTTGCCAAGGCCATCCTCGATGACCTCATCGAAGCGAACAAGGATTACTGGCCGGAGCTCAAATAACACACTCACTTTACAGAGAGGCACAAGGCAATGCCTTGTGCCCTTTTTATAGCCAAAGAAAGATGGAATGTTCTGATAAGATTAGGAGGAATTGCTGCTATGACCATCTCTAAAGATATCATCATGCAGAAAGTGCAACGATTTGGCGGCGCCATGTTTACACCAGTCCTGATGTTTGGCGTTTTCGGCATCTTTGTCGCCGTATCGATACTCTGCACCAACCCCATGATCTTGGGGCCAATTGCCGAGAAGGGAACGCTATGGTACAGTTTCTGGTACATCATCCAAGAGGGCGCCTGGACAGTCTTCCGGCAAATGCCCCTACTATTTGCTATTGGCCTTCCGATTGGCCTGGCCAAGAAGAATAATGCCCGCGCCTGCATGGAATCCTTTCTGATTTACATCATCTTCAATTACTTCATGAGCGCGATGCTTTCCCTCTACGGGCCTTCCTTTGGGGTTGATTTCTCTCAAGAAGCCGTTGCGGGGTCAGGCCTGACGCTCGTCGCGAATATTAAGACACTCGATACCGGCATCATCGGCGCAATCCTCATCGCCACTCTGTCCGTCTGGCTCCACGGGAAATTCTTCGATGTCAATCTGCCGGAAAGCCTCGGCATCTTCCGTGGCTCATCTCTCGTCGTCATCGCCGGCTTCTGGCTCATGTTCCCGATAGCTCTGTTGTTCTGCATCATCTGGCCGCAATTCCAAGCGGCGATTGCCTCCCTGCAGGGCTTTCTCACCGGAGCTGGTGTCGCAGGTGTATGGATTTACACCTTCCTCGAGCGAATCCTGATCCCGACCGGTCTGCATCACTTCATCTACATCCCCTTCATCTTTGGCCCAGCTGTCGTGGATAACGGCATCCAGGTCTATTGGCTGCAGCATCTCCAGGAATTCGCGGCTTCGACAAACCCCTTGATTGAGCTCTTTCCACAGGGCGGCTTTGCACTACACGGCATGAGCAAGGTCTTTGGCTGCCCTGGCATCGCACTTGCGCTTTATTACACGGCTAAGCCAGAGAACCGCAAGAAAGTAGGCGCACTCGTCTTTCCAGCAGCTGCTGTCGCCGTTCTCTGCGGCATCACCGAACCGCTGGAATTCACGTTCTTGTTCGTCGCCCCCATCCTGTTTCTCGTTCACGCCATCCTGGCCGGTACACTGGCTGCCACCATGTATTTCTTCGGTGTCACCGGCAACTTCGGCGGCGGCATCCTCGACTGTGCCCTGTTCCAGGACTGGATTCCGCTATTCCATAATCACTGGATGACTTATGCGACCCAGATTGTCATCGGACTCGCCTTTACTTGCATCTGGTTCTTTGTATTCCGCTTCATGATCTTGAAACTCGACCTCAAGACGCCAGGGCGTGGCGAAGGAGAAGCAAAGCTCTATACCAAGGCAGATTACAAGGCAAAGGTCAATGGTACAGGCCAGCCAGTTCAGGATGAGCGCGACGTAAAGGCTGCTGCTTTCCTGGCTGCTCTCGGCGGCAAGGAAAATATCGTCGATGTTACCAATTGTGCGACGCGGCTGCGCGTGACCGTCAAAGATGACACCAAAGTCCAGGATTCCAACGCCTTCATGGCTCACGGTGCACACGGCCTCGTCCACAACGGTCGCGCCATCCAGGTCATCGTCGGGCTTTCTGTCCCGCAGATTCGCGAGCGCTTCGAGACGCTGCTCCAGAAGAGCGAGCCGCAAGCGGCAGCCCCGACTGCAGAGCTCAGCGCATTTGCCACAGGCCAGCTCATCCCCATCACCGAAGTCCCCGACAAAGCATTCGCTTCAAAAGCGATGGGCGACGGCTGTGCAATACAGCCTGAAGACGGCAAAGTCACAGCCCCCGCATCGGGTGAAATCATGATGGTCATGGAGGATACTGGTCATGCCATCGGCCTGCGCCTTGACACAGGCATGGAAATCTTGATTCACATCGGCATCGATACCGTCAACATGAAAGGAGACGGATTCCGGATCTTTGTCAAGCAGGGAGATATTGTAAAGAAAGGCGATCTTCTCGCCAACGTCGATCTCGATAAGGTGCACCAAGCCGGTTATAACTCCATCGTGATCATGGTGAGCACCAACTGCAACCAGTACCCAGCCTTGCAGTTCTGCCCGACGCAGCACGTCACTGCGGGTGAGCAGCGCATCGCCACCTACTGAAAACCAGCGTGATAAGAACACAAAAATATGCCTCGCACTGCATCTTTTTTCCTGCAGTGCGGGGCATATTCGTCGTTCATTCAGAAAAACGCAGCTGGCACTTGGCCGCACGCTTCGATGAGGCGTGCGGTATTTTCTTCGTCGTACTCGATCTGCTCCGACCAGCGGCGCACGGCTTCGGGCAGGTCCTCTGTCTCGGCGGCCAGCAGGTAGATGAAGACGACGTTGAAGCGCGCGTAGCGGCAAAGCGCCTCCATGCCATACCGCTCGGCCTTGTCGAGCTGGCGGTAGAGGACGTAGGAAACAAGCTTCTCTGCCGCATCCGCTCCCTGCGCAGCGAGAAGTTTCGCATAGCGCGGCAGCAGCTTATGGCAATCCAGGCGCAGGGCCGTGAGCTGCTGTGGCCAGGCGTCATCGATGGGTTCCGTATCCTCCATCTGCGCGAGCAGGAACGAGAACTGCGCGAGCGTCAGGCGAGCGGGCGGCAACAGCCATTCGCGCGGTACCGCCTTGCCGAGGAATGCCAGCAGCGCGCCAAAGTCAAAGGACTGGCTCTCGCCCTCCGCCCGCAGGCGCAAGCTGTCCGCCGAGAGCAGCAGTTCGACCGCCTTCTCGCAGGCGAGGCCAAAGCCCGCAAGCTCGACACCGCCACTCATGATGAAGAAGCGCGGATGCATCGTGCAGACTTCGCATAGCGCCTCCTCGCCAACCTCGCGGATCAGGCGGCAAAGGCCGTCCGCGCGCAGGAAGGGGCAGTGCTCATCCGCCGTCAGGTGGAAGGCATGCGTGCCGTCTGCCTGCACGTCGATGTTCGCGCGCAGCGCTTCACCCAAGGGGCCGTCCAGCGATGCATAATACGCCGCCGTCGCCTCGTCGATATCAATCTCCCAGCCGCGGCAGCAGCTATGCTGGCAGCAGTCGGCCTTGCAGGCGAAATCCTCTGCAAAGTCAGGCCAGACCGTGACAATTTCCTGCGGCTCACTCATAGCGCGTATCGATCACGCGCTTCGTCTTCTTCTCGGAGCGCGGTAGAACACCGATCTCGACGACCTTGACGAGCGGCGTGAAGCCGATGCGGCTCTTGACGCGCTCAGCAATGCGCTTCGCGAGGTCGAGGAAGTCGACGCTGCCGTTCGTCTCCACGTAGAGGCGCATCGTGTCCTTGCCGTCGAGATGCGAGATGTGCATCTGGTATTCGCTCGAGACCTCGGGGAAGGTCTTGAGGATCTCCTCGATCTGGCTCGGGAAGAGGTTGACGCCCTTGATCTTGACCATGTCATCCGTGCGTCCCTGGATCGTGTCGAGGCGCGGAAACCTGCTGCCGCACGGGCAGTCGCCGGGCAGGATGCGCGAGAGGTCGTGCGTGCGGAAGCGGATGAGCGGCGCGCCCTCTTTGCGCAGCGTCGTGATGACGATCTCGCCCCATTCGCCATCGGGCAGGTTCTCACCCGTCTGCGGGTCGATGATCTCGATGTAGACGAAGTCGTCCCAGTAGTGGATGCCGTCGTGCGCGTCGCAGCTGATGCCGATGCCCGGGCCGTAGACTTCCGTCAATCCGTAGATGTCGTAGGCGTCGATGCCGAGCTTCTCGCAGATGGACCTCCTCATCTTCTCGCTCCAGCGCTCCGAGCCGATGATGCCCTTGCGCAGGTGAATCTTGTCCTTGATGCCGCGCTTCTCGATCTCCTCGGCCAGCAGCAGTGCATAGGAGCTCGTCGCACAGAGGACCGTGCTCTCCATGTCCATCATCATCTGCAGCTGCTTCTCCGTGTTGCCAGGGCCCATCGGCACAGCCATAGCGCCGAGCTTCTCGCAGCCGGCCTGGAAGCCGATGCCGGCCGTCCAGAGTCCGTAGCCCGGCGTGATCTGCACGCGGTCGCGATTCGTCACGCCTGCCATCGCGTAGCAGCGCGCAAACTGCGTGGCCCAGTCCTCGACATCCTTGGCCGTATACGGAATGATGACGGGCTTGCCCGTCGTGCCCGAAGATGAGTGCATGCGCACGATCTTTTCCTCCGGCACGCTCATGAGCCCGAGCGGGTAGGCGTCGCGGAGGTCCTTCTTCTCCGAGAACGGCAGTTTCTTGAAGTCCTCCGGCGAGGATACGCCGTCGATGCCGTGCTCGCGCAGGCGCTTGCCGTAGAAGCTGTCTGCATGGAGGAGCTGGGCGATGCGCTCATTGACGAGCGCGAGCTGTTCATTCGAGATTTCCATAAAAATACCTGCCTTTATCTTCGACAAAATCCACACATCCGTCACGGACGAGCCAACTCAAACGCATAGCGCAGGGCTTTCTCGTTGAGCGCAACGAACTTCGGCTTGACCTTCTCGCGGATGGCTTCGAGCACATCTTCTTCCGTCAGGAAGTCAAGCGCACCGCTCTCGAGAGCCGCGCCGAGCATGATGACGTTGAGCGTCTTCGGGTTGCCGATCGTCTCGACGGCCTCCTGACCGTCGAGGACGAGGACATGCGCCGCGTTCTCCCGGAGATAAGCGACCATCTCCGCCCCCGTGTAATCCGTGCCCTTGAGCGCCGCCGTAACGGGCATGATGGGATGCGAGTTGACGACGACTATGCCGTCCTTCTTGAGGTACGGCAGCATGCGCACGGCCTCCGCCGGCTCGAAGGCCAGCAGGAGATCTGCCGTACCGCGCCGTATCATCGGGCTCCTGACGCCCTCGCCGATGCGCAGGTGGCTGAAGACAGCGCCGCCCTTCTGGGCCATGCCGATCGTCTCCGCGCTCATGACGGGCAGCCCCTTCTTCATCGCGGCCGCCGCGATGAGCTTCGAGGCGAGCACCGTACCCTGTCCGCCGACGCCCGTCAGGATGATATTCTTCTGCATCATTTTGCGCTCCCTTCTCGTTTCTCAAACGATGTGACCTCGATGGCATCGAACGGGCAGATGTCCGCGCAGATGCCGCAGCCCGTGCACTGTGAAGCGTCGACCATGATCTTGCCGTCCTCGACGACGATGCCGGGGCAGCCGATTTCACGGATGCACTTCTTGCACTTGCGGCAAGCGTCCTGAAGGACCTCGGCCTTGCCGAGCGGCTTGACGATCGCGATGCACGGCGACTTGAAGATGATAGCCTTGACGCCTGGCTCAGCTGCCACATCCTTGACGGCCTTGATGGCTGCCTCGAGGTCGAGCGGGTCGACCGTGCGCACCGTCTTGACGCCGATGCCTTGGAGCGTCGCCTCGATGGAAACCTTGTCGACAATCTGGCCCATCATCGTGTGGCCCGTGCCCGGATGCGGCTGATGGCCCGTCATGGCTGTCGTCGAGTTGTCGAGGATGCAGACCGTGAGATCGGCCTGATTGTAGACACCGTTGATGATGCCCGTGATCGACGAGGCGAAGAAGGTCGAATCGCCGACAAAGGCAAAGCATTTCATGCCGGGCGTCACGGCACCGATGCCCTGTGCGATGTCGATGCCCGCACCCATGCAGAGGCAGGTGTCGACCATGTCGAGCGGCATGGCGTTGCCGAGCGTGTAGCAGCCGATATCGCCGCAGAAGACGCTCTTCTGCCCCTTCATCGCGCGCTTGACCGCGTAAAATGAAGCGCGGTGCGGACAGCCGGCACAGAGGACCGGCGGGCGCACGACGGAGACGGGCGGTTCCGGCAGCGCCGAGGGCTCTGCCTTCGGCCATCCCATAAAGGCGGCGATATCGTCGTAGACCGTATCGCGCGTGTTCTCGCCGGCCCGCTTGATATCGCCCGTTAGCTTGCCGCGAATCTTGACGGGCAGCTGGTATTTGCCGCAGAGGAAGATGAGCTCGCGCTCGATGACGGGGTCGAGCTCCTCGATGCAGAGCACCTCGTCGAGTCCCTGCAGGAACTCCACCGCCAGCTTCTCGGGGAACGGGAAGGGCGTCGCGACCTTGAGCACGCGCGGCATTTCTCTCGCCTCATCCGCCCGCTCTGCGAACGTCTCCGCGACGTACGAGTAGCTGACGCCCTGCGTCGCGATGCCGCGGCGGCACGAAGCGCCGCCCAGCTCCAGCTGATTGCGCGCATACGACGAGAATACCTCACCAAGCTCTTCATTGCGCTGCTCGATTGCCTGATGCGCCCGGTACGAGAGGCGCGGAAAGATGACCCAGCGCGCCGGATCGCGCTCGAAGCCTTCCGGCTCATGGACGCAGTACTCGCTTTCATCCTTGACCGTGATGGAGGCATAGCCGTGGTCGATGCGCGTCGTCGGGCGCAGGAAGACGGGCGTGTGGTAGCGCTCCGAGAAGTCGAACGCTTCCTGGATCATCTCGTACGCTTCCTGCACGCTCGAAGGATCGAAGCACGGCACCTTGGCAAACGAAGCGAAGTGACGCGTATCCTGCTCCGTCTGCGAGGAAATCGGCCCCGGATCGTCGGCGACGAGCACGACGAGACCGCCCTTGACGCCGAGATACTCGAGGCTCATCAAGGGGTCCGAGGCGACGTTGAGGCCGACCTGCTTCATCGTCACAAGTGCGCGGGCACCCGACCAGGCAGCGCCCGCCGCCACTTCCATGCCGGCCTTCTCATTCGTCGACCACTCCACGTGGATCTTGCCATCCGGATTGTGTCGGGCAACCGTCTCGAGGACCTCCGTCGAAGGCGTGCCCGGATAGCCGGCAACGACATTGACGCCGGCTGCGACCGCCCCCATGGCGATGGCCTCATTGCCCATCAGATATTCTACATGCATAGCTTTCCTCTCCCCAATTTGCGATAATACCCCTCTATTATACTATGTGACACAACAAGATGCCACCTGTCGTAGATACATTTTACAACAGGTGGCATCTTGTCATTCTGGTATGTCTCTCTTATGTCATTGTCTGCTCACTCATCAGCAGGTGCGAGGTAATTCTCATCATCGTCCCAGTCGTCCGGCATGCCCTTGACGATGAGCACGGGGCAGTGTGCCTGCTGCAGGACGTAGTGGGAGACCGAGCCGACAAGCATGCTCCGGAACGTGCCAAAGCCGCGCGAGCCCATGATGATGAGGTCGCTCTGCTCCTCATCGGCCACATCGCAGATGACTTCGCTTGGATTGCCGACTTCAACGCGTGTCCTCGCCTTGATCTCCGACGGGATGACATGCATGAGGTCCGCAAGGAACTGGTATGCTGCAATCTTGAGTTCTGCCGGCACGTAGCCGCTGAGGCTGACCTGCTCAAAGGCCGCCACGTGCTTGTTGAGGTCGACGACCATGAGGAGCGTCAGCTGCGCGCCCGTCACTGCGGCCAGCTGGATGGCCTCATTGACGGCCCGAAAGGCCTGTCCCGAGCCATCTGTCGGCACGAGGATGCGGTCGCAGCGAATGGTCTGCGGCTTCCGGTGCTGGATTTCCTCGATCAGCTCTTCTCTTTCCATCGTGATTCCTCCTTATTCCGCCGGTCCGGCAGCCGCGTTCTCATTGAGGCGCATCTGCTGCAGCTTCTGACGGTGAAGCTCGTCCTGCGCCTGGCGCTTCAGCAGCGCGCGCCGCGCCGAGAAGAACTTCGCGCAGAACAGGATCAGTGCGACAGCCATGTAGATCAGGAAGGCGCCAAACTCCTTCGAGATGTCGCCAAAGCCTGCGCCGCGCGAGATGATGTCGCGCACGAAGTGATATTCCCAGGTCAGCGGGAAGAGATGCGACGCAGCGACGACCCAGTCCGGATAGAAGGAGATTGGGCCCGTCGGCCCGCCGAAGATGAAGCCGCCCGGGATGAACAAGATCATGCGCGAGGACGCAATGCCCGGATTCGCCGCTGTCCAGCCGAACAATGTGCTCAGCGTGCCGACCGTCATGACGTAGAAGATCTGGACGGCGAGGAACAGCAGCAGGCTGCCCGAGAACGTCATATCGCCCAAGAGGCGCAGGATGGCCATGCCGAAGACGAAGGAGACGATGAGGCAGGCACCGTACGGCACGAGGCGCACGAGGATGTCCCACGGCGTGCCCTCGAGCAGAATTTTGTCGAGCTGATGCGAGAGGCGCAGCCGCGGCACCATGCCGATTGTCGCGAACGTGAAGAACATCGAGCCGAAGAAGAACAGGAAGCCCTGCACCTCGACATTGTAGTTCGAGCCGTTCGGATTGAAGAGATTGCGGTCTGCCAGCCCGATCGTGCCGTTCAGGCTGTCGTTCGTGCTGCCCGGGTCACCCTGTGCCGCCGCATTGTCGAGGCCGATGAGCTCATTGAGCGCGACCTTGATATCCGAGGTCTGCGCCGTATTCGTATTGTCGTAGAACACGCCGATGTTGCTCGCTGCTCCCGTGTAGCGGTCCTTCTCGAGCCCGCGCGGGAAATAAACGACGGCGACCGCTTGGTCGCGGTAGAAGAGCGTCGTGGGGTCGACCGGCGTGTTGAGCACCGTCGTGACTTCCATGTACTCTGAGGCATCGATGCGGCTCGTGAGCTCATGGCTGTAAGCCGAGTTATCGAGGTCAATGACCGCCACCTTCGCATCATTCGAGATATTGCTGCTGAGCATCGTGCCGAGCACGATGCAGACGACGGCCGCGACCATCAGGCAGACCTTCTCGTACGGCATGCCCTGTCCCGAGAACAGGAAACGGATCTCATCTCTTAGTGAATTCACGTTCATTCACCCCAATCGTCATGCCTGGCATCACGCCGTCCTGCGGCTCCACGTAAATGCGGACCTGGAAGGCCGTGAGGTCGGCCTGTCCCTTCTCGCGCGACTGCTTGAGGTCGGCAAAGCCCGGGGCCTTCGTCAAGAGGCGGATCGTCCCCGGCACAGACTTGTCGCCCGCGACCGTGCGGCCCGTGATCGTATCGCCCTCAGATAGGCCCTGCGCTTGCTTCTCGCTGATGTAGATGTCGTAGTAGCTGCGGTCGCTCTCCAGGAGCACGACAGGCGTGCCAGCGGCGACCATCTCGCCCTCCTTCGCGAGGACCTTGATGACGCGGCCGTCCTCCGGCGCGCGCAGCGTCAGGCGCTCCTTCTGGACTTCGAGCTGCTTGAGCTGCACGAAGAGCGCCTGCTTCTGCTGCGTGAGCGCATCGATGTCGTTGCTCATATTGCCCGCCGCTTCGCGCTGCTGCGCGATGGTCGGCAGGCTTATGGAATCCGTATTGCCCGTATCCTGCGCGCCCGACAGCAGCTTGTCGAGGAGCTGCTGCTGCTGCGTGACATTGGCCTCCGCGACATTCAGGGCCATCTCCGCATCGTCGAGCTGCGACTTCGCGATAGCACCGGCATCGAGCAGCGCCGACTTGCGGTTGTAGTCGATCTGGCTATTCTTGAGCGTGGCCTGCGCCGCCGAGACGGCTGCACGCTGCTGGTCGATCTGGCGGAAACTCTGCTGCTCGTCCGAGTCAGCCTTCTGGTAGTTGACCGACTGCGTGCCGCCGGTCGAGCGGATCTGTGCGTCGAGCTGTGCAATCTGCGCCTTCGTGCGCTCGATCGAGAGGTCCGTATCCGTCGGGTCGAGCTCCATGATGACATCGCCGGCCTTGACCGTGTCACCCTCCTTGACCGACTCCTTGAGCAGGCGGCCGCTCACGCTGTCGAACGACATCTTGACCTGTTCTGCCGTCAGGATGCCCTCTTTCTTCTCCATGCCAATCGCCACGGCATCATTGCCCTTGTAGAGCAGCAGCAGTCCCGCCACGATGAGCACCGCGATAAAGATAGCCCCTGTGCGCAGGGCCTTTTGTCTCGTATTCATGTGTCAAAGCCTCACTTTCCTCTTCTCTCTCATGCATGCACCCGGCCTGACATCTTCTTGAGCAGGTGGATGAGCTCTTTCTGCTCTGCCTCACTCAGGCGTTCCATGAGCTTCGTGACGCGCAGGTAATGCGGCGGCAAGATCTCGCTCATGAAAGCCTGTCCCTGCGCCGTCAGACAGATGATCTTGGCCCTGGCATCGTCCGGCGACGGCTTCGCCACAATCAGGCCATCGCGCTCCATGCGCATGAGCATGTTGCTGATCGTCGCCTTTGTCACCCCGATCTTCGCGGCAATCTCAGACGGCGCAATGCCCTGCGGATTCTGGTGCAGGACGATGAGCAGGCAGAATTTCCCCTCCGACAGATGGTACTCCTTCTGCAGGACGTCGAGGATGCTCGCCTGGACTTCATCACTGGCTTGCTTGATCTCGAGCATAGCGATGACGGCCGCCGGATTGATTTCCGGCACAGTTTTCTTATGTGCCTCGAGTTCCTCCCAGCTCGGTATGAGTTCTCGCTTCATGATTCTCCTCCATTTAGTTAGCTTGCTAACTAATAGTATAGAGCTTATGCACACAAATGTCAAAAAGAGCTGCTGCGCGAGCAGCAACTCTTTCCTTCCCCGTTTCATGATTTCTTTTTCCAGCGGTCCAGCAGTGCGGCGATGATGTCCTCGTAGAAGTCCGACTGGTCCTGCGGATAGGCCATGTGCATCTCGACGAACAGCGTGCAGCTGCGCTGGCCAAAGCTGTGGATGGCCTCGATGCCCGTGCGCAGGCGCTGGCCAAGGTCGCGCACCTCCTCCTGCGAGGTATACTGGCTGAACACCAAGAACTGATTCCTGTCAAAGCGGCCGGATGCGCCGACAGGGCCCACGATGCGCCGGATCTCGTCTGCGATGCAGCCGAGCAATTCGTTGCAAGCCTCCTCGCCGTAACGGCGCAAGAGCCTGTCAATGGCGCGAATGCGGATGAAGACCGCGACGAAATTGCGATGGCCGAACCGGTACTCATCGAGGTACTGCGCGAGCAGGAACAGCAGTCCCTTGACATTGGCGAGTCTCGTCACGCGGTCGACAAAGAGGGCCTCGTGCGACTGCTGCTGCACATGAGCCAGTGCCTCCGCAGAGACGAAGTAACCCATGAGGCCCGCGATATTCCCCTGCACATCGTAGACCGGCCACTTCGTTGCGAGGATATTGCGCTGCACGCCGCGCGCCAAGCACTGCCCCGGCACGTCGCGGATCGTGAGGCCCTTCTCGAGCACATCGTGCTCATCGCGCTCAAACGGCTCGGGATGGACGTGCCAGTTCATGTCCTCATCCGTTCTTTCCAGGAGCTCCCGCACGGAATCGAAGTCGTAGAAGTCCAGGAACTTCTGGTTGACGCCGCGGAAGCGACGCTGATTGTCCTTCCAGAAGGCCGGCAGCGGGAAGCCCGTGATGAAGTTCTTCCAGAGCAGCTCCATGCTGTCTTCCGCGCCGTCTGACGGCAGGACGTACTGCGCGCGGCACTTCTCTTCGTAATGCGACATGTCCTGCGCATCCGACACGCGCACGACACAGAAGTAGATGTCCTGCTCGCTGCTGGCGATGCGCGCGATGCGGTGCGTCTTCCAGATCAGCGTGCCGTCCGGCCCCTTCGTGCGGAATGCCTCGACGATGCTGCCGAGCTTCGACGCAGCCACGCGCTCCGGGATGGTCTTGAAGTCGAAGAATTCGGCAAAGCGCTTGCGATCGGCATGGTAGATGGACTGCTCCGCGTACTCGGCCAGTGCTTGCCCGAGCGGCAGCTTGTGGAGCCCAGACCGCAACTGCGGCTGTGTCAGCTCGATGATCTCGTGCTTCGTCAAGTTGATCGTCGCCACCTTGTCGTAAAGGTAGAATAGGTTGCGCAGGAAATACGCCGACCGGAACAGATCGCCCTCGTGCGCGATCTTGTGCAGGCGGCAGTCCACGGCGAGCAGGCAGCGGCCGCTGTAGGAGATGACGCGGTGGCAGTCCATCATGACGAAGTCGCCGTTCAAGGGATACGCGAGCTCCTCGTCCTCGCCATTGAGCATGACGCGGTGCAGGCCGCGGCGCAGGTAGCGCATGGAAGGCTGCGTGTAGGTATTCAGCGCTTCTTCCCACTGCCGGTACCGCTCCGCATCCCCCTGCCAGAAGAGCTCGCGGCTCTTCTGGTTGGCAAACAGGATGTGGTAGGCATGGTCGCGGTACTCGATGAGCAGCAACGCATGCCCCGTGAGGAAGTTGACATCCATGATGGCATCATAATAGGCCTTCCAGCAGCCCAGTTCGACCGTGATGCCCTTCTAGAGGCAGTTGTGTATCGTCTCGTCGTAGGGGCGCGGCCGTCCGAGATAGTAGCCCTGGATTTTCTCGCAGCCGATCTCGCGCAGGAACTCGAACTGCCCCTGCGTCTCGACGCCCTCCGCGAGCGTCCGGTTGCCGATGCGCTTGTCCATCGAGATGATCGAGATGATGATGTCGCGCGCCCGCTGCGTGTCGCTCTTGAGGAACGCCATATCCATCTTCAGGAGGTCGAAGCGCTGATCCTTGAGGAACTTGAGGCTCGAGTACCCGCTGCCGAAGTCATCCATCCAGATCTCGTAGCCAGCCGCGCGGAAGCGGTCGAGCACCTCGCCGATCTTCTTGTTGCGGTCGGTCAGGATGTTCTCGACAATCTCGAGGTGCAGGAGGTCGCGCGGCACATTGTACTTGCGCACGGCGCGCTCGACAATCGCGAAGATGTCGCAGTTGATGAAGTCAAGACGCGAGAGGTTCAGCGAGACCGGCACTGACGGCAGTCCTGCCTTCCTGACGCGCGCCTGATTGCGGCAGACCTCTTCGATGAGGAAGGCGTCGAGCTTGTGGATGAGATTGTGCTGCTCAAGGATGCTGATGAAGAAAGGCGGCGTCAAGAAGCCCCAGTTCGGGTCATCCCAGCGCGCGAGGCCCTCCATCGCGCAGAGCTGCCCCGAGATCGTGCGCACGATGGGCTGGTAGTGCACCCTCACCCAGTGCTTCTCGATGGCCTCATCGAGGTGCTCGATGACGTATGACGGCGGCATGTCAATCTGCCTGCGCTTTTTCCTCATTTAATCTTCACCAACTCATACGAGCGCGTGCCCATGCCGATCTTCTCGCCGTGCTCGAGCGTCTCTTTCCAATGGATGTTCGGGTTGTTGTCGAGGAAGTGGTCGTGGTGATGATGCCAGTCCGGTTTCGCGAGATTGTCCGAGAGCTGGCTGTTCGGCAGCGGCGTCGCCTTGAGGCAAGCGTCAGCGCAGGCCTGGTCGAGTGCGACGGGGTCAAACGAGGCGAACATGCCCTGGTCCGGCAGGATCGGCGCATCGTTCTCGCCATGGCAGTCACAGTTCGGCGAGATATCGCGCACGATGTTGATGTGGAAGCACGGGCGGTCCTGTACGACGGCCTGTGCGTACTCCGCCATCTTGCGGTCGAGCAGATCACCAGCATCCCACTGCTCGTTGCGGATGGCATCGTACGAGCAAGCGCCGATGCAGCGGCCGCAGCCCTTGCAGAGGTCTTCATGGATCACAGCCTTGTTGTTCTCGTAGGTGATGGCATCCGAGCCGCACTCCTTTGCGCACTTGCGGCAGCCGCGGCAGAGCTCTTCGTTGACGACGCACTTGCCCGACGAATGCTGCTCCATCTTGCCAGCGCGGCTGCCGCAGCCCATGCCGATGTTCTTGATGGCACCGCCGAAGCCCGTCGCCTCATGGCCCTTGAAATGCGAGAGGCTGATGAAGACGTCGGCATCCATGATGGCGCGGCCAATCTTGGCCTTCTCGATGTACTCGCCGTTCTTGACCGGCACCTCGACATCATCCGTGCCGCGCAGGCCGTCGCCGATGATGATCTGGCAGCCCGTCGTCACTGTGTTGAAGCCGTTGAAGTTCGCGCAGTCCATGTGCTCGAGCGCGTGTTTGCGGCTGCCCGGATAGAGTGTGTTGCAGTCCGTCAAGAAGGGCATGCCGCCCTGCTCCTTGACGAGGTCCGCGACGACCTTCGCGTACTGCGGGCGAAGATACGCCATGTTGCCGAGCTCACCGAAGTGCATCTTGATCGCGACGAACTTGCCGTCCATGTCAATCTTCTTGATGCCAGCAGCGAGGCAGAGTGCCCGGAGCTTCTGCATGATATTGCGGCCGACCGGCACGCGGAAATCCGTGAAATAAACTTTTGCCTTGTCCATGATTATCCTCCTGAAAGACCTGGTAGACACAAAATACACATAAAAAGGAGGCTCTGCGCCTCTCGTTTTTATTGCTTGATATGATGAAATTAATTTCGACAGCCTGCACCGATTTTCCTGTTTGGACAAAAATAAATAACCATCAGCAGCTTTCTCGTCACCGCTGATGGTTATCTGTGAGATAGTAACCTTCCGATCGTGTTGTTCATGTCATGCATGGGATACACTGCGTTCCACTTGGACTCGTTAACTAGCCCATTGGACTCTCCTCCATCCTGAGTAAGTAAATCGGCTGTCTGGAAAGGGTGAACCTGACCTTTCCTTGGCTTATCTTTATTGTACAGGATGACGGGCTAAAAGTCAAGATAGTTTTCAGAGAATTTTATGTATTCTGTGTTACGAATACTGTATCGAGATCGCGCAGCGTCGCGAACTGCAGGTAGGCCACAGCTTCTAGAGGCGTCATGCGGCGGTCCGTTGTGCTCTTCGAGACAACTGTGATGAAGGTTCCCTGCGCATCGTAGACAGATGTCTCGAGAACGACGCGGACGGTATCGGCCTCATCGCGGCTCCGCTTGACCGATACATGCTGGCGCACGGCGTAGCGGCATTGCGCGGCGCGCGCCTCAGCGATCAGTACATCCATATCTGCGCCACGCTGGCCATCACTCTGCACGGTACAGGGCGCATAACGGGCCTGCCAGGCCCCCTGCAGGATGCGGATGTCGGCCGTATCATCTCCCGCAACAAGCGGGTCAAGGTCGAGCTGCGGCACTGCGACAAAGATCCCACCGCGAGCGGCCAGCGGACGGCTCTCGAGCATATCGCCATCGCCCACCTCATCCTCGCTGAAGTAGAGGCGCAAGGCTCTGTCGAGATAGACAACCATCGCGTGCTCGAAGCGCGCCGAGCTGCGATCCTGCTTCCACGCCACGCGCTCTCCGAACTGCACGTAGCGCGTGCCGAGCGACTGCAATGCCGCCGCCACAGGATCGCCATCCATGACGATGCGCGTGAGCTGCATGCGCTTCTCGTAATACCTTGCAAAAGCCGTATTGCCGACAGCCGGTGAGCCGAACGTGATGACGCGCAGCTGGTCGGGCCGCACGCCCATATCACTGAGCCGTGCGGCCGTCAGGATGGCAGCTGCACCGCCGAGACTATGCCCCGTCAGGTAGAGCACCTCTGTTGGATGCGCACGGAGCTCCTGCGCGAGGTGCTCGCCCATCGTCTCACACGCTCCACTGCCCGCAAGATCGACAGGCTTATGGAAGAGCGCCGTCATCGTGTAATCGTCAAAGCCCTTGTGAACGAGCGGATACGATGTCGCATGACGGTCCTGCTGCGCAACATCGCGGAATTCCTCGACGCTTGAGCCACCAAACGGTACCGAGCGCGTGCGTAGGTCCACCTTGGCGTCCTTGGCGTTCTCCGTGCCGGGGAAGGCGAGCAGCACAGCGCGATGGCCATCAGGCATCTCCTTTGTCACGAGATGATAGCGCCCCTGTGCCAAAGACGTCGCTGTCGTCTGACTCTGGAACTCCCAGCCCGTCTCTGCGAGCCACTCGCGCGCGAGCAAGCTGAGTTCGTCGGAGTACGAGGCCATCGCCACAAGCGAAGAGAGAAGCTCGAGTTCCTGCTCGCCCGTAGCCGCCATGGCCCGCGCCGGGCAGAGCAAGCCTAGTACCAACACAAGGGGAAGCAGCAGAGCCGCCAGAGCGTGTCGCATCATGATTTCCCTCCAAACAGAATATGCACAGATACAGAAAAAGCTCAGACATAATCTGAGCTTATACTTTCAAATGGTGCGGTCGATGGGACTTGAACCCATACGTCTTGTGAACACTACCCCCTCAAAGTAGCGCGTCTGCCAATTCCGCCACGACCGCGAGATATGGTGCGGTCAAGAGGACTTGAACCTCCAAGGTGTTGCCACCACTAGCGCCTGAAGCTAGCGCGTCTGCCAATTCCGCCATAACCGCATGATATGTAATTTTATGAAAACAGCACCAGGTGCTGCTTTAAGCAAATGGTGCGGTCGATGGGACTTGAACCCATACGTCTTGTGAACACTACCCCCTCAAAGTAGCGCGTCTGCCAATTCCGCCACGACCGCATGATACAATATGAAGATTTTTGATGGTGCGGTCGAGAGGACTTGAACCTCCATGATGTTGCCATCACTAGCGCCTGAAGCTAGCGCGTCTGCCATTCCGCCACGACCGCATAATATGAAAATGAGAGGTATTGATACAATTGGTGGTGCCGAGGACCGGAATCGAACCGGTACGGTTGTTTCCAACCGACGGATTTTAAGTCCGTTGCGTCTGCCAGTTCCGCCACCCCGGCAGTATCAAATTGCTGACTAATGGAGCGGGTGATGGGAATCGAACCCACGTGATCAGCTTGGAAGGCTGGAGCTCTACCATTGAGCTACACCCGCATAATGCAAAGTGGAGCTGGCGAGAGGAATTGAACCCCCAACCTGCTGATTACAAGTCAGCTGCTCTACCAATTGAGCTACACCAGCTTGAAAAATGGTGCCTCAGAGCGGAATCGAACCACTGACACGGGGATTTTCAGTCCCCTGCTC
>OIWT01001172.1_pt1 | contig 32875 bp, 27 predicted proteins | sample 1587701 | NCBI WGS metagenome assembly OIWT01 (sample SAMEA3888904, study PRJEB22519) | human gut metagenome | biome: human gut; feature: human-associated habitat; material: faeces | place: Denmark | collected 2009 | reverse complement strand
GTCCATGATGTCAAGGTCGATCCCCTTGAGGACCGGCTCGTCATCAAAATCGACTCTGATGCCACGCAGGCTTATCAAAGCATTTTTGTTCATTTCAACATCCTCCTTTTGCGGTAAATCTGCAGGCCCTCACACCTGCCGCAGCCGCTATTGCACCGTCCCCGCAAAAGGTTTTTAGGATACCCCGAAGATTGGGGTTCTTTCAGATGGGCATATACGAGCCGCCTTTTTATTGAATTGAATGGTCAAAATGACAGATATCAATATATCATATTTTGTCGTAATGTCAATGCTAAATTTCAAGATTTATTAGAGTTTTTCAGAAAATTTCTGCGTCTTTTGGGCAGAGCTTATGATGAACTTTGAAATACTCCTGATTTCTCCGTTTTTCTCAAAATATCTTAAATTCATGTTTTGGGGGATTTTTCTCCCCGCAGCAGCGAAAAAAGCCAGGAAAGCTCCTCCCGCCGCAGTGCCCCGCAAAGCAGCAGCGCCGCCCCGTAGCAGGCCAGGTAGAGGAACACCAGCAACAGGAGAATAAGCGGCTGCCCGGTCCGGGACAACAGCCTACCGAAGATCAGGCGCAGCAGCCACCAGCCCCCGACTGCCGCTGCCGCCGTAAGCAGCCAGCAGAGCGGCTGGAGCCGGAACACCGTGACCCGGGTAAGCCGCGCGGCACTGAGGGCGAAATTGAGGAGTTCGGTGGCGGAGATGGAGAAAAGATAGCCGGCCACCCCATACCGGGGCAGCAGCAGCCAAACGAGCAGCAGGCCGGTGGCGGCATCGATGATATTGTACCGCATATTGGCGCGGTACTCCCCTACCCCCTTCAGCATGCCATCCACGAGGGTATCCATATACATGATAGGCACCAGCGGCGCCAAAAGGCGTATGTACTGCCCGGCGGCGGGCTCGGAATAGATGAGCTCGCCCAGGGGATGGGCGAAGAAAAAGCAGGCCCCAGCGACGGCCATCGAAAAGAAAAGCCCCAACCGGTAAAGGCGCTCCAGCATGTAGCCAAGACCCCGCAGCCGGCCCTGTACCTGGGCTTCGGTCAGCTCGGGAACGATGAGATCCGCAATGACGGCGATGAGCGCTGCCGGGAACAGCAAAATGGGCAGGGACATGCCTTGGATCACGCCATAGGCGGCCAGCGCCGCCTGAGCCCCGCCGCCAAAAAGGCGAAGCCCCCGCGGGACAAGCAGGTGCTGGGCGGTACTAAGTGCCGACCGTGCGTAGCTGCTGAGGGAAAGCGGCACCGTAATGCGCAAAAGAGATGGCAGCATGGGGGTACGGCATCGGCCCGCCCCGCGCGGCAGCCCGGAAAGCATGAGCAGGAGCAGGGCAAGAAAGGAAAAGACCTCCGAGGCGAGCATACCGAGGGTAAGGGCGCCGCAGGCGTACTCCAGGCCGTAGCCGCCCAGCCGCAGCAGCGCCAAAACGGTGCATCCGATGCGGATGAACTGCTCCGAAAGCTGAACGAGGGACATTTTGACCGACTGGTGCATGGCAATGAAGTAGCCGCCCATGGCACCGGACGCAGCAACAAAGAGCAGGGCGAATGCCAGCACCCGCAGGGAGAGGATAATGCGGTCATCCCCAACCCAGGCGGCCGCCGCAGGCGCCAGATAATAGAGCAGCAGTAAGGCAGCCATGCCGAAAAAAGCGGCATATCCCATGGCGCAGCCGGTGGCCCGGCGGATGGCGGCGTCATCGCCGCGACCGGTCTGCTGGGCAATGAGCCGGGTGGCGGCCAGCCGCACACCGGAGACCGCCACGGTAGTGGCAAGGGTATAGACCGACATCACCAGCTGAAAAAGCCCAATGCCCGCAGCACCGATCTTGCCGGCGACATAGACCTGGAACACCAGGGCGATGGTGCGCATCAGCAGGCTGGTAGCAGTCATGGCGGAGGTATGCAAAAGGAGCTGTTTGGCACGGCGCATATGCGGCTCTCCCCTCCCCTTTTGCGGTATCTCCTTTTATCTTATGGGTGGATGGCGGGAAATAGACGGGCGAGGCGCAGAAGGAAGGTGCGGCCGCAGGCCGTTTCGCCCCTTGGGGCGAAACACACGGGCAAAGCCTGTGGCGGCGGTGCGGAGCGCCGCCGGGTCTGCGGCCGTATCCAGTAGATGGCATAAATTCGGCCCAGGAAAAGGCGGTGGCAGCTACTTTGGCGCGCGAAGGGTGAAGCGATGGTGCAGCAACCCCAGCAGGGCCAGTGCACCCAGTGCTCCGCAAATAGGGTAAACAGTGCCGATGAGCTTCCCGAAGCCAAAAAGGCTGCACAGCCATGCGGGGATAGCCAACAGAAGGACAAAGCTGAAGCGGCGGTTCGCCATGGTGGAAAAGCGAACCATGCAGTAATGGCGGAGAGCAACGGCGCAGGAAAGCGCGGTACCGAGCATGGCACAGAGCAGCAGTACCCCATAGAGGTAGTACCAGCCCCCGCCCAGTGCACCGGCAGCGGCCAGCATAGGCAGCGGTGCTTCTATCACAGCGGGGAGCGCCTCCATGGTGAGGAAGATACCCAGCGCGATGGAAATGAGAATAATGCAGCCAAGCAGTATTCCCCACCAAACTGTGCGGCGGGAGCGCAACTCTTTCCCGACGGGGGCCAAAATACCGATGGAGGAAAAAAGATTATAACTGACAAAAGAGCAGGCGGCAATAGCCCAGTGGGAAAGCAGTGGACTGACGGATGGGACTGCAGCAATGGTAAGCTGCCAGCCGCAGCGGCGCAGGGTAAGCGCGCTGACCAGCACCGAGCAGATAACCAGCAGCGGCACCACGGTGGAAAAGACATTTACCATGCCGGAGGTGCCGGTAAGGGAAAGCAGCGAAATCAAAAGGCAGAACGCCGCACTGCACCAAAGGGCGGAGGCACCCAGTATCTGCGCGAAAAGCGCCCCCACCCCGGCCGCCATGATGACCAATATCCCGAAGAGGAAAAATAGCTGCAGTAGCCCAACGGCATCCCGCAGGAGCGGGATAGGGCGGCGAATCACAAGGGCATCGGTTTGGTCACAGCCGGTGCGCTGCACCAGCCGCAGCAGCAATACCCCAAAGAAAAAGGAGAGTGCCACCGCCAGCAGCAGGCCCGCTATCCCCTGCCAACCAAAGCAGCCAAAAAACTGCCACAGCTCCTGGCCGGAGACATAGCCCGCCCCCAGGTAACAGCCCGCAAAGGTAAATCCCAGCCGCAGTGCACTCTCTTTCCGCTTCATCATAAAAAAGGACACCCCCTATCGTGTCATGTACGGTGTGCGTCCTTTTCTTTCGTATTCATTTTACTTTTTGTTCTATCCGCCAAAGCGTTCCACGGTGATATAGAAACGGCCCTTCTTGGAAAGGCCTCCGATCTCCCTTAGAATAAGCCTGCCCTGCCCGCGCACCGAAAGGATATCTCTTTCGGCAAGCTGCCGGTCAGGCTTCAGGCACTCGCAGCCATTCAGGCTGACCCGCCCGGCGGCGATGAGCTCCGCGGCTCTCCCCCGGCTGAGGGAAAAACCGCTGCCAAGAACGGCATCCAACCGCAGTGAAGCGACGGTATCCCGGATGGTCTTTCCATCGGCAGCTGGAATGCGCAGCTCCGAAAGGGGGATCTCCACCGGGTGCAGACCGGTGCGGCCGGCGCTCAGCCAGTTATCCCGCAGGAAAGGAATGCACTCCCGCAGGGCAATGACATCGCAGCCGTTTTCTCCCACTAAAAGGTCGCCCAGCACCTCCCTGCGGACACCCTGTGCCATCAAGCTGCCCAGGATGTCCCGATGGGTAAGCGCCGCGCCATGGCCCCAGCTGACCCGGATAGCTCCAAAGGGCAGCTCCTCTTCCGGGATGTTATCCGCATCCATATAGTCCGGTAGAAAGAGAAACAGGCAGCGCTCGGCATCGGGGTGGCCCCCCATTATCCTATGCAGGGGCGTGCCGCAGCAGACTACCACCTGCTGGGCAATGCCGCGCTGGTGCGGGGTGAGAAACATAGTATGGGTCAGGCGGTTCTGATGGGCACACTGTTCCAGCTTATCCGCCACCTGGGCGGCGGTCATGCGGTCTTCGCCGGAAAATGCTCGGAGAAAATCTCGGTCTTTGGACATGGGAGGCTCCTTTGGAGGGTTTGATGGGGTGGAACGGCCCGCAGGGCAAACCGCCGCAAGCGGTTTCGACGGCGGAGCCGTCGGTTTCGGCAAAGCCGAAACGCCCTGCGGGCCGTATGCCTGCGGTTTGCAGGGGGCAGCGGGGAGAAAATGCCGCCTGTTTTCGTCTTGCATCTTACCATACAGCGGGGCAGAATGCAAGAAAGGCAGTGCCCCATCACGGAGAACCGCCTTTCTTGTATGGAAACTGTACCTGAGGATAGCAAATTTAGCTGAGGGTAGTGCCGGTGGCAAAGCTGGCCACGATGATGATAATGATGCTGATGGGAGCCAGGTACTTCACCAGGAAGCTGTACGCCTTCTTCAGACGGAAGGGCTTGCCATCCAGCTCGATCTCGCGGATGGCGTTCTGGGGCTTCCAGGCCCAGCCAACAAAGAGGCAGGAACCCAATGCACACACAGGGATCATCAGACGGTCAGTGAGGAACTCCATAAAGTCACCGAAGATGGGGGCGGTAAGACCGTTCTTGAAGTCGAACCAAATACCCTTGATATCAAAGGCGGCCTGAGAGCAGGTATAAATGGTACCAAGGAGGAACATCACCACGCACAGAATGATGGTAGTGGGGGTGCGTTTCCATCCAAAGCGCTCAGTAGCGAAGGCAACAACGCCCTCCACTAGGGAAATGCAGGAGGTGAGCGCCGCGAACAGCAGCAGCATGTAGAACAGGATGCCGAAGAACTGACCGCCGGGCATCTGCTGGAACACACCGGCCAGCGAAGAGAACGCAAAGCCTGCGCCCTTGCCAACGCCTTCTGCGCCGAGGGTAGCAAATACAGCGGGAACAATGATAAAGCCGGCAATCAGGGCTACCAGTGTGTCCATACCACAGATGATAGCGGCGTTTTTGGCGAGGTTTTCTTCCTTTTTTACATAGGAGCCGTAGGTAACCATAATAGCCATACCAAGGCTGAGTGAGAAGAACGCCTGTCCCAGGGCCGAAAGCACGGTGCTGAAGGTGACTTTGCTCCAATCCGGAATCAGCATATATTGCAGGCCTTCCCCGGCGCCGGGCATGGTAAGCGCCCGGATAAGCAGAATAATGAGGATGACAAACAGCGCCGGCATACCGATCTTATTAAAGCGCTCAATGCCGGATTCCACGCCCTTGACGATGATGAAGCAGGTAATGCCCATAAAGATACCCGCGAAGATAACTGCAGTCAGTGGGAACCATGTTTCCCCGGTGACGGCATTGTAGCCCAGCAGCGCATAGAAATATCCCAGCGGATCGGCGTAAACCTTGGTGGCCTCGGTGGCGTAGCTGGCCACATAGCGCAGCACCCAGCCGCCTACATGGCAGTAGTAGCTGGTAATGATAAACGCCACGATAACGCCGAACCAGCCGACCCACTTGTAGCCAGGGTGGCCCAGCTTGCCGTAGCTATCGATGGCATTGGCCTGCGCGCCGCGGCCGATGGTCAGTTCCGAGAGCATGACCGGGATGCCAATGAGGAGTACGATAGCAAGGTAGATGAGGATGTACGCTCCGCCGCCGCCTTCGTAGGCCTTGCCGGGGAACTTCCAGATGTTGCCGAGGCCGACGGCCGAACCGGCTGCCGCCAAAATAAAGCCGATCTTGCTGCCCCATTGGGCTCTTTTAGGTTCCATAGTCATTTTCTCCTTTTCTATGCACACTGTGGTAATTGTTCCAATCATAATACAATTTTTAATGGATAGCAACAAAAATTTTAATTGATTGTAAAATTCCGTCGTTTGTGCTAAAAAACGGAGCTTTAATGAGTATTATTGTGTATATTAACGGTGTTTTCCGCGCCGCTATTATACATATTGCATAAATTCGATTTATCAATTTTATTATAATAATTAAAATTTATAATTATTTAGGGCAGCAAAAAGCACCGACTGGAACCGGTGCTTTGATTTTTTAGGCATGGTAGAGTTTCTTGGTCTGGTATTTCGGCTCACAGGTCAGGTTGACCCCCAGCTTGTGATAAACATTCTCATCCACGCGGGAAAGAATCACACTGGCATGGGCCTCACACCCGCGCAGCTTACTCAGCTGCTGCATGGCCAGTGCTGCAGTGGGGTTGGTAGCGGCGCATATGGACAGTGCGATAAGGATTTCATCGGAATGCAGGCGAGGATTGTGGTTGCCAAGGTAATCCACCTTTAGGCGCTGGATAGGCTCGATAATGATAGGCGACAGCAGGTGCATCTCATCATTGATGCCGCCCAGCTCCTTCAAGGCGTTGAGCATGAGCGCGGCGGAAGGCCCCAAGAGAGAGCTGGTCTTCCCGGTGACGATGCGGCCATCGGGCAGCTCCAGCGCCATCGCGGGTTGGCCGGTCTCCTCCGCTTTGGCGCAGGCGGCGGCCACCACGGGACGGTCGGCGGACGATACATTCAGCTGGTTCATGATGAGCTCCTGCTTGTGGATCTCAGCAGGCTCGCTGAGCCCCTGACGCACCAGGCAGGCGGTGGCATAGTACCGGCGGATGACCTCCTGCTCGGAAGCACGACGGCAGGCATCGTCATCTATGATGCAGTTGCCCGCCATATTGACGCCCATATCGGTCGGACTTTTGTAGGGAGAGGAGCCGTAAATGCGCTGGAAAATGGCATTGAGCACCGGGAAGATCTCGATATCACGGTTGTAATTGACGGTGGTGACACCGTAGGCTTCCAGGTGGAAAGGATCAATCATATTGACATCGTTGAGGTCGGTGGTGGCGGCCTCATACGCCAGGTTGACAGGGTGCTTGAGGGGGAGGTTCCAAATGGGAAAGGTCTCAAATTTGGCATATCCGGCCTTGACCCCGCGCTTATTTTCGTGGAAGAGCTGGGAAAGGCAGGTGGCCATTTTGCCACTGCCGGGGCCGGGGGCCGTAACTACCACCAGCGGGCGGGTGGTTTCGATGTATTCATTCTTACCAAAGCCATCATCGCTGACGATGAGCGGAACATTGGCAGGGTAATCGGGGATAATGTAGTGGCGGTAGACCTTGACCCCCAGGGCCTCCAGGCGCTTCTGGAAGGCATCGGCGGCTGGCTGGGCATGGTAATGGGTGATGCAGACGCTGCCCACATACAGGCCGATCCCACGGAAGGCATCGATGAGGCGCAGGACATCCAAATCGTAGGTGATACCCAGATCGCCGCGGCGCTTGTTCTTTTCGATGGCATCAGCGCTGATGACAATGACGATCTCCGCGGAGTCCTTCATCTGCAGCAGCATTTTCACCTTGCTATCCGGCGCAAACCCCGGCAGCACGCGGGAAGCGTGGTAATCATCAAAGAGCTTACCGCCGAATTCCAGGTACAGCTTACCGCCAAACTGACCGATGCGCTCCCGGATCTTATCCGACTGCATTTGCAGGTATTTATCATTATCAAAGCCGATTTTGAACATGATTTCCTCCTCGTATTATCCTCTGTCACTGCGTTTTTATCGGGGGCTGCCGCCCATCGCCGGCAAAAATAAAAAAGCGCCTTTTACGAGGCGCTTCTTTTGTTCCCCCTTTGGGGGAGCCCTTACGATTATATCATTAGTGGGCGGGACATGGCAAGTGGAATCGCGTATAATTTATCCCGAAAATTTTAGCGAATAGCGCCAAAATCCATTACTGCGGCCGTTTTTGTCGGCCGGAGATGATGACGCCGCCAATGATAAGCAGCGCCCCCACAATGGCCGTCCAGCTCATGGGTTCCCCCAGCAGGAAGTGGGAGGCCACTATAGTGATAAAGGGCTGGAGATAGATATAGTTATTGGCGTGAACGACTCCCAGCCGGTCGATGACAACATTCCACACGGCAAAGCAGACGGCACTGCCCAGCACCGCCAAGAACAGGATGCAGAACAGCGGCTTTGGCTGTGCCAGCGGGGTAAAGTCGATCGAAAGCTCCCCGCGGGCAGCCAGCAGCGGCACCGAGGTAACCGCGCCGTACAGGATGACCCGGCGGGCCAGCAGCGTGCTGTCCACCCGGCCGGAAAGCCGCTTGATAAGGACTGAATAGCAGGCCCAGCTGGCTGCCGCCAAAAAGGCCAGCAGATCGCCTACCGGGCTGAGCTTGAGCACCAGCGCGCCGTTGAGCACCACCAGCACCACGCCACTCATGGCCACGGCAAAGCCGACCCAAACGGTGGTGTGGAGCTTTTCATCCCTGGTAAAAAAGTGCGCCAGGATGGAGGTAAGGATGGGCGCCATCGCCACAATGATGCTGACATTGGCGGCAAAGGTGTGCTTCAGGGCGGTGTTTTCGGTAAAGAAATAGAGCGTGCCGCCCAAAATGCCCAATAGCAGGAAGGTCAGCTCTCCCCTGCCCTGCCACGGCAGCGGCCGAGGGCGCAGCAGCCACAGCACAAAGTAGGCAATGAAAAAGCGCATGAACATCACCTGCGCCGGGCTGTAATAGGCAAGGAGCTCCTTGCTGCAAACAAAGGTGGTGGCCCAAATGGCGGAAACCATCAGCGCCATCAGGTGGGCAAGCAGACGGGAATGGGACTGGGAAGCGGAAACAGTAGGGGGATTTGCTTTGGGGTTCATAGGGGTAATGTGCATCTCCTTAAGGGTTGCCCTGCGGCCAAATGACCGAAAGAGCGCTGGTTGTGGGGTCATAGTCCTCCTGCAAGCGCTGCTCCAGCTCCTCCACTGTGGTGGAACGCAGGATCTCCAGGGGGTAGTAGATATCTTTCATGCCGGAAAAATGGGCGGCGGCCATCAGGCCGGCAATGGATTCCGCACGGCCGTAAAGGCCGATGGTCCTGCCGTAATTGGCACGGCGGCAGCGGGCAAAATCCTGCGGTGGGATGCCCTGTCGCTGCAGGGTAGTCACCCGCTCACACAGGGCTTCATAGACAGCCTGTGGCTGACGGCTTTCGCCGTCAAACATCGCACAGATAAAGTCGCGTCCCGCCATCACCTCGCTGCCAAAGGTAGCGTTGATCTCGCCCGCCTCGTACAAACGGCGGTACAGGTCAGTCGTTTCGCCGCAGATGAGGTCAAGCAGCAGTTCATCCAGCAGGCGGTGGCGCATATTTTCCTTTTCGCCGCCCGCCGCCTTAAAACCGACCTGGAACATTGGCGCAGCAATGGGCATTTTCTGCTCGCAGTAGTGCTCCTGCACCGTTCTTGGCTCCCGGATGGTAAGCGGGTTAGCCGCGGTCTTCGCTGTGGGGAAATATTTTTCCGCCAGTTCCAGCACCGCGTCCTCCTCAAAGCACCCGGCAACCGAAAGTACCATATTGCCTGGGCAATAAAAACGCTCGTAGCAGCGGCGCAGCAGGGCGGCATCTATGTGGGCGATGGATTCCTCGGTCCCGGCAATATCCTCCCGGATGGGATGAACATGGTACATGGCCTGCAAAAGGTTCGCCGTGACCATCCACTCGGGGCTGTCGCGGTACATGCGCAGCTCCTCGGCAATGATCCCTCTTTCCCGGCGGACGGAAGGCCCGGTAAAATAGGGCGTCGCTACAAAGTCCAGCAGCACCTCCAGCGCCTTGGAAAAGTTTTCGGTACAGCTAAAGTAGTAGGCCGTCTTATCAAAGCTGGTAAAGGCATTGGCGGAAGCGCCCAGTGCGTCAAAGCGCTGCATGGCGTCTCCGTAGGGGCAGTCGAACATCTTGTGTTCCAGGTAGTGGGCCACCCCGGCGGGCAGCGATACCTCCCGGCCCCGCACCCGGTAGCCGATGTCTATGGAGCCCACCCCGACGGTGAGCATGGCATACGCCGTTACAAAGCCGGGCATCCGGCACATCTGCACGGTAAAGCCGCTGGGCAGCACCATGGTGCGGGTGCTTTGTCCCAGCAGCTCGGAGGTATGGCGTTCATCAATCCTCATCGCACCCATCCTCCTTCCCTATGGCCTGCAAAAAGAACACAGTATCCAGTGTAAGCGCTGCCGCGGCGGCCGCCACCTCTTCCGCGGTGATGGAGGCGATCTCCTCCATATCCTGCTGTGGCGTGATGGGATCCCCCTGCAAAAGCCCGCTGAGATACCAGCCCTCGGTGCGGGCCAGGCTATCCCCAATGGAGCAGAGCGAGCTTTGGAACGCCAGCTTGATGTGAGAAAGCTCCTGCGGGGTGATATGCCCGGCGGCCAGGTCGGCTATCTCGGCCAGGATGGCGCTTTGCAGCCGCTCCCGGTTGGCCTCCTCCAGGCCGCATTCAATAAGGAGTATGCCGGTAAGCAGGTTGACCCGCGCGCCGCAGTAATAGCAGCAGCCCAGCCTTTCCCGTACATTGGTAAAAAGCCGGGAGCCGGTGCTGCCGCCCAGCAGGGCGGTCATCACACGCAGGGCGGTACGGGCCCGGCGCTGCCGCGGCAGGCCGGTGCGGAAGCCCAGCACCAATTTACTTTGGCTCATGGGCAGCTGCTCGGCCAGCTCCGATACCCGCTCCGCCCGCCGGGGGAGCCGCTGCGGCGTGGGACAAAGCGGCGTGCGCTCCACCCCGGCAAACAGTTTGGCAAATACCTCCTCGGCATAGTCCGGGCTGCCGCACCCGCTAAAGAAGATCTCTATGCGGGCCGTGCGGATCAGCTCCCGGTAGCGGCCATAGGCCTCCTTCGGTGTGGCAGAAAGCGTCTCCTGCACCGTACCGTAGCGGGGCAGCGCAAACCGACAGCCCCGGCCCATCTCAGCCGTGCAGCGCTGGGCCGCGTAGCTGCGTTTATCGTTGATCTCCGCCTCAATGGTATCAATAAGGTACTGCTGCTCCAGCCGGAAGGCCTCCTCCGGGAAGGCATCGCCCTCCACCTTCGGCTCCAGCAGTATTTCTCCCAGCAGCTCGGCGCAGCCCCGGCTGATGCTCTCTCCCTCCAGTGCAAAGCGGTCATCCGCCCCGGCAATGGAGAAGGTGAGCAGCTGGTTTTCGCCATGGCGGGAAACATCGGTATCCAGCACTGCCCCGTAGAGGTCCGCCAGGCGGCATTCCAGCTCGGTCATATTCCGGCAGCGGCGGCTGCCCATACGCAGCAGGTATGCCGCCAGCACCGCCGCGGAGGTCTTCCCCTCCGCCAGCGGTGTAATAATAGTGACTGATATGCTGTTGTGGTAGAATTTAGGGTCGTGAATGCGGGAAAACCATACGCCATCGGCGATGGCGCGGCGCTGCAGGGGTCCTGTCATATGTATCTCCTGGGGGTGAAATTTTATCAAAGGCCTGTCCCATCAAAGGGCGGGGTGTAGGCGGCATCGGCGGAAGAACGCTGCTGGGTATAGCCCAAAAAGCCCAGCTCCTCCGCCCGCTCGCAGGCCTTGCGGTATTCGTAGGTAAAAATGGGGCGCTGCAATTCCCGGATGGCAATACCGGCAGACGGAGTATACTGGCTCATCAAGCTCAGCCGGATATCCTCCGGAGAGAAATTATCCGCCAGCCAGTTCAGCAGCCTTAGGCTGTCCTTATGGGCTCCCGGCAGCACCAGGTGCCGCACCACCATACCGCTTTGCAGCATGCCGTTTTCATCAAAGCGCACCGGCCCCACCTGCCGGAACATCTCCCGCAGGGCCTGGGCCGCCACGGCAAAATAATCCGGCGCAGCAGAATACCGGGCGGAAAGCGCGCTGTCGTAATATTTCAGGTCGGGCAGGTAGATCTGCACACTGCCCTCCAGCAGCCGCAGCATTTCCATCCGCTCGTACCCGCCGGTATTATACAGTACCGGGATCGCCAGGCGTTCGCCGCACAGGTTCAGCGCTTCCAGTATCCACGGCAGATACTGCGTGGGGGTAACCAAATTGATATTGTACGCCCCCTGCGCCTGCAATGCAAGAAAAACTTCCGCCAGCCGTTCGGTGGTGATCTCTTTCCCCTCGCCCCCGTGACTGATGACGCCGTTCTGACAAAAAACACAGCCCAGCGTACATCCGCAGAAAAACACCGTCCCGGAGCCCCGTTCGGGGTCCTCCCCGCTGATGCAGGGCTCCTCCCACCGGTGGAGAGCGGCCCGGGCGGCACGCAGGGTATTCCCCGCCCCGCAGCGGCCAGTTTGGGTACGGCGGTCCGCCCCGCAGCGGCGGGGACATAGTTCGCAATGTTCGGGGATTAGTACCGCCATACACTTTACCGCCTTTCAGCACAATGCCGCAGGCAGTCCTGCGGCATCGTGAAATTTAAGATAATAAATTTATTTTGCGATGATGCCATCAAATGCCGCCCAGGGCAGCACACTGTAACCATCGCACACCGTCTCCCGGCTGATGCCGCGGAGATTCTTCAGCAGCTCGGCAAAGTTGCCGCTGATCATGGTTTCGGTCACGGCGCCGGCCAGCTTGCCGTCTTTAATGAGGAAGCTGTTCTTGGCCACGCCGTTAAAGTCGCCGCTGGCGCCGGGCTGGCCGCCGGAGAAGCGGTTGATAAGAATGCCATTTTTGATCCCGGCAATGATCTCCTCCAAACTCTGCTCGCCAGGATGCAGGAAGTAGGCGCCGCTCTGGTTGGCAGCGCGTTTCTGGCCGGTCTTGCGTGCCGCGTATTCGGAAAGGCAGAAGCTCTCCAGCACGCCATCCCGCAGGATAACGCCGTTTTCGCTCTTATAGCCATTGCTGTCAAAGCGTTCACCGCAGACGATGCGCTCATCTAAGGGGCGGGTTTCCAGCGTAATGCCGCTGGAGGCGACCCGCTGGCCCAGCTTATCCTTCCAGATACTCGTATCACTGATGAGGGCATAATCCCCAGCATAGCAGCCCAGCGCGGTGCCCAGGAATTCTCCCATAAAAGCCGGGCTCACCAGCAGCGTCCCCTCAAATTTCTCCGGAATAGGCGCGGCGGTCAGGTCTGCCTCGGCATCCCGCAGCAGGCGGCGCATCATGCCGGTCTCCATCAGGGGTTGGTCCAGCCGGTCGGTCAGGTAGCCGGTGCCGTTAAAGGAACCCGCCTTCTCCCCCTCGTGGGCGGAGAACATGGTGCTGATGATATACCCGCCGTTCTGGTAGCGCATCTCCACACCGTTGGTGTTCATCAGCAGGATGTCGTCGTGGTCATATTTCGCGATGAGCTGTTCCATATTGATCTTGGGATACTCGGTGTGCAGGGTATCCATGTACTCCTGCAGCCGGTCAAAGAGCTTATCCCGGTCGGGGGTAAGCACCCCGGCGGTAAAGCTCATATTCTCTGCCTTGGGCGCGATGGATTCGGCCTCATCGGGCTGGGCCGCCATCACCGCCGCCATGCAGTCCTTTACCGCGGCGTCTATAGCTTCCTTTTCGCAGGAATTGGTGTGAATATTGCCGGTTTTCTGCTCTTTGATAGCCTTAAGCGAAAGCCCGCTCTTAAAGCCGGAGCGCATCAGGCTGAATTCCCCGCCATCAATGTTCAGTTCGTCTATCTTGCCGCTGGTCACAATCACGGCGGCGTCATCGGCGCCGGCCTCATGCAGCTGTTCCAGCGCGTAGCTGGCTGCGTCCTTCAAATTCATCATGCTGCTTCCCTCACTTTCCCGCTACATTCACTTTGCACTTTACGGCCGGGCCGCCCATGCCCACCGGCATCGGCTGCTTTTTGCCGCAGGTACCGCTGCAGCTCCACACCATGTCGTCGCTCAGCATATCCACGGTTTGCAGCATCTGGAATGCGAAGCCGGAAATGGTGGTATCCCGCACCGCGCGGCCCAGCTTGCCGTTCTTGATCTCATACCCCATCATAATACCAAACATGAACTCGCCGGTGGTATCGGCCTGGCCGTTATTGGTCTGGGTAAAGTAGTACCCGTCATCAATGGCGGCGATCATATCCTCCAGCTTGTCCTTGCCGGGCAGGATGGCGGTGTTTCTCATACGGATCAGCGGCTCATCGCTGTACGCATAGCCGCGGGCATTGCCGTGCGGCTCCATGCCAAAGTGCTGGGCAGTCTCACGGCTGTTCATGTAGCCCACCAGGATGCCGTCCTTGATGAGGACTTCATCAGAAGCGGGCGTGCCCTCATCATCTACATACACCGGCAGCGGGGCACGGCTGCCATCAGGCAGGGTGTGGGCATAGTCCACCATGGTGATAAGGTCAGTAGCGACCCGCTTGCCCAGGTTGTGCGCAGCCACCGAGCCGCCCAGCACCAGGTCGGCCTCTACGGTGTGGCCCACGGCCTCGTGCGCCAGAATACCGGCCAGCGCCGGAGCCAGCACAACATCCTTCAGCCCCGCGTTGGTAAAGACGCCCTCGCGCTTCTTCATCAGCAGCTCCACCTGCTCGTCCAGCTTTTCGTAGTACTTGCTGGGGTCGGTAAAGTGGTCGGTAAGGACGCCCTCGCCGCCGCCCAGCACATCAAAGATCTCAACCGGCATCCCATCGGGCGCGTCAGCGGTAAGCTGCACGACCAGATGGGTGCGGGGCCGCACGCTGTGGCTGTTGGTGCCGTCGCTGACAGTCAGCAGCTTCTCCATGCAGTCATGGCGCAGCAGCACCCGGCGGCTTAACAGATTGGGGTACTTCTGCTTCAGGTAATCATCCGCCGCCCGTACAAACTCGATGTAGTCCTTCTGCGGCACCTCAATATATTCCTTATCCTTCGCCACCATGCCGCTGGGCAGCACCGGCAGCGCGGGACGGTTCTTCTTCACGCGGGCATCCAGGAAAAGCGCGTTCTCCTCGGCGGCCTTCAGCACGCGGCGCACACTCTCCTCATCGTATTCCACGGCGCTGGCAAAGCCATAAACGCCATTGCGGTACACCCGGGCGGAAACACCGCCCTGCTGGGCGCGGGCATTGCTTTGCAGGTCGCCGTTCAGCATGGCTACCGCGTGGCTGGTGCTGATCTGCGCGCGCAGCTCCACATGGCCGTGCAGCTGCGGTGCAAAGGATGAAAGATAGTCTTTCAGCATATCGGTTCCTCCATATCTAATATCGTTCCGCCGCCGATGACCGACCCGTCGCGGTAGAAAACCACCGCCTGGCCGGGCGCCGGGGCGCGTTGTGCTTCCATAAAGTCCACCCGAACGGTACCGGGGATGGGGCAGGGGCTGATAACCGCCGCGGCCGCCCGGTGGGCATATCTTATCTTCGCTTCCACTTCCAGCGGTCCGTGCAGGTCCTCTATGGCGATCCAGTTGAGGTCATCAGCAAAGATGGTCCTGCGAAACAGCCGGCTTTCCTCGGTGGTCAGCTCCACGGTGTTTTCCGCCGCGTTAATGCGCCGCACAAAGGCATGGCACCCCAGCGAGATGCCCAGCCCCTTGCGCTGACCGATGGTATAGTGAGTAATACCTTTATTAGGCCCCAGCACAGTGCCGTCCTCCGCCACAAACTGTCCGGCGGGCAGCTCCTGTCCTGTCCAGCGCCGCAGGAATGCATTATAGTCCCCATCCGGCACAAAGCAGATATCCTGGCTGTCCGGCTTTTTGGCCACCACCAGCCCGCTTTCCTCCGCTATGGTGCGTATCTCCGGCTTGGAGTACTCCCCCAGCGGCAGCCGCAGCATGGCCAGCTGCTCCTGCGTCAGGTTATACAGCACATAGCTCTGGTCCTTTTCGGGATGAATGGCTCTTTTCAGCTCCCAGCGGCCGGTCGCTTCATTGTAGCCGCAGCAGGCATAGTGCCCGGTCGCCATCAGGTCAAAGCCCAGCTCCCGGAGCTTATGGGAAAAGGCCCCAAATTTAATATATCGGTTGCAGCTGATGCAGGGGTTCGGCGTGCGCCCGCGCAGGTATTCCTCCGCAAAGGGCCCTACCACCTCCTGCCGGAACAGGTCTTTATAATTCAGCACATAGTGCGGAATGCCCAGCTGCTGGCACACATAGGCCGCGTCCCGCACATCGTCGGCGCTGCAGCAGCCGGATTCCAGCGTGGGGTCGTCCCACAGCTTAAAGGTCACACCGGTCACCTCATATCCCTGCTTTTTCAGCAGGTACGCCGCAACCGAGCTATCCACTCCGCCGCTCATGCCTACCATGATCTTCCGGGCCATCGGTGTTCCCTCCTTTTCGGTAAAATAAAGTTTTGTCTTATGCTGGGCGTCTCCGGTGGAAACGCTCCGCAATGGCCACCACCACATGGCCCAGCTCCTTCACCCGCAGCAGCAGGCAGGCGATAAAGTAAACGATCATCGCCACTACGATCGCTGCCAGCAGGCTCACCAGCAGCGAGGTCGTCTTGGTAGAAAACCAGTGGTAGAAAGGCAGCGTCGCCGCGGTCATGGCCCCGGCCGCTATTATCATCTTCAGGTAGGTCCCCGCCAGGTACCGGTAGCCCATATGCCCCATCTTGCGCTGCAGCTGAATGATCAGCAGCACGGTGGTAATAAAGCTGGAAAGCGCCGTCGCCAGCGCCAGCCCCTTGTGCTCCATCGTCCGCATCAGCAGCAGATTAATGACGATATTAAGCACGATCGCCAGCAGCGAATTGATGGTCGGCGTCTTGGTATCCTGCAGGGCGTAGTACACATTGATGGTCACTTCCTTGATGCTGTAAAAGAGCAGCCCCAGCGAGTAGAAAAACACAACCTCCCCGGTGCGCTGCACATCAAATTCGGTAAACTCCCCGCGGAAAAACAGCAGCTGCACAAATTCCTTGGAGAACATCATCATGCCCGCCGAAATGGGAATGACAAAAAGCCCGATGATGCCGCAGCTGGAGCGGTAGGTGTGCTTCAGCTGCCGGGTATCGCTGGCGGCGGAAAGCCGGGAGAGCTGCGGGAACAGCGCGGTGGTGATAGAGACCACAAACACCGAGGTCACAAACCCGGTGATGCGGTTGCCGTAATTCAGCACCGAGACCACGCCCTCCGAAAGCAGCGAGGCGATGCTCTTATCAATGATGATATTGATGGAATTGATGGTCTTGCCCAGGAAGATAGGCAGAACCATCACCAGGAATTTACGGATATTATGGTTGCGGAAGGCGATATCCGGGTGGTAGCAGAACTGCCGCCGCAGCGCCACCAGCAGCACCAGCAGGAACTCCCCTGCGTAGCCGATGACAACGCCCCAGCCCAGCATATCGTAGTTCTCTCCGGAAAGGAGAATGGTGGCGATGACCGCGATGTTCAGCGGCACACTCACCATGCCAACGGTAAAGAAGCAGCCCTTCATCTGCAGGTAGCCCTGCAAAATATAGCCGACCCCCAGGAACACCAGCGAGGCGATCATGATGGAGGAAAGGTTCACCGTCAGGTCCAGCTGCGCACCCTCAAAGCCCAGCGCGAACAGCCGCACAATGGGATACCGCAGCGCCAGAAACACAGCGATAAAGCCCACCGAGAGCAAAAACGACATGGTGATCACCTGGTCGTGGAACGGCTTTTCCTCACCGGGGCGGTTCTGCTGCAGGTCGGTATAAACGCTGATATAGCTGGTCAGCATAGCGGTACCCAGCCCGGAAAAGAGAATAGTGGGCAGGGTGAACGCCACCACATAGGCGTCACTTACATTGCTGGCACCGTAAGAAAAGGCCAGCGAAAGCTCCCGGCAGAAGCCGAGCACCTTGGCCAGTATCGTGGTCAGCACCATGATGATGGCATGGACAGCGGTCTTGTTCATTTACTCATAGCTCCGTTACGAAATGTGATAAACGCCGCCTTACTGCAGCTTGCCAAAATTACTGAACGGGAAAAGGGTGAAGATTGCCCGTCCCTGGATGGACTCGCCAGAAACATAGGGGTTCTGCCAGTAACGGCTATCCATGGAATTGGCCCGGTTATCGCCCATAAAGAGGTAATACCCCTCCGGGACATCAAACTCACTGGGAATGGCATACTGGTACACCACATAGCTTTCCTGCTGCACTTCCCCATTAATGGTCACAGTGCCGTTTTCATCGATCTCCACATGGTCGCCCGGCAGCCCGATGAGCCGCTTGATGAGTGTGGTGCCGGCCAGCTCCGGGGTCTCCGCCGTAAAGACGATGATATCCCCGCGCTCCAGCTTTTCCAGGTCATGCACCCGCAGCGCAAAAAGCGCGCTGTGCTCGGCAATGGTCGGCTCCATGCTGCCCGTGGGCACAATCGGCACAAAGAACACAAATTTCACGATCAAAAACAGTGCCAAAATCTCCAGCCCAAAGGGCAGGATCCACTCCTTATACAGCCGCTTAAAGGTCATGGGCTGCTTTTCTTTCTTTGGGGTATTTTCAGGTTTTTTTTCGCCGGCGGCAGGGGCGGTATTCTCCGGCTGGCCGGCATTCTCTATGATATCGGTCATGCTATATCCTCACAGTGTTTCTTTACTTCAGTATTTCCTTCAGGAAGCTCTCTCCGGCGATCTCCGCCTTGACGCCCAGGTATTCCGCCACGGTGGCGGCCAGGTCGGCATAGGTGCTCCGGGTACCAATATTGACTCCCGGCTTCACTTTTGCGCCGTAGGCCAGCATGGGCACATGCTCCCGGGAATGATCGGTGCTGGGAGTGGAAGGATCGCAGCCGTGGTCCGCCGTGATGAACAGCAGGTCATCGGACCGCAGCAGCGGCAGCAGCTCCCGCAGCTGCACATCAAATTCCGTCAGCGCGTTGGCATAGCCGTCCACATCATTGCGGTGGCCGTACAGCATATCAAAGTCCACCAGGTTCACAAAGCACAGTCCGTTAAAATCCTTCGCGGCATAGTCCAGGGTGTGGTTCATGCCGTCGGTGTTGCTCTTGTTGCGCACCATCTCGGTAATGCCCTGCCCGGCAAAGATATCATAGATCTTGCCGACACCAATGGAAGCCAGTCCCGCCGCCTGGATGTAATCCAGCAGCGTTTTCTTCGGCGGCTTCAGCGAAAAATCATGCCGGTTGCTGGTGCGGGTGTAGTTGGGGTATTCCCCCACATACGGCCGCGCAATGACCCGTCCGACCCCCAGCTCAGGCCCCTGCAGCATTTCCCGCGCCTCTTCGCAGATATGATAAAGCTCCTCCACCGGCACATCGGCCTCGTTGGCCGCGATTTGGAACACACTGTCCGCCGAGGTATAGCAGATCAGCCCGCCGGTTTCCTTCTGCTCCCGGCCGTAGTCCTTTATCACCTCGGTCCCGGAATAGGGCTTATTGCACAGCACCTTACGCCCGGTCTTTTCCTCAAAGGCCTTGATAAAGCTCTCCGGGAAACCATCGGGGAAGGTCGGCATCGGCTGGGGCGAAATAACTCCTGCCAGCTCCCAGTGTCCGATGGTGGTATCCTTGCCGCGGCTCTTTTCCGCCATGCGGCCGTAGGCGCCCACCGGGGCCGCCACCGGGGTACCGCAGCCCACCTCATCAATATTAAAGATGCCCATTTTCGTCAGCATCGGGATATCCAGCTTGGAGGAAGTGGTGCAGGCACGCAGGGTATTGCTGCCCGCATCGCCAAAGTCTGCGCTATCCGGCATTTCGCCGCAGCCGCAGCTATCCAGCACAATGAGAAAAATGCGCTTTTCCATAGTCTATACTCCTTACTCCCCACGCCGCAGGGCGGGGTTATATTTCGGGAGAATTTCCCAATGCTTTATTGTATCACATTCTTGGCATAAAGGGAAGTGAACATTCCTTAAACTTTCCCTTTTTACGCCCCACTCATACCTTGTGCGGGGACAACATTTCTTCCCTGCTTATTCATGTGATAAAAATCCAGGCCCTGTTCTACAATGATTTGTGTAGAAGGAACATTGTTGGCAGATTTATCACCAAAAAACGCAAAGAACAGAATTTAACCCAGGAGCAGCTTGCCGAGCGCTTGGGTATTTCCAATAAAACCATTTCAAAATGGGAAACAGGAAAATGTATGCCCGATTATGCCGTAGTAAAGAACTTATGTGAGGAATTAAATGTTTCGGTTTCTGAACTCATGGACGGCGAGGAAACCGACGATAAAAGTATTCGTATGTATGATGAGGAACAGATCCTTGATCTGCTGAGAAGAACACAGGAACTGGAAAAGCAAAAAGTCATGCTGACCGGCGTTGTTCTTATCGTCATGGGCGTTGCTTTTCAGTCCTTGTCGCACACCCTGGGTGGTTCCGATGTCAAAGATTTTTTCTCTGGGCTTCTGCTGGGGCTGTCTGTCGCCGAAATGCTGGCCGGTATTGCCGTGATATGTAAAGGCGCAAAAAGAAAATAATAAAGTGACCGCATTATAAGTTGCCCCTGTATTTCCGGATACGGGGGCATTTGCTTTGTTTTCTCCTGTGGAATCAGGCGGATAAAAAAGCCCCATCTTTTACGGAACCTTTACAATTCTGGGAATGTATGGGCGCATATTGCATGAATACTGGATGGTACAGGATAAGATTGCATCAAATCAGTGAAATATTGCATATGTGGGGGCGGGTTTCACCGGCGTTTCGGGCCGGTTTTCTTTGACAGATGCGGCAAAAAAGACTACAATGAGAATTAGAAATTTGCCGCAAGGAGGCCCCGCCATGAAGCAGTATGTTATCGCCCTGGATCAGGGTACCACCAGTTCCCGCGCCATTCTGTTCGACCGGGAGCAGAATATCATCGCCATGGGACAAAAGGAATTCCCCCAGCACTACCCCAAGGCCGGTTATGTGGAGCATGACCCCATGGAGATCTACTCCTCCCAGTACGGCGTGATGGTAGAAGTACTGGCCAAAAGCAATGTCCAGCCGGAGGAAATTGCGGCCATCGGCATCACCAACCAGCGCGAGACCACTATCGTGTGGGATAAGGAGACCGGCCGCCCCATCTACAATGCCATTGTCTGGCAGTGCCGCCGCACCGCCCCCCTTTGCGAGGAATTGAAGCGCCAGGGCCTGGAGGACTACATCCGCGAGCACACTGGCCTCCTCATCGATGCCTATTTTTCCGGCACCAAGATCAAGTGGATCCTGGACAATGTGCCGGATGCCCGCCAGATGGCCAAGGAAGGCCGTCTGCTCTTCGGCACGGTGGATACCTGGCTCATCTGGAAGCTGACCGGCGGGCGCGCGCATGTGACCGACTACACCAACGCCAGCCGCACCATGCTGTATGATATCCGCCACATGTGCTGGGATAAAAAAATCTGCGAGGCATTGGATATCCCCATGAACATGCTGCCGGAAGTCAAGCCCTCCAGCGCCATATACGGCACCATGAACTATGCCGGCGTGGAGATTCCCATTGCCGGGTGCGCGGGCGACCAGCAGGCCGCGCTTTTTGGGCAGACCTGCTTTGCCCCAGGTGAGGCGAAGAATACATACGGCACCGGCTGCTTCCTGCTGATGAACACCGGGACGGATATTTTCCAGAGCAAAAACGGCCTGGTGACCACCATGGCCGCCAGCGCCGACGGCACCGCCCGCTATGCCCTGGAGGGCAGCGTTTTCATCGGCGGGGCGGTCATCCAGTGGATCCGGGATGAGCTGCATCTCATCCACGAGGCGGCCGACAGCGAATACTTTGCCACTCGGCTGGAGGATAACGGCGGCGTATATGTGGTCCCGGCCTTTACCGGGCTGGGCGCCCCCTACTGGGACATGTATGCCAGAGGAGCCATTATGGGGCTGACCCGCGGCTGCAACCGCAAGCACATCATCCGGGCCGCTTTGGAATCCATCGCCTACCAAAGCCGGGATGTGCTGGTGGCCATGGAGCGGGATACCGACATCCGGCTGCAGGAGCTGCGGGTGGATGGCGGCGCTTCCGCCAATAACTTCCTGATGCAGTTCCAAAGCGACATCATCCATACCACCATCCGCCGGCCGATGATAAGGGAAACGACGGCATTGGGCGCCGCTTATCTGGCGGGCCTTGCCACCGGTGTGTGGAACGACCTGGACGAGATCCGGGAGCAGTGGACGCTGGATAAGCTGTACACCCCGCAGATGAGTGAGGAGATCCGGGAACGCAATCTGCGCGGCTGGGATAAGGCCATCGGCCGGGTGCAGCACTGGGAGGACCGATGAGCATTACTCACTGGAAAAACTGTCCCATTAAAGCAACCATTCGGACAAGATAAGATGCCTTTGGTCGGCTACAAAGCCTAAAAAACATCTTTCACCGGGAAAGCCCGCCAAAGTGGAGAGGCTATCCGAGTAAGATAATGTCCACTGGTTGGGTTCTGCGACGAGAGAGTCAATGAATATTGCTCGCCGGGAAAACCGGCTGGGGCGGAGCGGCCACATTCACTGGCCAGGTGCGGCACAGGAAAGACCGGTGAAACGGAGATTTTTTGAAAATGGCAGGTGCACGGGAGGGTCCCCCCGCCGGGACGGGCGAAGCCCGTCACACCGCCCGGAGGGCGGTGCCCTGCGGGGCGGCCCCCGCACCCTGCTGAAACCAAGACAGAAAGGCGGAACTGCCATGACCGAAGCCATGCTGACACCCTGGGGAGAGGCACTTGACCGGGAGCACCCGCTGCCGGAATACCCCCGCCCCCAGCTGAGGAGAAACAGCTACCTGAACCTGAACGGCATATGGGAATATGCCATTACCAAAACGGCCGAAAAGCCCGCTGCCATGCAGGGGGAGATCGTGGTGCCCTTTTCGCCGGAGACCCCGCTTTCCGGGGTGGGACACATCTTACAGCCGGATGAGTACCTGTGGTACCGCCGCAGCGTCACCCTGCCGGAGGGCTTTTTCCGGGGCGGCCGGCTGCTCCTTCATTTCGGGGCGGTGGACCAGTGCTGCACCGTGTGGGTCAACGGCCAGGAAGCGGGCAGTCACACCGGCGGCTACCTGCCCTTTGCCCTGGATGTGACCGAGCTTATTGAGGGCGATGCCTTTACGCTGGAGCTTCGTGTCACCGACCCCACCGATACCGGTTCCCTTTCCCGCGGCAAGCAGCGGCTGAAAAACACCGGCATCTGGTACACGCCGCAGTCTGGCATTTGGCAGACGGTGTGGATGGAATGCGTACCGGAAAATTATCTGCGGTCCCTGCGCATTACCCCAAAGCCGGAGGAAAATGCGGTCCACATTCGGCTGGAGGCGGATGACCCTGCCATGGCCGCTGTCACGATTTGCAGGGATGGGGGCATCATTGCCGAAGGGCAAACCGACGAAAATGGGGAGAGCACGCTTACCATCCCGGCGGAGGAACTGCGCCTGTGGAGCCCGGAGGAGCCGTTTCTCTACGATGCTGCCATCACCCTGGCGGGCGGCGATAAAGTGGAGAGCTACTTTGGGATGCGGGCCTTCGGCATTGGGAAGGACGAAAAGGGGCTGCCGCGGCTGCTGCTGAATGGAAAGCCCTATTTCCAGAACGGACTGCTGGACCAGGGCTACTGGAGCGACGGCTACTACACCGCCCCCAGCGATGAGGCGCTGATCCATGACATTGCTGAAATGAAGCGGCTGGGCTTTAATATGCTGCGCAAGCACATCAAGGTGGAGCCGCTGCGCTGGTACTACCACTGTGACCGACTGGGGATGCTGGTATGGCAGGATATGATGAACGGCGGCGAGAGCTATTCCCCGCTGTCTATCTATGTATTCTCCAACCTGGGGCTGCGGGTCAAGGACGACCGCTACCGCTATTTTTCCCGGAGCGATGAAGCGGGACGCACCCACTACTACGAGGAGCTGGGACAGATGATAGACCTGCTGTACAATACCGTGAGTTTGGCGCTGTGGGTGCCCTTTAACGAGGGCTGGGGGCAGTTTGACGCCCTGAAAGCTGCGGAGTTTATCCGAAAGCGGGATGATACCCGGCCGATCGACCACGCCAGCGGCTGGTACGATCAAGGCGGCGGGGACATCAAAAGTATTCACTGGTATTTCCGGCCGTATCACCACAAACAGCCGCCCAAGGAGCAGCGGCCCATCTGCCTGACGGAATACGGCGGCTACAACTGCGCTGTGCCCGGCCACTGCTGGGGCGAGGGAGCAGAATTCGGCTACAAGAAGATCGCTGACCCGACGGAATTTAACCGAGCGTTCCAAAAGCTGATGGAGGAGCAGATCATCCCCGCCAAGGAGAGGGGGCTGGCCGCGGCCGTTTACACCCAAGTGAGTGATGTGGAGGGCGAGCGCAACGGCCTGCTGACCTATGACCGCAAGGTATGTAAGGCGAATGAGGCGATTTTCCGGGCGGTGAATGCCAAACTTACCGGGGACGCTTGATTTTGACATGGCCAGTGTGTTATACTCGTAAAACCGAAGGAGTGAGCTGGACAACAGCGGGCGGGTGTCCGAAAGGCCCCGCATGAGGAAAGTCCGAGCTCCACAGGGCAGGATAACTGCTAACGGCAGCCGGCGGCGACGCCCGGGAAAGTGCAACAGAGAGATACCGCCCCGCAAGGGGTAAGGGTGGAAAGGCGAGGTAAGAGCTCACCAGCTTTGGGGTGACCCAAAGGCTATGTAAACCCTATCCGGAGCAACACCAAGCGGGATCACAGGGGGCTGCCCGTCCCGATCCCCAAAAGAGTGGCTGGAGCCTGCTGGCAACAGCAGGCCTAGATAGATTGTTGTCCCAGACAGAACTCGGCTTACAGGTTCACTCCTTCCATTTACAGCAAAAAACGGACTTATCCCAAAGCGGATAGGTCCGTTTTTCTTGCTTTTGTCATATCAACGCCATGGAGGTAAGAACCCAGATGGTGAGGAACATGGTGACGACTGAAAAGAGTGTGGTGACCACAATGAGCTGCGCCGCCAGCTCGCCATCGGCGCCGCACTGGTTGGCCAAAGTATAACCGGAGACCGCCGTGGGGCAGGCCAGCATAACTGCCAATGCCGCCAGGGCATCCCCGCGGAAGCCAGCCAACACCACCAGTGGAATGAACACAAGTGGGATGATGACGCTTTTACCCAGCACCGCCAGCCACAGAGAACGGCCGTAATCGCCGAAGCGGGAAAGGTGGATACTGCCGCCCAGCACAATAAGGCAATAAGGGGTGGCCATGCCGCCGATATCGCTGACCGTTTTTTCCACCGGCTGGGGCAGCGGGATGCGCAGCAGCAGGAAGATGAGCCCCAGCGCCGCGCCGATGAGGTAGGGGTTTTTGATGATATTGAGCAGCAGCATAGTGGGCTTTACCCGGCCGCCGCGGTAGACCTCGAACAGGATAGCGGAGATGGTGCTGGTGAGCGGAATGATGATGGCCGCCATAATGGCGATGAGGCCGGTATTTTCGCTGCCGTACAGGGAGGCGATGATGGCCATGCCGAAGATGACGAAGTTCACACGGATCTCGCACTGGATGACCGGGCCGCGGCGCTTGGGGTCGAGCTCCAGCCGACCGAAAATGAGCAATGCCAGCACCAATATGATGAGGATAATGACGATGGAGGCCAAGAGTGGCTTGCCGTAGACCGAGACATTCCATTCCGCGCGGTACAGGCTGTAAAAGAGCTGGGTAGGCAGCAGCAGCTTAAAGCCCAGACGGTCCATGACATTCAGCGTTTTTTCATCCACCCAGCCCAGCCGCTGTACCAGCATACCGACGCACAGCATCAGCAGGATGGGGGTCACGACCCGGATGGAGAGCAGAAATCCTTGCATTTTATTTATCCTTTCCCCTGCGGCCATCCACCAGCCGTGGAGTGTTTTTTCATTGTACCATAAGAATTTGGGGAGAACCGTGTCGGATTCTTCCTAAGTATAGCCGCTTTTCACCCGCATGGCAAGCCCACTAAGGGCGACGCCCCTCTGTTTGCCGGATAGACGCCGCCCTTTTGTTCTTTAGCCGACCGGCCAGTAGCTGCCCTGCTCCACCCGATACAGCGTTTTGACCGGGGCCAGTGTCAGCAGGATATCCACCGGCTGGCGGCTGGAAAACCGCACCGCCGTGCCGCAGCTGGCCTCCAGCGCGCGGGGGCGTGGCATCATCCGGCTGGAGATGCCGCTGCGGGTAAGGGCCCGCGCGTATTCCATCGCCTGCAGCTGGTTGGGGAAGGTCGCGAGATACTCCATGGTACTGCCCCCTTTGGGCATATTGGGGCTGTGCCCCATACCATACTATGCAAAAAGCGCCCAGCTGCCCTGCCCGGCACCCGGATGGGCCATGCCGCATAGAATGCGGAAGTACTCTACTTGTTTTTGCCGGTGGGGAGTGGTACAATAACTGCGGATACACTATTCCCGCAAAAGGAGAACAGAGGCCTCTATGAAACAAATCTATCTGGATAACGGCGCGACCAGCTTCCCCAAGGCACCGGGGGTTGGCCAGGCCATGAAGGACTACATCGAGAAGGTGGGCGTCAATGTCAACCGCTCCAGCTACCGGGCCACCGCGGAGGCGGCGCTTTCCACCCTGACGGTACGGGAGGACCTGTGCCGGCTGTTCGGCGCCGGGGAGGACCCCAGCTATGCCATCTTTACCAGCGGCGTGACCATGAGCCTGAATATGATCATGAAGGGGGCGCTGCACCCCGGTGATTATCTTATCATCAGCGGGATGGAGCACAACGCGGTGGCGCGCCCGGCCACACAGCTGGAGGCGGCGGGTGTGGCGGTTTCCATTGCCCCGTGCGATAAGGACGGTGTGCTGCGGCTGGAGGAATTCGAGAAGCTTATCACCCCTAAAACCCGGCTGGTGGTGATGCAATACGCCAGCAATGTCAGCGGGACCATTCAGCCCATGGAAGAGATTGGGGCAATCTGCCGGCGGCACGGGGTGCTTTTGGCGGTGGACAGCGCCCAGGCGGCCGGGCATTTTGCCTTTGATATGCGGAAGTTGCAGATAGACGCCCTGTGCTTTACCGGGCACAAGGGGCTGCTTGGGCCTTCCGGCATTGGCGGTTTTGTGATGAACGAGGAGATGAACAAGGCGCTGACGCCGCTGATCGCGGGGGGGACCGGCAGCATGTCGGCCTCGCTGGAGATGCCCCCTACCCTGCCCGACCGCTACGAGGCAGGGACCCCCAACCTGCCCGGCATTATGGGGCTGGGGGTGGCGCTGCGCTACCTGCAGGAGGTGGGGCTGGATGCCCTGCACCGGCGGGAGATGGCGCTGACCGAACGATTCCTCAGCGGGCTGCGCGGGAATGAACATATCCGTATCCCCGGCCCAGCCGATGCCAAGGGGCGGGTAGGCGTGATCTCGGTGGACTTTTTGCGGCAGGATAACGCCGAGGTGGCGTTCCAGCTGGAGGAGCAGTATGGCATCCTGACGCGGTGCGGGCTGCACTGTGCCCCGCTGGCACATAAGACACTGGGGACCTATCCGGAAGGGACGGTGCGCTTTTCCATCGGATATACCACCACCGAGGAGGAAGTGGATGCTGCCATCCGGGCGATCCATGACCTGGCGTAAGGTTTTCGAAAGGCAATGGACGCCCCGCAGGGGCGGCGGCGGAGCCGCCGGGACGGGCGAAGCCCGTCCCACCGCTCGCAGAGCGGTGCCCTGCGGGGCGCCTTTTTGCGGGCTTTCCGCTATAATAAAATCCGGGGCCTCCCTTCGCAGGGGCTCCGGATTTTTTGCTTATTTTACATAGATGGAACAATCCTGGTACTGCTCCACGCAGCCGATGATGGCAGCGCCCGGTACATTTTCGCACTGCAGGAGCTCTGCCAGCAGCTTTTCGGCAATGGTATCGTATGCCTCGTCCCAGCTGATCGGTACGAATTTCCCCTCGCCGCGCTCGCCGACTCTCTTGAGCGGCGTGCGGATCCACGGCGATGAGCAGGCCGCCGGAGGTCTGCGGATCGTACAGGATATCCTGCAGATACAGCGGGACGCTTTCGGCGAAGCGGGCGGTAGGCCCGGCAAACTGACGGTTGCGGTAGGCGCCCTCCGGGATGAGGCCCATTTCGGCCAGGGGCTGTACCCCGGGCAGTACCGGCACCTTGGCGCTATCGATGACGATGGTTAAGTCGCTGCCGCGGGCCATTTCGGTGGCGTGGCCCATCAGGGCAAAGCCGGTCACATCGGTCATGCTGTGGACACGGTATTTCTGTGCGATCTCACAGGCGTATTTATTGAGGGCTGCCATCTGCTTTACGGCGCGCTGGTACAGCTCCGGCGGGGCCAGCTCGGCGCGGTTGGCGGTGGTGGTGATGCCAATGCCCAGGGGTTTGGTGAGGATGAGCACATCCCCTTCCAGTGGGGTGCAATTCATGCGGATCTCATCGGGACGGGCAAAGCCGGTCACGGAAAGGCCGTATTTCGGCTCCTGGTCATTGATGGTATGGCCGCCGGCGATGATGACGCCGGCCTCATAGGCTTTCTCGTAGCCGCCGCGCAGCACCTCGTGGATCATCTCCTTGGACATCTGCGGGGTCACGGTCATGATATTGAGTGCGATCTTTGGGGTGGCGCCCATGGCGTAAATATCGCTGATGGCGTTTGCTGCGGCGATCTGCCCGAACATGTAGGGATCATCCACAATGGGAGGGAAGAAATCCAGCGTCTGCACAATGGCCAAATCATCGCTTACCTTATAAACGGCGGCGTCGTCGCTGGTATCGTAGCCCACCAGCAGGTTTTCATCCTTTACCGTGGGGATGCCCTGCAAGATCTGGCTCAGCATTCCCGCGCCTACCTTGGCGCCGCAGCCCCCGCAGGAGGCAAGTTTGCTCATTTTAATATCACCCTGCATTTTATTTTCCCTCCAGTAATTTGGTATAGTACAATACACCCTCCAGAATGCCGCCCGCGATGGCGTTGGCCTTATCGGAGGGGGTGAAGCAGTTTTCGACCTTGCACCGGGCGTCAATATCGCCGGATTTGAGGCCCTTGGTCACAGGGGTGCCCTCCGGCAGCATGCCGCGGACGATACCGCCCATATTGGCGTAGACCGGTTCTTCCCCGGCGTAGGCCACCAGCTGACCCTTTTCCACCACATCGGTGATCTTGACCACCGGGTGCCAGATGCCATCGGCGGTGGCGCGGATAATGCGCTCGCCGCTGAACCCGCCCACATTGCCAGGGGTGGCGGTATCCGGTTCGGGCGAGCCCTCATACAGGGTGCGGCCCATATCATGCCCGCGGTTGCTCTCCACACAGAAGTGGCAATCCACACCGGAGGTAAAGCCGGGGCCGATGCCAACCACCAGCGGCGCATCAGTGATTTTTGTTCCGATATTTTTCTTGGCGATGATGGCATCCACCAGCACAGCCGGTTCCAGCTTTTTGGCCTCTTTATATTCGGGGTCAATGAGAATAGGGATCTCCCCTTCCCCGATAATGCGGCGGGCATCCGCAGCATCTTTGGCCAGGCGGGCTGTGACCCCTGTCACCGTCGCGGCGCCATCGTACACCGCACGGGAAAAGGCCACCGTGCAGCGCACCGTGGTGGGCTTTTCGATATCGGTGCAGACGATTTGAAACCCGCAGCGGTGCAGCCGGCAGGCAATGCCGGTGGCGAGATCCCCCGCGCCCTTAATGGCGATCAGCATATTCTCTCCTCCTATCGCTTCCAAACCTCGTATTCTCCGGGCCGACGCTGCAGGGCCGCGGTTACGACCCGCTCCACGCCTTTTTGCAACAAAAGAGTGGCCAAGGCCGCTATTTCATCCGGCCGGGCCCGATCCGCCTGGTTGAGCAGAACGGCATATGGACGGCTGCCCACATCCTTGCGCTGCGCCAGCGGAGAGCTAAGCAGCATCGCCATCAGCTCCGGGGTTACAATTTGGTCCGGTTCTAGATCAAAACGCAGCTTTGCAAGCTCCGGGCGATGGCACACCTCACCGAGCGGGCGGCCCAACGCGGAAAGCCCCGCCACAGCGATGACCGCATCGGCGAAGGCCGGGATGACCGGTTCGCGGTCATTGGGCACCTTCAGCGGCAGGCCCTTGGTGCCGTCCGCTTCTATTATAACACGGTCAGCAAGCTCCGGGAGTTGCTCCAGCAGCGGGGAGGGGCCGAATTTTCTTTCTTCACTCATGGTGCCTACCGTCATCAGGCGGCAGCTGGCCAAAAGGCTGCCTAAAACCGCGGCGTCATCGCCCATGTAGCCATTCTCCCTGGGCGGGCGGATGTGGGTGGTGGTGGTCATAATGACCGTTTCGCCCCGCCGGTGGTATTCTTTCCCCAAAGCAGCCATCAGGCTGCTTTTACCGCCGCCGCCTACGATCGCCGTTACATGGGAATTTTCTAGGCCAAAGGATGACATTGCCGAATGGTGTTCCATATTTATTCCCCCTCTCCGGTTTTCACCGATATACTGATCAAAGAATAACACGCGGCACTTGAAAAGTCAATTGATATCAGTCATAATAAGGATATTAAGGAAGGATAAAGGAGGTTCCCCATGAGCAATAAACAGATGACTGCCAGCACCTCAGTGCGGATCCGTATGGACGATGTGAAGGTATTTGGGCCCGGCATAGCGGAGCTGCTGGAGCGTATTGACCGCTGTGAGTCCATCCGTACCGCCACCATGGAAATGAAAATAGCATACAGCAAGGCCTGGACCATGCTGCGCAGCTGCGAGGCTGCTCTCAGCTATCCGCTGATCCAGCGCAAGGTAGGCGGCGCCGGCGGCGGCGGCTCCACCCTGACGCCGGAGGGGCATTCCCTGTTGGAGCGTTACCGCCAGTGGGAGGCCGACTGCAAAGCTTATGCCAAGGCCCACCTGGCTGATTTCTTCCCGGAGGCCGCCGAATGAATCTTTCGCTGGTTGTACTGGCGGCTGGGGCTTCCCGGCGCTTTGGGGCGGCCAATAAGCTGCTGCAGCTGCTAGATGGCAAGCCACTGTTATGCCACACGCTGGAGCTGGCGGCAGCGCTGCCCGTTATGCAGCGGGCAGCTGTCTGCTCGGTGGAAACCGCCCCCCTAGCGGAAGCGGCAGGCTTTACCGTGCTGCTGAACCCGCAGCCGGAGCTGGGACAGAGCCACAGTCTGCGGCTGGGGCTGGGGCTGGCCGCCTGCCGGGAGAGCGACGGCTGCCTGTTCCTCACCGGAGACCAGCCTTTCCTTAGCGTGGAGACCCTGCACCGGCTGATTAAAGCATGGGAGAAGGAACCCGGCGGCATATGGGGATGCGAGTTTGAGGGGCGCTTTTCCATCCCCTCTATCTTCCCTGCCGCTGTGTATGGGGAGCTGCTGGCGCAGGACGGCGATGTGGGCGGCAGAGAGGTGATGCGTGCGCATCCGGAGCTGGTGCATACCATCCCCGCGCCCCCGCAGGAGCATTTTGATATCGATACCGTGGCGGACCTGGCCGCAGCACAGCAAAAATAACCGAGAAGGAGCAGCCGGCGGGCTGTTCCTTTTTTCTGCGCCGTACCCGCTATCATACAAAAACACCCCCGTCCTTGCGGACGGGGGGCTTTTGTGTAAAACACGATGAGAAATGGAGCTGTCTTTTTTGGTAGAGTTCATCCCTTAGATGATCTCCAATCCCTTAGCTCTAAAAGGATTTTCATTCAGTTACTCTGAATTAGTCCTCTTTGAACTCATAGTCCTTGCCGGGCAGGATAGCGTTCAGGATGATACCGAACACAGCAGCGCAGGCCAGACCACCGAATGCAACACTACCGATGACGATGTTCTTATGGTTGAAGCCCAGACCGGATACCAGAATGATAGCGGTGATCAGAACGTTACGCATATTAACATAGTCAACCTGGTTCTCAACGATGGTACGGATACCGGTAGCGGCGATCATGCCGTACAGTACGAAGGAGATACCGCCGATGATGGCAGCAGGGATGGAGTTGATGACTGCCTCAAACTTGGGAGACAGGGAGAGGATGATAGCCATGACAGCAGCAATACGCATTACGAAGGGGTCGAATACGCGGGTCAGGGCTACTACGCCGGTGTTCTCGGAGTAGGTGGTGTTGGCAGGACCGCCGAGCAGACCAGCCAGGGAGGTACCGATACCGTCGCCCAGCAGGGTGCGGGTCAGACCGGGATCAGCAATGAAGTTCTTGCCGCAGGTAGCGCCGATAGCCATAACGTCGCCAACATGCTCAACCATTGCAGCAACAGCAACCGCCAGACCGGCAACGATAGCGTCAGCATTGAACTTGGGCAGATGGAAGTTGGGAAGACCAACCCAGTTAGCAGAACCAACAGCGCTGAAATCAACAGCACCCATGATGATGGCAACGATGTAGGAAACGATCAGGGAGATAAGAACGGGGATGATCTTGATCATGCCCTTGCCCCAGGTGTTGCAGATGATGATCACGAGAATCGGAACAATGCCCAGCATCCAGTTGGTGAACAGGTTGTCAATAGCGGAGCCGGCGAGGTTAATACCGATGAGGATGATCAGCGGGCCGCAGACCGCAGGGGGGAACAGCTTCATAACTCTCTTGGTACCCAGAACCTTGATCAGGATAGCGAGAATTACATACAGACCGCCAGCAGCAACTACGCCGCCGGTCGCATACTCTTTGCCGTACTGGGGGATAATAGCCTGATACATACCCAGGAAAGCAAAGGAGGAACCCAGGAATACGGGAACCTTGCCCTTGGTGATGAAGTGGAACCACAGGGTAGCAACACCAGCGCAGAACAGGGTAACAGAAGCGGAAAGGCCCACAATACCCTCGCCATAGCTGTTGGTCAGAACGGGAACCAGAATGGTAGCGCCGAACATGGCGAAGCACTGCTGCAGGCCCATGATAATGGACTTGCCCCAGCCGAGTTCCTTACGAGCATCATAAATGCCTGTAACTTTAGTACTCATTAAATTTGCCTCCTCAATGATTTGGATTCTCCATTTCTCTTGGTCTATCGAACCTCTGCATCAAGACCGAGTGCGCCCATTTATGTACTTACACATCGGCACGGATTTCTTGCGAAACCCTCCTTCATGCATTGTCATTATTATATCGTGTGTTCATAAAAAATTCAATCTCTCGGCCCCCGGTTTTCCGTATTCCACAATTTACAGTTTTTGATGTTGTGCATTTTGCCATCACCCATTGGAGAAACTCCCCAATATCTCCCCTATCATTTTCAATTATATTTGGAATGTTATAAACATATTCCTATCGAGATATGTTAAATATGTCCTAAAATATGCTGCT